>Ga0224742_10228_pt1 | contig 14221 bp, 15 predicted proteins | sample LIM_E_Water_Neg_FD_161631 | JGI IMG/M metagenome (GOLD analysis project Ga0224742, IMG submission 161631) | Enriched cells from gastrointestinal tract of the lab mouse from Pacific Northwest National Laboratory (PNNL), Richland, Washington... | ecosystem: Host-associated > Mammals > Digestive...
CCGTCCAGACTCTCCATCTCCCCAGTCTGTTTCCACAGATATCTGAGCGGTTTCTATGGAGCCGTATTCAAATTCCGCAGCTCGGCCCAATAAATCAGAGGTTGCACCATCTCTTGTCAGGGAAGCAGACCGAATAGAAACCTTTTGTTCCGGAGACGGTTTATCTGGGTCATCCAAAAGCATGTATGGAATGTTTTCATTCTGTGCAAATTGGTGTGTATAAGAATCTTTGTAACAATAGATTGTCAATTTTTTGCAATTGTCAAATGTACTTGTATCTATGTATGTTACACTTTTGGGGATTGTGATACTTTCTAAACTGGTGCAATTTTTGAACGCATTAAAACTCAATACAGTGACGCCTTCTGGAATGATAATGCTTCTTAGGCTTGTGCAATTCTGAAATGTGTAAAACCCGACTTCCGTTATTCCTTCCGGGAGTACAACTTGAGTCAGATTTGAAGCACCAGAAAATGCGAGCCAGGAAATGTCAGAAACACTGCCTGGTACAGTAAACGTACTCTCGGACTTTCCGGCGGGATAGCTGATTAGGATGGTTCTTTCTTTGTTATACAAGATGCCGTCAACCGCCATATAGGCTGGATTATTGGCATCTACACGAATTTCGGTCATACTTGTACAATTGCTGAACGGAGAATGGCTGATGTCATCCGCTATCCATCCATCATTATTGATAAAAAAAGTCGTAACACTGTCTGGAATACTGATACTAGGCAGACTTGTGCAATCCGAAAATGCGCGTTCACCGATAGCAGTTACACTGTCTGGTATGTTTACACTTTTCAAATTTGAACACCCAGCAAATGCGAGTTGGCTAATGGTGGTTATTCCATTTGGAATCGCAATGTGTTCCAAAGCTGTACAATCTGAAAAGATACCGGATGCAAGAGTTATCAAATTTTGGGGGATATTTACCACATATAACTGAGAACAGTCACTGAATGCGCCGTCTCCGATTGTTGTAACACTATCCGCAACATCGGCACGAATTAAGTTTTTACACTGCAAAAAGGCCTGCGATCCAATATGAGTTACACCATCTGGAATTTTTATGCGGGATATACTACTACAACTCCAAAACGCCAGATTTCCAATGTTGACTAAACTGGTGGGCATGGTTACATCCTGAATACTTTCACAGGCGCAAAATGCGTACTTTCCAATGCTGGTTACACCGTCCTCAATTACGAGGTGCTTAATATCCTTGTGGTGCGAGAACCAAGGGCTGGTTATGTGATAATACCATATACCATCAACCCAAATTTCATCGTCGCCATATTCACTGGGAATATCATTTTTATGATAATGCTCTGCGCTATAATTACTCATTTTCCCGGTTCCCGTGATACGCAGAGTACCACCGCTATCCAGTGTCCAGGTCAAGTTAGCGCCACAAGTCCCGGACGCTATCTCATCTGCCGCAAACGCCGTCCCCGGCAACAACGTCAACACCATGCACAGACACAACGTTAGTGATAGAACCCTTTTTCTCATATTTGCCACCATTCCTTTCCTGACTGTAAAGTGTACGTTCCTGTAAAGGGATTTGGACTCTTAAAAATTCTTGTCAAAGTATTGAAACTATGCGATTTATATGGTATTCTTACTTTATCTAAAAAGCAAGGCCGATTTACAAAAAAGTACACATTCTTGTAAAAAAGCCCCCTTACAACAACTTGGCCTTTTCGTAAATCTCTGCCCGGTAGCGGAAAGTGGACAGCGGCATCCCACACTCCCTTGCTGCCGCTGTGCCGGTGATCGCTCCGGCTTTCCACCGCTGGTAGGCACTGTGATAGTTCTCTGGCAAGGGCCTGGGCGGTCTGCCAAACCTCACACCCCTGGCCATTGCCGCCGCAATGCCCTCCGCCTGCCGCTGGCGGATGTTGGTGCGCTCGTTCTCCGCCACGAAGGACAGCACTTGCAGGACAATATCGCTGAGGAAGGTCCCCATCAGGTCCTTGCCCCTGCGGGTGTCCAACAGCGGCATATCCAGCACCACAATGTCGATGCCCTTCTCCTTGGTCAGAATCCGCCACTGCTCCAGAATCTCGCCGTAGTTGCGCCCCAGCCGGTCGATGCTCTTGATGTAGAGCAAATCGTCCGGCTTCAATCTTCTGACCAGCTTCTTGTATTGGGGCCTCTCAAAATCCTTGCCAGACTGCTTGTCCAGAAAGACATTCTTCTCCGGGATGGACAACTCCCGCATGGCAATTAACTGTCGGTCCTCGTTCTGATCGCGGGTACTCACCCGGATGTAGCCGTATGTATTGGGAATGGTTATCGTACCTCCCTCCGGCGCTGCCAGACAATATCATATCCCAGCGCGTCAGCCAGCTCCACGGCCTCCCGGTAGCGCAGGGAATCCCGGCGTAGTTTGCCGGAGAGATTGGGGACGCTGGCGCTCCATCCGTACTGGTCGGCCAGCTTCTCTACAAGGTCGGCCATGGTCATGCCCTCCCGGACAATGTACGATTTGATTTGGTTTCTGGTGTCCATGTTTATCCTCCTTCAAATTGAAATGTTTTGGTGTTCGCCTGTCAGCGTATCCCATTCCTGCAACAGCGGATATGGTGTGCTGGCGGGTGCGATTGATTGATGTGCGTTCATCCGACAGAGCCGCCGCCCGTGAAGCCCTGTCCACGGGGACGCACTTTGCATTTCACGGTTTGGCGTGACTTCATGCTGAACCGTGAAAACCCAAACGGGACGGCGTACTGTGTTCGCCGTTGGGCGCGTCGTTGTTTCGTATGGATTGCAGTACAAAAAGTTTCGTTTGTTCGCTGTTTTCACATGGATTGAAAGCAAACCTTGATTTTAAGGCTGATTCTTCTGCCGTTCTCCCCGAAAGCTGTTCCTGCCCCCATTTGCGGCGGCGTGCGGTCCCCTCTGGTGCGCTCGTGCCTTGCGGCAGTCGCGGCGCACTTCGCCGGGGGACATATCCCATTCGGACGGTCATGCACTTGTCAATGTTCACGTCTCTACCAGACACTTAGATAGCGTCTACACAAGGCAAAGAAATTGTGGTAGAATGGAACTATCATAAAAGACGGGAGAGCAAAAAATGGAGGCGTCCTATCACAGACATGACATAAGCGATGAAGTGTGGACATTGCTGGAACCCCATCTGCCGGGACAGCGCGGCCAGTGGGGAGGAATCGCCCAGGATAACCGCCGTTTTATCAATGCGGTGTTTTGGGTATTGCGAACCGGGGCACCCTGGCGAGATTTGCCCCCTGATTACGGGAAATGGGGCAGTGTTCATCAGCGGTTCATCCGTTGGCGCAGAAAAGGTGTTTGGGAAAAACTTCTGGAAATTCTGATTGACGAACCGGATTATGAATGGCTGATGATCGACGCCAGCCATATCAAAGTGCATCCCCAGGCGGCGGGAGCGAAGGGTGGCAATCAGGATATGTCCAGGACAAAAGGGGGCTCAACACAAAAATACATCTGGCCGTGGATGCGAATGGTATGCCAGTCCGAGTCCTTGTTACAGAAGGTACCCGAGCGGATTGTAAAGAAGCTGTCCACCTGATAGAGGGTATTTCTGCGGAGATTCTGCTGGCAGACCGGGGCTATGACACAAATGATATCCTGGCCTATGCGGTTTCGGCGGGGATGGAACCTGTGATCCCGCCGAAGAAGAACCGTAAAGAACAGCGTGACTATGATAAATATCTCTATAAACTGCGTCATTTGGTAGAAAACTGCTTCCTGACACTGAAACGCTGGAGAGGCATTGCTACTCGTTATGCCAAGACCTCAGATGCTTTTATCGCTGCGGTACACGTCCGTTGTATCGCTATTTGGGCTGCTATCCGCGCTTAATTTGTGTAGACACTATCTAAATCCTTTGATTTTTTACCGATTGTTGGTGTGATTGCTATTGTTCTGATCGGCGGCTATATTGTGATCCAGAGTATCTTCCGTATCTCCATCAATGACAAAATCCAGAGTTACGGGCAGCTTCGGACGATTGGTGCAACGCCAAAGCAAATCAAGCGGATTGTAAAACAGGAGGGACACAAACTCGGCAGTATCGGGATTCTGATTGGTACAGTGCTGGGCGTATGCGGCGGTTTTCTCCTGTTTTCCAAGGGATTTAACGCTGTTTCCTATGTGACAACGGTTATTTTGACACTCATAAGCAGTTGGATCATGGTATCTGTTTCCATCCGTAAGCCAGTAAAGATTGCAGCAGGGATTTCCCCGATTGAAGCCGTCCGTTTTACCCCGGCGCAAAAGGACATCCGCAGTCGGAAAAAGAATATTAAGCTCAATCCTGTTTCAATGGGAATTGCGAATTTTAAGCGTGACCGCAAAAAGACAATCTCTATTATAGCGTCTTTGAGTTTGGGTGGAATTATCCTGCTTGTGGTATCCTCCGTTGTTTTGCTGCGCTCCCCAGAGACGCTTGCAAGACAGTTTTTCCCAGACGGTGACTATAAAATTTATTTGGATTCCGAAGTAACAGAAGAAAAAACTATGGCAGCGGGAAATCCTTTGAATGAGGAATTAAAGCAGGAAATCTTATCTATTGATGGCATTACTGATATAATTCCAAGCAGGCAATCTCTCCATGCAACTTATAAAACGGAGATTCATCAAGCTGGTGGTATGTGTGATATGCTGACCGACCAGAATTATGCGACCGTTGAAGCAGCTCTGACAGCGGGAACCATGCCAACAGATTCTCGTAGTATTGTAATTGACTATAATGTGGTAAAGAAGAATGAAGATATGGGGGTTGGCTCAATGGTTGAAATTTCTTTTGGAGAGGGACAGCCATCTGTTTCTGTTACTATATCGGGGTTATATGCTCCCGCAAAGGCATATTCAGGACATGGCAGGATGCACTTAGATGGAGCGACTCTTTTTGCACCAGAAGCGTTGTTCCATGAACTGCACCCGGAAATCACCTCTTTTGACTATTCATGGAGCATTGTAAATGACCCTAAAAAACAGACTATGTGGGAGCTGAATTGAAAAATATTGTTGCCAGCCATAGTAATATTGCCTTAGATGAAATCAATACAGTGATTGAGTATGAAGAAATGACAAATTCTTTTGCGTTTGGCAGTATGGAGATACTTTCATGGTTGGTATTTCTCTTTGGCGTTATCAACCTTATCAATACGACACTCTCTAACCAGATAGCCCGAAAGCAGGAAAACAGTATTCTGCGTTCTATCGGCCTAACACAAAAACAGCTATGTAAAATGAACATCTGTGAGGGGCTGTGCTATGCGCTCTTTGCAACATTGGCGACGCTGATCGTTGGGCTTCCGGCTTCCATCTTTGCTTGCAGAAAAATGAGTGTAGGTGCTTTTGCCGGAAATGTAGTGCCTTACAAATTCCCGGTTTTGGAAATGGGCCTGTTCATTCTGGTATTGTTCGGAATGGAACTGATCTTGTCTGTATGGACAGTCCGCAGACAGAAAAAACAATCCCTGATCGAACAAATGCGGGCGATGGAATAACCGTATGGGATCGGCGGGGCGGCGTGTGCTGCCCCGCTTTTTTTGCCATTTCTCAAAGAAATTTTTGAAATGTCCGAGCTTTGTAACAATTCAGCCTGTTTTTCTGTCGAAATCAAAGGCACCTCGGACATTTGTGTAACATTTGTAGTTTATGCTTATAGTAAATCAATATTGGGGGTGCGGACACATGAAAAAGATACTGCTGATCGATGACAGCGACACCTATATATGGCGTCTGCAAAGATATTTACAACGGCGAGGCTACCCGGTGAAAACGGCTTGTACACTGAAAGAAGCGCGGGCCGCCATCCAAGAGGAAATGCCGCTGGTGGTCTGCTGTGATCTCGACCTGCCGGACGGTTCCGGCATGGATTTTCTGGACGAAGTGCGGGCCGCAGACAAGGAGCTGCCTTTTATTCTGGCGTCCTGCCATGACAAGGACGACTACGAACAGGAGGCTATGCGCCGGGGCGCGACGCTGTGCATGGACAAAATGAAAGGGCTGCTGCTGCAAGATAAGCTGGTGGAATATGCCTACCGTCAATTATCCGGCGAAAAGGCCCCGACTTTTCACAAGCTGCTCTTTGTTCATGCGGAAGATACCAACGCTGGAGTGCTGCGGGCTGCTATGCTGCAAAAGGGCTTTGACCTGATTCTGGTTCCCTCGATTGCAGACGCCAAGCGCCGGATTTTTGAGGATAAGGAAACAGACCTCATTTTGTGCGATCTGGAACTGCCGGACGGCACAGCAATGGAGCTGTTTCATACGCTGCGACGGGTGGCGGGGATGTTCCATAAGGTAAGCGGGGCAATCAGCGGCGATTCCTTCTCGGTTCTGATTCAAAAGAACGAGCAGGAACGCATCCAGAAATCGGAACGCCTGGACAGCCTGTTAGCCGGGGAACGGAAAGCCCAGCAGGACATCGCCAATATCCACCAGTGGGCCGGAACCATCCGGCAGTATCTGGACTTGCAGGAACTGAACCGGGAAATCATTGAGGAACTATTGACCGCATTGAAGTTGGAGAACGAACCGTCATAGACGGTCAAAGACACCAGGACATTAAAATTTACTACCGCTTTGTTGGGCTGGTGTGATCGGGCAAAAAAAGCGCCTGACCGCATCAGCAGCCAGACGGAAACATTCTGTAACAGCAGCGATATTTGATTGTTGCACACTGATTTGTCGAATTGGAGAGAAATTAGCAGTTTACCCCTCCCAAATGCCTCGTGTTCTTTATGATATTTCGGAACGGGGTAAAGTCGTTACCCATCTGATCGTCGCTGTCCACTCCGTCATTGACGGCGATAAAGCGGACGCCCATCTCAGGGAAGCGGATTTCCGTATATAGCCCCACCTCCAGATAGTTCCGGCCAAACCGGGACATATCCTTGACAATCACCATATTGACCAGCCCAGCCTCAATATCCCCTATCATATCCAAAAATCCAGGGCGCTTGAAATTTGTACCCGAAAATCCGTCATCTATCTAATAGCCCATTTTGATACAATTTTATTTTCCCTAAACTTTTTTATTTTGCCTGCAAAGGGGGTTCATTTTTAATATAAGCTATTGCAACAAATTTTCTAATTGCTTTTACCACATTTTCTAAAAGAATCTATCTCGGATCAACTATATCAGCCAAAAAAAGGATTGGGGCCATTTTCTTATTCTTTTTTATAAAAGAGTCATATACAGAAGGTGCTGAAATAAACGTGGTTCCAGCCAATATTAAAGCTGGTATCGTTGCATATGGGGTTAAAAGCCCACAGAATGTCGTCAATATATTTGCACCAAATAATACGCTGCTAATTTTTTTATTTCTATTTATTTTTTTAATCTCTTGCCTTGCATTGTCAATACACCTATATAATTTTTCAAAAAATTCATTTGCCAAATCATTAAAGTCGCCTTGAAATCTATCATCAATTTTTGAACTACATTCTCTAAAGACCTGTTTTATATCAGATAATAATCCGTCTTTTCTTAGTGTTAATAAATCATCCAATTCTATGTTTGAGCTCCATTCTAAATCCCTATGTTCAAAAGCATAATTTATTTTTAGCTGTTCTGGCATCCCTAATGCTTTGTATGCACCACTATGTAATTTTTCGGCTGCAAACCAATCATCCTTTTTTAACAAAAGATTTATTCCAACATTTTCAGCTTGATACTCAGATGTTGATAAAGTTAAAAGTGATGAATGTATACTACTATGGAAAATCGTATACTTTAATATACTATCCACATTTTTGGAACCCAATCTGAGTTTTTTCAAATTTTCCTCTGCCTGCATTTGCTGAACATCCCATTCTGGAAACAATCCGTTTTTCGTTAAAATGCTAATTATTTCATCGCGGGAAATATTTTCAATCCTCTTAATTATAGTATCCAAGTCAAAACTATCATATCCTAAAAATAAGGCCATATATTCATTAGCCATTTCACTTGTTTTTTCATCAATACAGCGAAATTTTTTATCCCCAAATTCAAATCCAAACGTAGGCATTATAAGGGCAATGTCCAGATCACAATCTAACAATACATATTTTTCAATCTTTTTCATGGAATATATACAATTGAAAAAAGTTATATAATCCGTTATATTTACAGTCATATTGTCATAATGGACATTATTACTTGCCTTAACATAAAAAGGGTCTTGAATACATAATGTTTCAAAAAACAGTCCATATTTTCTTATGTCTTCCTCATACTGGAGCGGTTTAGCATCAATGTTACCAACCTGTATGCAAGATTCATTGCATTTTATAATGTCTTCCAATTCATTTCTATACCCATTCCAGAACGAATATATTTCCCTTAAAAAAGCGTTAACCTTGTAACATATGCTATTCACATATTTTCCTTCATATTTAATAACCATGCTACTATTTGAACTTTTTAAATACTTAGCAATGTATCTCTGCCACTCAATCGCTGTCATTGCATTAATTTCTTTTAACATATCTTTAAAATATTTATCAATCAAATCATAATATCCCTTTTCGATAAGAAATAGCTTTTTTCTTTTTTCAGATTGCATAATAAATCTCCATATCCTATTTTTTAATAAACTTTATGGATAAAGGTAATCAACCATTAACCACCGTAATTATAATATTCCGTTTGCCAATGGTCAAGATGATAGAAAACCATTTATGAGCAACATCATTCTTTTGTTTTTCTAAATTACACAAAAAAACTGCCCCACAATTAGGGCAGCCTATTTTATCTGCATATCTTATACACTTATCTCCATCCCGTTCTTAAAGGTGAACCGCACATCTTCCTTGCCATAGACCGTCACGAAATCCACCATGGCGTACCAGGCCGCCTCGTCAAAATAGTCCACCTGCTCCGGCAGGCCCCGCAGCACCTCCATGAAGTTCTCCATCAATTTTCGCTGCGCCTGTTTCTCCGTGATGGCTGCCTGCACTTCCTCCAGCCGCGCTTTTGCCGTTTCAAACCGCTCCACCAGAGCATCGTAGCGTTTGGCGTATTCGCCCTGGTTCTGCGCAACGCGGGCGTTTTCTCCGATGCATTTCTGTATCAGTTCCGCCGCCACGTTCATCTCCCCGTTAAGCTGCCGTGCCTCCGTCTCCAGTTCCCCGGTTTCAAACGCTGTGTCTTTGATTTCCCCAAAACCTGCGATGATAAGGTCTTTCTCTTTACCTATGGTGTTCAGCGCTTTTATGAAAAGCTGCTTGATGGTTTCCTCATCCAAATGCGGCGTGGCGCATTTCTTCCCGCCGTCAAATTTATGGTTGCACTGCCAGACCACCCTGCGGTATTTGTCGTTGGAATGCCAGACCTTGGAGCCGTACCAGCTCCCGCAGTCCCCGCACCGTATCTTACTGGAAAAAATGCTCACGCAGCTATTCCGGCTGCTGCCTTTGCCCCGTGACTGCATCAGCACCTGTACATTGTCGAAAACGGCGGGCGGTATGATGGCTTCGTGGTTGCCCTCCACATAATACTGCGGAACCTCTCCTTCATTCTTCTTTTTCTTTTTGGAGAGGAAATCCGTGGTGTAGACTTTCTGCAAGAGTGCATCGCCTTTGTACTTTTCGTTGGTAAGGATGGATTCCACCACCGCTTTCCCCCATACCTTTTTGCCGCCCGGCGTGGGGATGCCCTTTTCCGTCAGCATTTTTGCTATCTGGTACGGCGACCTGCCCTGCAGGAAAAGCCCGTAGATTTTCCGCACGGTTTTCGCCTGTTCCTCGTTTATGACAAGGTTCCCGTCCTCTCCCCTGTCATAGCCGAGGAACCTTCCGAACGGCACCGTGACCTTGCCGTCTGCGAACCGCTTCCTCATGCCCCAGGTGCAGTTTTCCGAAATGCTCCGGCTCTCCTCCTGCGCCAGCGAGGACATGATGGTGATCAGCAGCTCGCCCTTGGAATCGAATGTCCAGATGTTCTCTTTTTCAAAATAACACTCCGTGCCGTTGTCTTTCAGCCTGCGGATGGTGGAAAGGCTGTCCACCGTGTTCCTCGCAAACCGGGACACGCTTTTTGTAATGATGAGGTCAATCTTCCCGTCCAGGGCATCCTCCACCATTTTGTTGAATCCCTCGCGGTGCCGTGTGGAAGTTGCGCTGATCCCTTCATCCGAATACAGCCCGACAAACTCCCAGTCCTCCCGGCTCTGTATGTAGGATGTATAATAATCGCATTGGGCGGCGTAGCTGGTCTGTTGGTCTTCCATGTCGGTGCTGACGCGGGCGTACCCTGCCACCTTCCGCTTTTTCCGGCTGCTGATGGGGTCCGCCGTGAAGCGGTTCCTCGTGGCCGGTATCGTTGTCACATTCTTTGCCATGTCTGCACCCTCCCTTCCCGGAAATGGTATTCCAAACTGCCGTCCTCCAGCGCCACGATTTCCTTTATCTGCCTTTCAAATTCTTCCTCGTCAAATTCCTCCAGTCCAAGGATGCTTGCGGAAATGCGCCGCAGTTTGAAATCTGCATAATTCACATTGTGGCATTCCACATCCTTCGCCATCACACACACGCTGACGTTCTCCCGGCGCGGCTGGTAAATCGCCATGCGGACGGTGTCAATGTCATAGATGCCATCGAACAGCTCCAGCGCGCCCAGGGCATACAGCATCATCTGCGGGTTCCCCTCTGCGGAAACCTCCACGCCCTTGCCGTGTTTGTAGTCGATGATATACAGCATCCCGTCCGCGATAATGACACTGTCGCCCGTACCGAATCCCTCCTCCACATACCGGGAGAAGTCCAGCCGCTGCTCAATCAGCACCACTGGGTCTTTGCAGGTCTTCTTTGCTTCCTCCACGAGGGAAAGGACATACTCCGCATAGCCGCAGGCACATTCCTCCATCTCCTCATCATAGAACTCAAGCCCCTCCGTCGGGTCTTCGGTTTCCATGCCCAGGGACAGCTTCAGCTTGTGTTCGCACAGGCTGTGGGCGTCGGTTCCCTGCTGCGCGTATTCGCTGCCCGTATCCTCATAATTCTCACAGAGCCTTGCAGAAGGCGGGCAGACAAGCCACCGGTGGCTGGAGGATGCGGACAATAAAGCGTGTCTCCCCATCACAGCACCTCCGCTTCCGCAAGCAGCACAGGATACTCCGCCGGGTCGATCTCCGACAGCTTATCCGCGCCGTGCTTATTCAGCAATGCCCGCACTTCCTCCGTGTGTCCGGAGCGTGACTTCTCCGCCAGCACCGCACGGACTTCCTCCAGCGTCAGCGGCTTCTCCTCCGGCTCCTGCTTTGCCACCTTCTTCGTCGTGTTCTTTGCGGTCTTCTCTGTCCTGCCCACTTTCCCGGTTTCCTCCGGTTCCTTTGTGGTCGTCATTTCCGCCTCTGCCGCCCCGCTGTCCGCCACCGCATCCGCAACAGCCTGCAGGCTGTCGGCAAGAGAGCGCATATCCTGGACCACATCCAGTAAAAGTTTGATCTTACTCATGTACCAGTCCTCCTTCCGCAATCTCCCTGATGGAAAGTTCTTCCACCGAATTCCCCGGAACAATGACCGTCAGCCGGACCGTGTCACCGAAAAGGAAACGCATGAGACGCTCCCTTATGGAAACACGGCGCACACTGACCGCACCTCCGTTCACGGGTTTTTTTGAAACACTGATCTGCAATGTCTGTTTCATCCTGTCACCTCCGCTTTCCGAAGGGCTGTATTTTAATGCCCTTCACTATACGGAGATTTGGAGGGCTGTTTGAGGGGGTATTTTTCAGAAAAACTTTTTAAAATTTTCCCTTGCACCCGCAATGGACTCCCGGATGGTCTTAATCTCTTTCCCTTCCCTGCGGGCAATCTCCCGGACGGAAAGCCCCTGCGCCAGCATCAGAATCCGCCGTCGCTGTACATCCGACAGGCTGCCAAGTGCCTCCGCAATATGCTCCCTGTCAAACTGCCCCATCAAGGCTGTTTCCGGCGTTTCGCTGTCCGCCATGTCCTCCCCTTCAAACTCCGCTGCCTCCAGGGAATAGCAGTGGTACCGCTCCTTCCGTCCGAGGTTGTCCTCCTCTCTCCTGGAATCAAGAATGAATGTACCAATCTCCTCGTTGACCTCAACCTCTGAATTTTCTCCGTTTGCAAATGTGTAACTGATTTTCATTTTGCCGTTCTCCTTTCCGGAGCCCGGCAAGCGGCACTTATGGCGGCAACGGACAAAAAGAAAAAGAGCCTGACAAGCAGCACAAAAAGTGCCGCCTGCCAGGCTCAATGTCGTCTCCGCCATATTTCAGACGGTATCATGGTGGTCTGACCGTTTTCCCAGAATGAAACCATCCCACCGTGCATCATGCTCAAACAAACGAGTGATCCTTGTCCCGGTTTAGCTGTCCGTTTCCCATTCCCATATACATTCCTTATGGAAACTGTTGTGTTGCCGCAGCGCCCCGGTTAGCCTTAGACATGAAATCCAAAGCAGATCGATATCTTCTATTCAATTTTTACTACCCCGATTTCAGCGCCACACCGGTCGCATTTCAAAATAAAATCGGGACACCGTCCCATTGACGGTGTAACAAACTGTACTTTCGTATCTATTTTTGCATCCATGATGCGCCCTCCACATTTTGGACACCGCACAGGACGCATACGCTTTTTTATCTCATGCTTCCATGCCTCCTTTTTCCTGCACATCCCATATACGCCTCTTTCTCACCTGTTTCTGTTTTTCTTCGGAGGTGTATGAACCGGCTGTCAATTTTTTTATTTTACAAGTTCGGTAAGCCATGGAGCCATCGGCCTGGAAATCACTCTGGCATTCAGATAGGCCATCTCCAAAGTCAGGCAGGTATGCCCCAGATAATATCCGTCCATAACAGACAGCGTCATGGCAAGATCCGGCTTCTTCATATTTGTCAGATAAACAGGCAGCAGGTATTGTATCCTGCCCTGATATCCCTGTGGCACGACTATCCCCGGTTCAATAACAGCCTTTCTCCTTGCAAGCTCTACCGCCGTTTCCAACAGCAGAGGCAGATTCTTTGCCCTGCGGATTCTGTAAGGGATACGCCCCATATTTTCTTCATCTCCTAAAATATGTTCCACTTTTACCCTGATAGGCCAGTCCGGATTAAAACTGTCACTCCTTCCCGCAACATGGTAATGGGGTCTCTCTGGCAGTGGCTCTATATATTTCAGCCTTGGCGAAACCTCGTCACAAAAACCTCTAAAGTACCAGTCCAACATAGAATCACGCCTCTTATTACGGTCAAAAAACGCATAGATTGCCTTATACCGTTCCGTATACAGACCTGTGTGAAAACATGCACATTCATTCTCTATATGAAAATACCGCGCTGCCTCCGATTTTTCTTTCGCTGAATTATAATCAATGCTCTGCTTACGAAAAATAATATGTATATATCTTTCCAAAATAGGAGTATCCTGGTTTTTGGTTTCAACCGATGGCCTTTTAAATTGCCACGGTTCTGGCAGCACCATCCCTTCCAGTTCCTCCAATTGCCCATACCAGTCCGGTATATATGCAAAATCAAATAGATCTGTTTCCATGACTGTGTTCCTTTCCTAAAATCTCTGATTGTATTTCCAATGCAGTCCTTACGAACAATATCCATAACGTGGGAGAACGGCACCTGACCGTTTTGCTCATAACATAAAATAGGGAAAAGATACTCCTGCAGCTAAAACTGCATTTGTATCTTTTCCCTATATATGGATTTTCTCTATGTAAGTATGGTACAGCCATACCTTCAATGGTGTAAATATCTGTAGATGTCACCTGAATTTTTTTGACCGCATCATTACTCCTCTATCCATCATAAAATACCCCATTTCCATCGAAAGTATGGTTACGCCGTCCTAAAATAGTACTGCCACGCCATTTTTACATTTGTATGGTATGGCACTATCATACTTCTAGGAGGTGAAACTATGGCTCTTCATCCAAAACAGTTCGGCATGGTGTTGAAAAATGCACGAATGGATAAAAAACTTACCCAGGCCGAATTAGCTGAAATACTAGATATTTCCCTATCCTATCTGAAAGACCTTGAACGTTTTCGGAATAGCCCAAGCTATGAGGTCTTTGAAAAGGTAATCCGTTACTTCAACCTGTCAGCAGACACTGTGATTTATCCCAACCAGAATCAGGCTGATGATACATACCAGAAAATAGGGCGTCTGCTGACCTATTGTAACGAAGGACAGCTCAAGGTCATCCTTGCTACGACAGAGGCACTACTGTCCGTAAGTGAAAAGCCCT
>Ga0224742_10229_pt1 | contig 14203 bp, 17 predicted proteins | sample LIM_E_Water_Neg_FD_161631 | JGI IMG/M metagenome (GOLD analysis project Ga0224742, IMG submission 161631) | Enriched cells from gastrointestinal tract of the lab mouse from Pacific Northwest National Laboratory (PNNL), Richland, Washington... | ecosystem: Host-associated > Mammals > Digestive...
ATCTGCAATATAACCCCGATGGAGTAAGCAGCGATTTAGATAATATCCTTGAATATCTAAAGGCAGTAGGAGAACAGGCAAAAGCAGCAGGAGCCGCCGCGCCGGTTATCGTGGTAGATTATTTGCACCTTATCACCAGCAAAAGCGGCATAGACACACAGGAACTAATAAAGCAATCTGTCACAGGCTTAAAGAAATATGCTATTGATTACAATACTTTTGTTATCGGCATAGTAGCCACTAACAGACTAAGCAATTCAAGCGGGCGCATTACCCTTGAAAGCGGCAGAGATAGCAGCAATATTGAATATACGGCAGATTACCAGCTATCACTAAACTATTTCGATATTGACAATGGGAAAATAAGCCCGACCGACCATGAGAAAATAGCGATATTGCAGCAGCAGGAAGAAAGACAAATGATAATCAGGCTATTAAAAGGGCGATTTGTCAAGCCCGGCAGGACTGCTAATGTATGGTTTAATGCTGCAAGTAATTATTTCTATGGTGAGGACGATTTTAGACCATTCCGGGGCATTAGTCCTTTTGATGAAGAAAAGCCACCAGCAACAAAGCAAAGCCCTTTTGAGCCAAAGGGAAAGAAAAAGTAAATACATAAATCAGACCCACAAGGGGGCGGCAATCCTGCTGCCTCTTTTTTTATTGGCATGAAAAGGACAGTTTGTCGATACCCCTTATTTACCATACCCGGGAAAGCCTGATTTTGCGCTTTTACTATCGACATTTTGTCCGGGGCTATCGACTTTTTGTCCTGCTGCCAAAAGCCCCAAAGAATGGTACAAATACTTTTTCTTTTCATTGTATAATAAAGATAAGAACAAGAAGTGTATGAAGCTATTGTTTGATTATGATGTGCAAGAAGTATAAAGGAGGTATTCATATTATGGCGAAAGCTGGAACAGATACGGCAGCAGCAGAGGCGCGGCGGGCATATAAGAGAGAGTGGGCGCGGAAGAATCCCGACAAGGTAAAAGCGGCGCAACAAAGATACTGGGAGAAGAAAGCGGCGCAGATGCAGACGCAGGAGCAGCAGGGGGCGCAAGCATGAACAGCCGGGATAAAGGAAAGCGCGGAGAGCGGGAACTTGCGGCGATTCTGAAAGAGTATGGATATAATGAGGCGCGGCGCGGGCAGCAGTATTGCGGCGCGGACGGTTCTGCAGATGTGATAGGACTGCCAGGAATACACATTGAGGCAAAGCGTGTCGAAAAGCTGAATTTGACAATGGCAATGGCGCAATCCATGAATGACGCAAGACCCGGAGAAATACCGGCAGTATTCCACAGGAAGAACCACAGGCAATGGCTTGTTACTCTGACACTTGATGATTTTATGAAACTATACAAAGCAGGAGGGAAAGAGATTGAAATACAAGGATAAAACATTAGAGGCAATCAGGAGCCGGAAAGACTTAGAGCCGGTAAAGATAAGTCTTAGAAAGCTGCTTGCAAGCGGCGGCATGGAGCATTATTTGAATTTGTGTTCTGACAGGCTGGCAGATGAATTGATGGTAGACGGAGAGGACACAGCTTTTAATTTTACTGATTTCCCGGACATTCTCTTTACAAGTGACGGCTTTTTCGATTGCCGGCACATTTTAGAGAACTATTTGCCGTTTGACACGCTGGCGGACGCATGGCAGCTATTGATAAAGGCAGAGAGGGAAAACAGCGAGATAAACAGAATGGCGGCAGATTTCCGCAAAATGAAGCTGCTGGACTTGATGAAGTATTACATAAAATGGCAGTCGCACAAGACAAAGGACGATTCAGAGCAGGAGGCAAAGCAGCTTGTTTGCCAGTGGATAGCAGCGGAATTGTGGAGCCGTTCTTTCTTTTCCAGCATTTGGAGAAAGTCGAAAGAGGCATTGCTGCAGCTTTATGTAAGCTGGAAGTATAAAGGGCTTTTCGACATTATGAGGACTGCTGCAGAAAAGTACAATTAAAAAATCCTGCTGCCAAAGCCGGGGAAAGCACACAGCAGCAGGAAACGCGCCCTATTTGAAATTTTAAAGGGAGGCGGCTGTAATGTCAAGAAAGGCTGGAAATAAAAGAAGCAAACCAAGACCGGGCTATGATGATTTGGGGCTATCCCTGGAGCAGCTTCAGGAGATACAGACGCGCTGCAGATCAGGAGCGTTTGACAGGGAAACCATGCAGAGGGCTTGCATCGGTTTTGAATGGATAACAGAATTTATTATCTTATCGGCAACAAAAGACCTGTCTTTTGACAAGATAGAATTTAACACAAAGTGGGGGCGGATAAGTTGCGGGAGAAGTGATTTTTATTCTTATAGGCGGCGATTTTACAGTAATTTGAGTAAGGAATTAAACAGCAACACAGGAGGCGCAGCAGTACATGGTATTTGAATTATTAAGCACAGGAGCGGAGAACGCCCGGACAGCAAAGGAACTCTGCCAGGCGGACTGGCGCATTGTTTCTAAAGCAGTTGAGAGGGAGCGCAGGGAGGGAAAGCCCATTTGCGCGAGCAGTAGCAGCGATTTCCCCGGATATTATAAACCGGCAAACCGGGAAGAATTGACGCGCTATATAGACAGACTTCACAAGAGGGCGGGGGAGATATACAAGACCCGCAGGGCATTACAAAAGGTTTTAGAGGGAATGGAGGTATGAACAATATGCAGTATGAGGTTGAAAAGACCATAGCAGAGATAAGCAGCACCGGCAGCACAGCAAAGCGATTGACCTTGACAAGCTGGAACGGAAACCCGGCAAAGCTGGATTTGCGAATATGGCGCATAGAGGGGAACGGGGATTCACAGCCCGGAAAGGGAATCACACTCACAGAGGACGAGGCGGCAGCAGTCGCGGCGGCTATTTCTGATTATTTGGGAGGCGCACAGCATGAGTAAAGTTTTGACACCTATTAAAGCAATCCGGGCAAAGTGCCTTGAATGTTGTTGTAACCAGCGGCAGGAAGTGAAGCTATGCACTGTCACCGGTTGCAGCTTGTACCCCTACCGCATGGGGCATAGACCAAAACCCACAGAAAGCGGCGCAGGAGGCGCAGAAACGGACGAAAAATAATTTAATGGATAAATTATCAATGAGAGGGGGAAAGCGGCTAAAATGGCAAGCTATCCCCCTAGTTATTTGCATAGCGGGCATGATATGGACGGAGGGGCGCACCCATGAGTAGGGGAGCGTCCTTTAATTATTCTTTAATGGCAATACGCTTTTTGCACTTCTTGTGCAATCCTGCTGCCCGTAAAGTGCATAAAATGCAAAGAAATGCAACATAAAAAAGAAAACGGGAACGGCTTTTCTGCAATCATAAATCGCTTTTCTGTATGCAGAAATTGAAATAATGTCGGCAGAAATGCCATTTATGCAGGAGGAAATAAACTGGAAGTAAATGGGCATTTCCCCGGAGGGAATAACAATAACTCCGGGAGAAATGGCGTTTTTTCCCGGATAAATAAAATATGCCTGGCATAGCAGCAGGATAACCAGCGCAACCTTGCGCCCGTTCTGTCCTGGAGCAGATTTGAACCCGGACAGACATACCCCCGATTTTCAGGGGGAATATATGCGGCTTTCCTCTTTTGGAATGAGCAAAGGGGGATCTGATTAGACCCCACCCCGAATATTCCGGGAGGGTATGCTATCATTTGCTATCATGTGATTTCAAACGCTGGAACATGGCAGCAGGGCAAAGCACCCCTGCCCCATAATTACCAGCACCCAACAGGACGCGCCACAAGCCCCATATATCCCCTTTTATACTGCTACCCTATAAAACTACTCTTAACCGCTTTTATCGTCTGTATGGGGCAGATAGGGCGGCTATTTCGTGTTGTGGGGAAGCTGCCCGCGATTATCAGCACCCCCGGACACAGGGGAGGCCGGAACGGAACCCCGTCCCATTTTATAGCTACCCGAAACCAGAACTGGCGGCGGCTATTCTGGTTTTGTTACTTTTCCAAAAGTAACGCAAAAGCACTTTCGACAGCCGGAGCCTATCAAAAGTGCCTTGCGCCCTGCGGGGCTTTACAGTCCGAACAGATCGGCGTGTGTGCCGGTTCGGTCTAATCTCAATTCATTTCCGGCTTGCTTATATATTAGCAGCCAGTCCGGGGCAATGTGACATTCCCTATATCCTGAATAATTCCCGGTCAAATTGTGGTCTTTATTCTTTTCTGGGAGTGGGGCGGGAATACGCAATGTATCAATAGCTTGTTGGAGCAGGGGCATTTTATACCCACGCTTTACGCATAACTTAAAATCTTTCTTAAACTTTGTGGAGTATCTAACATCAAGCATTTGTTATTCCTCCATCAATTCAGCAAATAAAGCCTCTGTACTGCCAGTAAAGAGAGTGCCGCCGCCGTTCTCCAATTCCTCCATAGAAGCGATTGTTTCCGCGTTTGGCATTTCCTCCGGAACTGCTGCCCCTTGCAGATAAGCAACGATATAATACATTTTGCTATCTGGTATCTGGTCTATAAGGCTTTTTGCCATTTCCTTATAACTCATAGAAAACACTTCCTTTCGCAGATAGTATAAGCTGCAATATGTCCGCTATTCTTTTTTATCGGGTACATATTCCATTAAGTCACCCGGCTGGCAGTCAAGATATTCACAGAGATTGCTAATTGTGCGCGTATCAATGTACCCTTGCCCCTGCTGCAGCTTCTTTATTGTTTCCGTTCCGACAATCTTATCTTTTCGCAAGCTATAAAATGTCTTGCCTTTTTCAGATAAAAGAGCCTCTAGCCTTTTAAAGCATATTCCCATTCGGGGGAAACCTCCTTTCTTTTAGGTTAAATATATTATAGCACACGGCACGTACTAAAGCTAGTGTCAATATGCACAAAGTTAGTGCTTATATCACGTACTATCTTTAGTGCAATAGTCAATAGACACGTACTAGAGTTAGTGCTATAATGGATTTATCAAATGAAGGAGGCAACAACATGAAACAGATTACCAACATTAGAAAAACCGTCTGCGCTATGGCGAATCAGCTTCGGAAAACAGGTCTTTCTTTATCGGAGAGTTTCAAGAAAGCATGGAAAAGGGTAAAAATGTCCATGAACGTCCGCGCCGTTGGCGTGACATTCAGCAACATTCAGGAGCGGTTACAGTTTCTGCAGCAGTTCAAGCCGGAGGATTTGACAGTAACCCTTGACCGCGAGGCAGACAACCAGCACGACAAGAACGCTATAAAAATTACGGTTCACATTCTCCCAATAAAGAGAAAAACCGTTATCGGCTATGTACCGGCTGGACTGGCGCGGGAGCTGGCGAAAGCGATTGACGCGGGCGCACGGGTAAAGGCAAAGCTGCTGCAGATCATTGGCGGGTACTCTTACAAAGAGAGTTTAGGCGCACTGATTAACATAGCAGTATAAATAAAAAGCCCATATCCGAGCCAGTAACTCTGATATAGGCAAGTAACCCCACAACTTATCAAATGAGGGTATGCAGGAATTATAACACGACTGCTGCCCTCTGTAAAGAAAGGATTATCACATGAAAAGAAAACAGAATAATGCAAAGGCAAGGGCAAGCAGACCAACACAGGAATTTTTAATCGGACTTGTGGCAAAGTATGAAAAGAGAACCGCGCCTATTACTGATGAAATGGCAATGGACTTGATGGACACCAACGAAACAAACCACTTCTTAATGCTGCTGCAAATTGCCGACTATTTACCAATGGGAAAGTCAAGGGCTATCATTGATGCCTTTAAGCTGGGATATTTGGCAGGAAAGGCGGCAGCAGGGAATGAACAGAAGTAACGCACTACTTACAATGGAACTCTATGCAAATAAAAATTATGGAGATTCCGCAATAATAAAAGGTGATGTATTTGCATCACGCAGAAAGGAGGTGTACCCCACAGGGCTAAAACAATTAGATGCCGCTTTAGGTGTTGGCGGTATTCCAGCAGGAAACATTATTGAGATACACGGACTTGAAAGCACAGGTAAAACCGCACTTGCACTACATATCGTAAAAAGTTTTCAGAAGCGCAATAAGAAGATACTGTATGTTGATGCAGACCGGGCTTTATGCGTTGAATATATGGCTATGTGCGGAGTAACAAAGCGTAACATATATATGCTGAATATGGGCACACTGGAAGATACATTTCAGGCTATCAGAACTCTAATTCCAGTATTTGACTTGATTGTTATTGATACTCTATCAGCTATACCAACATTTGAAGAAATGGCAACCGCTGGACAATATCTGGAAGTGGAAAACAAGACAGCAAAATTACTGTCTAACGAATGGGCGTATATTAAGCATGAATTAGTGAGAAATAACAGCACTATGATTGTTATAAACCAAATGCGGGAGAAAATAGGTGTTTTATGGGGCAATCCCCTATTTGCATTAGGAGGCAGAGCATTGAGAGCATATAGCGCAATATCTATCTGTATGCGCTTTATGGGGGCTGAAAAACGGCATGGAGATATTATCGGACATAATGTGAGAGCAGATATTGAAAAGAATAAATGCGCGGCTCCATATCGTTCAGCAGAAATTACAATATTGTATGGTAAAGGAATGATATAAAGCAAATAGTCCAGGCATGGGCGGCGGGCTTGGTCCTGCTGCCTTTTTTCTTTTACCGGCCTTATCCTGCTGCCAGCACAGCACAAACCATGCGGGAATATTGGCAAATGTTGGCATATTTCCTTTATAGGCAGCAGCCGCCCGGATAGTTGCAAATAGTGGCATTTAGTGGGATATTCCCATAATGCCGGGGGTTTTGTTACACGATATACGCGCGGGGAAATCTTGCAAAAAGCGGCACAAAAAAAGCGCGCCGGAGCATGGGAAATTTCGGAAAGTGCGCGAAAATGCGAACAAAAAAAGGAGTTTCTTTACACGATACGCGCGGGAGAGGAAATCATCAAAAACTTACAAAAACTTACACTAAAAAAGAGTTTATGAACACGACACAGGCGCGGGGGAGTATCAAGACATTCTGGACACTCTAAAAGCAGATTACTAAAAAATACTAATACTCGCCATATAGGGCGAGTATTGGAGCAGATCGGCAGGACACCGGGGCAAGCTGCAGCAGTATCTTTCATTTTCTTAGTCCTTAAAAGATATTGCAGATTCCGCAGCCCCTAAAGAGTATTCGGAGATTTCGGAGTCCATAAAAGGCATTTAGAGATTTTATAGCCCCTAAAAGGGCGGCGCACAATCGGCAGTTCCGGCAGCCATAAAAAAGTAAATGCGACATTTCCGACACCCTAAAAGGGATTGGATGCGGCAAAGGTAACATTTCTAACACCCTAAAAGAGTGCATCCGGCAGCAGGCAAAACTTAACAAAACTTAACATTTCCGGGGGATATGGGACTTGTGAAAACCTGTTATTTCCCGGTACATAGAACTTGAAAAAACCTATATATTTACCCCTAAATATCCCTAAAGAATATGCTTTATAGTCCTGCTGCCTGTTAGAATTTGTTAGAGGTTCAGCATATAAAATGCCACGAAATGCCGGTAAAAAAAGAATGTGCAGCAGTAGCCCCGGCGCAGTCCTGACAATGCTTTCATGCACAAGAAGTGCAAAAAGATATTGACATACACCCTCTGCATGATATAATAGAATAAGGAAAAGGACAAGAAAAAGGATAGAACAGGAGGCGCAAAGCATGGAGGCATTGACAGTATATAACCAGCAATCACAAGTTGCATACCAGCAGGAACTATCAGCGGGGCTTTTCATGGACTTTGTGAAGTGGGTAGACCGCAGCGCAGGAACGACCCGCACATATATTATCAATTTACGGCAGTTTGCGGCATGGCTGAAATATACGGTATGCACCCGCCCGCAGCGTGAGGACATTCTTTCTTATCGGGATTGGCTATCAAAAGAGCATGAGGCGATACAGATTGACCCGGAGAGCGTGACCGGCTGGAAGTACAGAACGGACAAAAGCGGAAAGCCGGTAAAGATAATATGCAAGCCCGCCACAGTTGCACAGTATTTGCGGAGTGTGTGTCAATTCTTCAAATGGACTGCTGCCAGCGGCCTATATCCGAACATAGCGCAGAACATACACGCGCCAAAGGTAAATACAGAAGATTACAAAAAGGACGCACTTACCCCGGCAGAGGTATTGAACATTGAAAGCAGTATTGCACAAAAGGCGCAAGAAGCTATTACAACTGCTGCCAGCTATGATAAAGACACAGCCGGGAGAATACAGAGAAGCACAGAGCAGGGCAAGCGGTTATTTGCTATGTATCAGTTGGCGGTAAATGCCGGGCTTAGAACAATAGAGATAAGCAGGGCAAATATAAAAGACCTTGAAACCAAAGGCGGGCAGTCATGGCTTTATATATGGGGCAAGGGCAGGAGCGAGGCAGACCAGAAGAAACCCATAGCCCCGGAAGTAGCAGAGAGCATAAAAGACTATCTGAAAAGCCGTACAGACCATTACACCGGCAGCAGTCCTTTATTTGTCAGCACAGGGAACAGGAGCGGCGGCAATCGGATTGCACCGACAACCATTAGCACCATGTTGAAAAAGGCAATGCAGGAGGCAGGATTTGACAGCGAGAAATTGACCGCACACAGCTTGCGGCATAGTGCCGGTACTGCTGCAATGGAGGCAACCGGCGATAATATCTATTTGGCGCAGGAGTATTTGAGGCACAGCGACCCAAAGACAACAGAGAGATACACCCACAGGAAGAAAGACGCTGCACAGGCGGCAATAGCGAAACAGATTTATGACCTTTATCATGGGATAAGTGATAATGACCCCCGGCAGCAGTTGGAGCAGGCTATTGATAAATTATCCCGGCAGCAGATAGAGCAGTTAAAGGGAATAGCTGCAGCAATGGCAACATGATTTCTAATTCAGACTAGTTAAAATAGCTTAATTAGAAAACTACACAAGAGGCGCAAAAAGATACTATATATGCGGTTTTGCACAAAAAGTAAAACATCAAAAGTAATACACAAGTATTACAATGTAGTGTATTACAGAAAGGCGGTTATGTCATGGCAGAGGGTAAAGAACTGAAACCAAAATCATTCAGGATTGATGATGAAACAGCGGAAAAATTCAAAGAAATATCAAACACCATCGGAGGCAACCAACAGGAAACGCTTGCAAAACTCATTGAGGCATTTGAGTTTCAATCCGGCAAAGCTATTCTGACCGACAAAAAAGCAGATATAGAACAATTTGAAAAGTATGTATCTGCTATTACTCGAATGTTTATGGGAAGTCTGGAAGATAACCAGAACATAACCGAAACAGTACGGACAGAATTTGATGCACTCTTAAAATCCAAAGATGCCACTATTCAGGATTTGCAGGAGAAATTGACAGTAGCAAAGCAATTAAAAGAAGATGCCACTCTGAAAGCCAGGGCGCACGCGGACGAAAACGCAAGACTAAACAGCGTAATTGATAACCTTAACAACGAATATAACTCCAAAATGGACGATATGCAGTCTATGTTATCTGATAAAGATAGCCTTAACAAAGCATTAACAGATTCATGCAATGACCTCAAAACTAAAATCGAGGGCATGAAAGAAGCTGCAGAGCAGTCGGCAATATTCCGGGAAGAATTGGAGCAATTAAAGAAAGAACATGAAAAAGTTATCCGGGAACGATCAGACCTTGAAAAGCAGATGCAGCAGGAGCAGACCGCGCATGAAAAAGCCATATCGGAATTGAGGCAACATGAAGCAGATGCTTTAGAACGTCTGAAAGAACAATTACAGATAGCACAGGATAAAGCAGTATTACAGATTGAAAAATCATATCAGGAACAAATACAGAAGTTAAAAGCAGATAAACAAGCAGAGGTTGACAAGTACCAGCAGAAATATTTTGATTTGCTGGAACAGATGAAAAGCCAGACGGAAACAGGAGGCGAGAAACAATGAAGATATTCACGGCAGCAGTTGTAAAGGGCGGCACAGCGAAAACCACAACTTGCACCGCACTTTCCCAAATAGCGGCGGCAGCAGGGCAAAGGGTACTTGCTATTGACCTTGACCCACAGGCGAACTTTTCAAGCTATATCGGCGCAGACCCAAACAAGCCCGGCAGTTATGATTTACTGAATGGCGCGCCTGCTGCCCCGCAGCTTATCCAGCAGACGGAGCAGGGCATATATGCAATATCAGCAAGCCGGAATCTGGGAGTTATTAAGACCACACCGGCAAGCGCAATGAAGCTGCAGAAAGCCCTAGAGCCGTTAAAGAATAATTTTGATGTGTGTTTCATAGATACCCCGCCCGGAATACTGGAACTGCAAAACGTGGCTTTACACGCTGCCACAGGCTTAATAATTCCATTGGAGCCGGACAGCAGCAGTTTACAAGGGCTATATCAGATTGCAGATATGGCGAACCATGCAAAGAAACGCAATCCTGATTTATCCTTTACCGGCATTGTCTTAACAAAGTATGACAACCGCCCCGCTATCAATCGCTATCTGAAAGATGTACTCATAGAAAAGGGCGCAGAAATGGAAATACCGTACTTAATGGATATTCGGCAAGGTATAAAGGTTAGAGAGGCACAGGCAATGCAGCAATCATTATTTGACTATGCGCCCCGGAGCAATCCGGCAAAGGACTATAAGAAACTGTATGAATTGATAATGGAGGGCTAGGAAATGGCGAAAAAAGACTTTAGCGCAATGAATACCGGCAGGGCAGAAACGGCAGAGAGTAGCGCAGTTATGCGAAAGCTAGAACAGGGGGCAAGTAACAAAGGGCAGCAGGGAGAGGCTACCCAGCAGGAGGCGGCAGAGCGGGCAGCAGCTTTAAGGACGCAGGGAAGAAAAGGCTGCAAGGCTATCCGTATCAATATGGCTTTTACTCCCGAAAATCACGAATTTATAAAGACTATGGCGCGAATCAGCGGCAAGACTATGACAGAATTTGCAAATTTATGTATTGAGAAGTACCGGGAAGAACACCCGGACTTGTACGAACAGGCAAAGCAAATTATAGACAGCCTATAAAGAAAGGGGCATAACATGGCAGCAGGACAGGAACGGCAGGAGCCGGAAACGTTTGCACAAGAAGTGCAAGAGGATAACGAGGCGGCAGGGCGGCACATTCACACTATCAGGATTAAAAGCAGCATAGACCCTGAAAAAGCATGGCTTTATAACGCAAATACGGACATTGAAAGCCTCACGCCGGAGCAGAAAAAGGAATACATGGAACACTTGAAGAAATTCCCGGAAAGATTTGCACAGATGAAAAAAAAATTGCGGGAACTTCTTGATTCCATATACTCAAAAGAAGCAGTAACAATATATCAAAATGCGGCAGAGGTATTAAGGCAAGAAAAGAACTTGACCGCAGAGGAAAAAGCAGACCTTGAAGAAATAGAAAGTTATCTGCATGGGTATGAACAATACAAAGAAATCATAGCGGGAGAAACAACAGAGGATATAACGGAAAATAAAGTATTGTCTGAAATAATACCGTCAAGCCCTGCTATACATTTCGCGCAGCAGCTTGCAAATTCTTTAGGCGCACAAAGAGAAATTAAGGCAGATAAAAACACCGTCATATCATGGGATAAGACACAAGGCAATACATGGACGGCAACGAGCAAAAACGGAAAAGGCATTGTAAGCATTACTTTTGATGATATTAACCTGATGAATAAGAAAGTCAATAAAGGCTTTCTAAAGCTATTCATTTTCACGCTGAAAAAATGCAACGACCAAAATTATAGAGCAAAGATCGGCTTTCCATTGCAGGAACTTATAGACAGGGGAATGTATAAGAGCATACAGAGCGCAAGGCGCGGCTTTAAAGACAATATAGAAAAGATTATGGCATTAACCTTTAAGGGAGAATGCAGGAAAGGCAAAAACAAAATAGTTGAAGCTGGCGGCAAGTTGATATATCACTATGAGATAAAAAACAATTATGTAACGCTTTCGCTTAATGACAAATTGAATGTTGAGTTTTTGGCGCAGTTCTTTACAGTGATGCCGGAATATTCCTATTCCCTTAATACGGCGGCTTTTTCATTGATGTATTACATATTCTTTAGAGCAAGGCAAAGCACAAGAGAAATAGCCGATAAAGAAAAATTTAATATCAGGCTTGAAACTATACGCGCCTATCTACTGCTGCCAGCCGCAGACGAAACAAAGAATCATGCCTACCTGATTAAAGAACCGATTGAGAAAGCAATAGAGGAAATCGAACTTGCGAACAACAACAAAGATTTCACATTGACCCTATACCACTATGACAAGGACAAGGGAAAGAAAATAGAAGATTGCAAGAATATAAATGAATGGCTTAACTGCTATCTGGAAGTAGGGCTTCATGGAGATTATGCAAAATACTTTATATCCATAGCGAACGCAACGCGGGAGAAGATAGCAACCGCAAACAAGCGGAAAGAAAAGGCTATGCAAAAGGTTATTGAAAAGCAGATAGAAAATGCCAGTAAATAAGGGTACTCCACTAAAATGTTCTTTTCGTTTTCCTTTTTATCTATTCTTTCGAGATATAGTATTTACAACCTTTTTCAAGCACAATATAGGGAAATAAACAGGAACATTTTAGTGGAGCAGAAGAACATTCCAGTGGATAGCAGGAACATTTTAGTGGAGCAGAAGAACATTCCAGTGGACTAAAATTTTTTGAAACACCGATAAATAAAGGGTTTTCCGGGTGCTTGTCTTTCCTAACTGATAATCAACAGATTATCTATTGATTATAAACCACGCATTTCCCACGCTGCCAAAAAATGGCGCGTGGTATAATGCTATATGAGGGAGGGGGAGCGCGGGCATATTCTTTTTTATTGGCAGCAGGGTTTTTCCGTACTCCCTTATAAAAAGAGAACACCGCAAAAACTAGCGAAAAATCGCACAAAAAAAGCGGCTACCCCCAACCGGCAAGCCGGGGCAACCGCAGACACACAGTAACACTGGGCGCAGCATTTCCGCGTGTATGGTTATCATATCACCAGCCGGGAAATGTTGCAAGATTCAAAGAAAGGAAATCAGAGCATGAACAGAGAAGAAGCAAAGCAAATTATCCGGGAAAGAGTGAGAATAACCGACTATTTGGAAAAAAGCAAAGGCGGCTTGTACTGCTGCCCTTTTTGCGGGAGCGGTCACGGAACGCACAAGACCGGCGCGGTCAAATACTATCCTGAAACAAATACTATTTGTTGTTTTGGGGCTTGCGAAAAGAAAAGCTATGATATATTTGACATTTACGCGAACAAATATGGCGCGGATTATAACACCGCATTGCAAATGCTGGCGGGAGAAATCGGCATAGAAATTGACCCATACAAGCCGGATGCCGCCGCCGATCAGGAGCGCAGGGAGCAAAAAGCCGCACAAGCCCCGCAGAGCGACTTTAAACAGTCAGACGATAAAAACACCATGCAGACAGAAAAAGCCCCGGAAAACGGCGCACAGGAGCGCACAGAGGGCAAGGCAGATTATACAGAGTATTACAAGATATGCCGGGAGAGGATAAACAGCCCGGAGGCAGTTTCTTATTTATCGGCAAGGGGAATAAGCGTTAAAACTGCTGCTGCCTATTGGATAGGTTTTGACCCACAGGCAGACCCGGCGAGCGCACCCGGAGGAATGGGAGATATAAAGCACCCATTCCCGCGCCTTATTATCCCGACCAGCAAGCGGCATTATGTGGGGCGCAGGATTGATTCTGTAAAGGACTATGCAAAGATAAATACAAAGGGCAGCAGTCCGGGCATATTTAACAATCGCATTTTGTATACACAAGAAGTGCGAGAAGTATTTATAACAGAGGGAGCGTTTGACGCTTTATCAGTCATAGAGGCAGGGGCGGCAGCAGTCGCATTGAACAGCACCAGCAATGCCGAAGCCCTTATAAAACAGCTTGAAAAGAAAAAGCCTGCTGCCACATTGATAATAACCCTTGACAGTGACGAGGGAGGGCGCAAGGCGGCGCAAGTCATGGCAGAGGGATTAGAGCGGCTTGATATTCCCTATATAACCGCCGATATATGCGGGCAGCATAAAGACCCTAACGAATATCTGCAGCAGGACAGAGAGGGCTTTATAAAGTCTGTAAGGGCAGCAGTCGCAGAGGCAAACAGGAATTATATTGATGATTTTTGGGAAAAAATACAGACCGAGGCATATAAACCATATCAGACAGATTTGTCATTCTTTGA
>Ga0224742_10231_pt1 | contig 14141 bp, 18 predicted proteins | sample LIM_E_Water_Neg_FD_161631 | JGI IMG/M metagenome (GOLD analysis project Ga0224742, IMG submission 161631) | Enriched cells from gastrointestinal tract of the lab mouse from Pacific Northwest National Laboratory (PNNL), Richland, Washington... | ecosystem: Host-associated > Mammals > Digestive...
ATAAGCCTACCAACAGTTTTTACCAGGTGCTGTCTGCGGAGGCTTATACGAAGCACGGGCTGAATGTCCATGCGGTTATTTTTGATGAGCTACACAGCCAGCCGAACCGGGAATTGTTTGACGTGATGACGAAGGGTTCCGGGGATGCCAGGACACAGCCTTTGTTTTTTCTGATTACTACGGCGGGGACGGACCGGCATTCGGTGTGTTTTGAGCAGCATCAGAAGGCGGAGGATATTTTGTGCGGGCGGAAGGCGGACCCGACGTTTTATCCGGTGATCTACGGGGCGGCGGATGATGCGGACTGGACTTCGGAGGAGGTGTGGTATCGGGCGAACCCGTCTTTGGGGCATACGATTGATATTGGGAAGGTGCGGAATGCCTGTTTGAGTGCTAGGGACAATCCGGCGGAGGAGAATATTTTCCGGCAGCTTCGGCTGAACCAGTGGGTGAAGCAGTCTACACGGTGGATGCAGATGGAGAAGTGGGATGCCTGTGCTTTTCCGGTGGATGAGGGGGAGCTTCTGGGGCGTGAGTGTTATGGCGGGCTGGATCTGTCCAGCTCTATTGATATCACGGCTTTTGTGCTGGTGTTCCCGCCCAGGGACGATTCGGAGCGGTATGTGTTCCTGCCGTTTTTCTGGATACCGGAGGAGAACATGGTGCGGAGGGTGCGGCGTGACCATGTGCCTTATGATGTGTGGGAGAGGCAGGGGTTTCTGGAGACTACGGAGGGGGATGTGATTCATTATGGGTTTATTGAGAGGTTTATAGAGGAACTGGGGAAGCGGTTTCATATTAGGGAGATTGCTTTTGACCGGTGGGGAGCGGTGCAGATGGTCCAGAACCTGGAGGGGCTTGGGTTTACGGTGGTCCCGTTCGGGCAGGGGTTCAAGGATATGTCGCCGCCTACGAAGAGGCTGATGGAGCTGGTTCTGGAGAGGAATGTTGCCCATGGAGGGCATCCGGTTTTGCGGTGGATGATGGATAATATTTTTGTGCGGACGGACCCGGCGGGGAATATCAAGCCGGACAAAGAAAAGTCTACGGAGAAGATTGACGGCGCGGTGGCGGCGGTTATGGCGCTGGACCGGGCGGTAAGGAATGGCGGGAGTACGGAGAGCGTGTATGATGAGAGGGGGATTTTGTCCTTTTAATGTTGGCAGTTTTCTGGTATACTTGATGGCAGAAAATAGGATTTGAAGAAAGGGATTTGATGAGTGGAGGCTAAGGAGAAAAAGCATGTGATAACACAGGAAGATATCATGAATCTTTTGGATTCCTGTTATGAAAAATGTTTAAATGGTATACCGAAAGTTAGTCCAAGTGTTGAGGATATGGCTGCTGATTATTTGAAAAAACATAAATCAACGGAAGAAGCATGCAGGGCTATGCTGCGAAACCAGGTGGCAAAATGTACTACGTCTGGAGTTATAACTGGATTTGGGGGATTCATTACTATGCCGGTTGCAATTCCAGCTAATGTGGGAAGCGTAATTTATGTGCAGATGCGCATGATTGCCTGTGTTGCATATATGGCAGACTATGAATTAAACAGTGATCAGACGCAAACTTTTGTTTATGCCTGCCTTGCTGGTGTTGCGGTTAATAGTTTGGTTAAACAGGCAGGAATAAAATTTGGCGTGAAATTTGCCAATGGGCTTATAAAGAAGATACCTGGGAAAGTATTGACTAAAATAAATCAAAAAGTAGGATTCAGGTTTATTACAAAATTCGGTACAAAGGGTATTGTCAATTTAGGAAAACTTCTTCCGGGAGTAGGTGCCGTGGTCGGCGGGGGACTGGATTTAGTGGAAACTAAGATTATTGCTGACCGCGCCTATAAATGGTTTCTGAAAGGTGATTTTTCAGTAAAGGGTGAGGCAGAGGATGAGACAATAGAAATTGATGAGGCAGATTTTGAAAATGTAACGGAAAACGGAGAATCAAAATAGTCATATTGGCTTTATTATTAAATAAGCGGGAGGATTGCCTGATGAAGAATATATTGGTTGTGATGGGCGGAGGCCGTCCCAAGGGGAATACGGCGCAGCTTGTGGGTGCGTTTGTGAAGGGCGCAGAGGAAGCGGGACATTTGGTGGAAAAGGTGTCGTTGCTGAAAACGGAGGTGAAGGGTTGCTTGGGGTGTAATGCCTGCAGGTATGGGAAACCGTGTGTTCAGAAGGACGGGTTCAATGAGCTGGTTCCGAAGATTAAGGGGGCGGATCTGGTTGTGTTTGCGTCGCCTCTGTATTTTTGGACGATATCTTCAAAGTTGAAGGCTTTTATTGAGAGGTTTTATTGTATTGCGGAGGAAGATGCTGACCCGCCTTATGGACGGTATGAGAGGTATCCGGTGAAGGACAGCGCGCTGCTTATGACATCGGCGGATGAATTTTTCTGGACTTTTGAGCAGGCGGTGTCGTATTATCAGTTTGCGGTTGTCAATTATATAGGTTTCCATGATAGGGGGATGGTATTGGCCGGTGGCTGTGGGGATACGAACGGGAAGCCGCAGATTGATAAGACCGGGCATCTGCGGGAAGCGTATGAGTTTGGGAAAAATCTTTATAGGGACTGAAATATTTACATGAAATGGCATCTCTTTCGGAGGTGCTTTTTCTGTTGGAGGTTTCTGTATGGGGGATGGGCTGTGAAAATGGTGCTTGACAATTTATGTGTTGTCCTGTAGAATCTATCTTCAACTGGAATTTGTACTGCAGGTTTGAGTTAGGAGGACATTATGAATATTGAGCATTTGAAGGATAACGGGATTGATATTGCAGTCGTTTCCGGTGACGAGGTGGTAATTGTTGATACGCAGTCGGCTCTGGACCTGGCGATGGCTGTGAAGTATGAGACGGGCGCGGAGCGGATTGTCATTGATAAAGATGTGATATGTGGGGATTTTTTCATCCTTAGTACGGGTATGGCGGGTGAGATCCTGCAGAAGTTTATGAATTATCATGTAAAGGTGGCTGTTTACGGGGATTATTCGCATTATACCAGTAAGCCGCTGAAAGATTTTATTTATGAGTCGAACCATGGGAAGGACTTTTTCTTTGTGTCAACGAAGGAAGAGGCAGTGCAGAGGTTGACGGGGACACAATAGCAGACGGGTACAGATTCCAGTTTTTCTGTGGATTGATTCTGTATGGGAAGGCATCTCTTTGGAGGTGCTTTTCTTTTTTTAGGAGGTGTGTATGGGGTTAGCTTCGATTTTGGGTATCAGGGGGGCGAGGGATAAGCCGGAGGACAGGTACAGGGGGCCGGCTTATTCTTTTTTCTTTGGAAGGAGCAGCAGCGGGAAGGTTGTGAATGAGCGGACGGCCATGCAGGCTACGGCGGTCTATTCCTGTGTACGGATTCTGGCGGAGGCTGTGGCGTCCCTGCCGGTGCATTTGTACCGGTATGCGGGGAAGGGGAAGGAGCGGGTGTATGACCATCCTTTGTATTATCTCCTGCATGACGAGCCGAACCCGGAGATGACTTCTTTTGTGTTCCGGGAGACTTTGATGAGTCACCTTTTGATCTGGGGGAATGCTTATGCGCAGATTATACGGGACGGCGGGGGCCGGGTGCTGGGGCTGTATCCGCTGCTGCCGGACCGGGTGGAGGTTGACCGGGACGATAGGGGGGAGATTTTTTATGTTTATGACCGGTACAGTGACGAGAATCCGAATTTTGGGGAGTATGGCAGGGTGTGTCTTCGGCGGGAGGATGTGCTGCATATCCCTGGGCTTGGGTTTGACGGGCTGGTGGGGTATTCGCCTATTGCCATGGCTAAGAATGCGGTGGGGATGACGCTGGCCTGTGAGGAATACGGGGCGGGGTTCTTTGAGAACGGGGCCACGCCGGGAGGCGTTCTGGAGCATCCGGGGGTGTTGAAGGACCCGGCGAAGGTGCGGGAGAGCTGGCACGCTGTTTACGGGGGTTCTAAGAATGCGGGGAAGGTTGCTGTTCTGGAGGAGGGTATGAAGTACCAGCAGATCGGGATTCCGCCGGAGGAGGCGCAGTTTCTGGAGACCAGGAAGTTCCAGGTGGATGAGATCGCCAGGCTGTACCGGATTCCGCCGCATATGGTGGGGGATTTGGATAAGAGCAGTTTTAGTAATATTGAGCAGCAGTCTTTGGAGTTTGTGAAGTATACGCTGGACCCCTGGGTGGTGCGGTGGGAGCAGTCGCTGCAGAAGGCGCTTTTGCTGCCCCGGGAGAAGCGGGAGTATTTTGTGAAGCTGAATGTGGACGGGCTTCTGCGGGGGGATTATCAGAGCCGGATGACCGGGTATTCTGTGGGGCGGCAGAATGGGTGGCTGTCTACGAATGATATCAGGGAGATGGAGGATATGAACCCGATCCCGGCGGAGGAAGGCGGGGACTTGTATCTGGTGAACGGGAATCTGTGCAAGTTGAAGGATGCGGGGCTGTTTGCGGGAAAAGGGCAGACGGAGCAGGAGCCACCGGACGGGAGGCAGTTTCGGCAGGGGGATTCCGGGCTGGGGCTGTGAGGTACGGATATCTGGAAAGCAGAGTGTTCCGGCTTTCATGGGCGTGGCATTGTAGAGATGGGCCGTGGTGAATGCCGTGTGGCGGATATGGACGGCAGGTTTCGGGATTTGCTGTGTTATGGTCTGTGTGAAGTGGAAGGTATGGAGTTGAGTGAGGATGCATACAGGGAGTTTTGGGAGCTGGCAGGCGGATGTGTCTGCTGGCTTTTTTGTGCGCCGGTTTATGGGAATTGGCGGGAAGTTTTGGAAGAATCGGAAAGTGAGGTGCAGGGATGAAGCGGAAGTTTTGGAACTGGGTACGGAATGAGGCGGACGGGGAGAGGACGCTGGTTTTGAACGGGGAGATTTCGGATGAAACCTGGTATGGGGACGAGGTGACGCCGGCGCTGTTCCAGAAGGAGCTGGATGCAGGGACGGGGGATATTACGGTCTGGATCAATTCTCCGGGCGGGGATGTGTTTGCGGCGGCGCGGATTTATAACATGCTGATGGAGTATAAGGGGGACGTGCGGGTGAAGGTGGACGCTCTGGCGGCTTCGGCGGCGTCTGTGATCGCCATGGCGGGGACGGAGGTTCTGATGTCTCCGGTGGGCATGATGATGATCCACAATCCGATGACGATTGCCATTGGGGACAGTAAGGAGATGCAGAGGGCGGGGGAGATGCTGGACGAGGTGAAGGAGAGTATCATGAATGCCTATGAGATCAAGACGGGCATGAGCCGGGCACGGATTTCCCATCTGATGGATGCGGAGAGCTGGTTTAACGCAAGGAAGGCGGTGGAGCTTGGGTTTGCGGACGGGGTTCTGCATGGGAGCGGTACGGAGGATAAGGCCAGGGGCGGGGAGCCGGAGGGCGTGATGTTTTCACGCATGGCGGTGACTAATTCGCTGTTGTCTAAGCTGATACCGGAGCATAAGGAAACGGAGAAGAAAGTTCCGGTGGAGCAGTTGGAGAAGCGGTTACAGTTGTTATCACATTAAATTTATGGAGGTATGGAGATGAAGAAGATTCTGGAGTTAAGGGAGAAGCGTGCGAAGGCATGGGAGGCGGCGAAGGCTTTTTTGGACAGTAAGAGAGGGGAGGACGGCCTTTTGTCGGCGGAGGATACGGCTGCTTATGAGAGGATGGAGCAGGAGGTTGTGGATCTGGGGAAGGAGATTGAGAGGCTGGAGCGGCAGGCGGCCATTGACGCGGAGCTGAACAGGCCGACTTCGGAGCCGATTGTGAATAAGCCGAACAATGACCCGGAGGGGGACGGGAAGAAGGGGAGGGCTTCGGATAAGTACCGGAGGACTTTCTGGAATGCCATGCGGCGGAAGAGTTTTTATGATGTGGAGAATGCCCTGCAGGTGGGGACGGATTCGGAGGGCGGGTATCTGGTGCCGGACGAGTTTGAGCATACGCTGGTGGAGGCTTTGGAGGAGGAGAATTTTTTCCGGGGGATCGCTACGGTGATCCAGACTTCCAGCGGGGACCGGAAGATCCCGGTGGTTGCCACGAAGGGGACGGCTTCCTGGATTGACGAGGAGGGGGCTTACCCGGAGTCGGATGATTCTTTCGGGCAGGTTTCTATTGGGGCTTATAAGGTGGCTACGATGTTGAAGGTGTCGGATGAGCTTCTGAATGACAGTGTGTTTGACCTAGAGGCGTATATCTCTAAGGAGTTCGGGCGCAGGATTGGGACGAAGGAGGAAGAGGCGTTCTTTACCGGGGACGGGAAGGGGAAGCCTACGGGGATTTTTAATGCTGCGGGCGGGGCTTCTGACGGGGTGACTACGGCAGCGGCGAGTATTACGTTTGACGATGTGATGGATCTGTTTTATGCTTTGAAGTCGCCGTATCGGAGGAAGGCGGTCTGGGTGCTGAATGATACCACGGTGAAGGCCCTGCGGAAGCTGAAGGACAATAACGGGAATTATATCTGGCAGCCGTCGGTGCAGGCGGGGCAGCCGGACATGATCCTGAACCGTCCGTACCATACTTCCGCCTATGTGCCGGAGGTGGCGGCCGGGGCGAAGGTGATGGCTTTCGGGGATTTCTCTTATTACTGGATCGCGGACCGGCAGGGGAGGTCTTTTAAGAGGCTGAATGAGCTGTTTGCGGCTAACGGGCAGGTGGGTTTCCTGGCGAGCCAGAGGGTGGACGGGAAGCTGATCTTGTCGGAGGCTGTGAAGACCATGGCGATCAAGGGGAGCAGTTCCGGGGCGTAAGGTTCCGGCGTATGGTGAATGGGTGATGCCGGGGGTGAAATCTCTGGCATGAAATAAAGTATATAAGGCGGGAGGGATGCAGGATGGCGGTTGTGACATTGGAGGAAGTAAAACAGTATCTCCGGGTGGACAGCGGGGACGAGGACGGGTTTATTTCCGGGCTGTTGGAGACTGGGGAGAGTATGTGCGCGGATATGGCGCGGATGAAAGCGGAAGAGCTGGAAGGGCATCTTCCTATGGCGCGGATTGCCGTTCTGTATGTCACTGCGTATCTGTATGAGCACAGGGAGCAGGCGGACCATGAGGAACTGGTACAGACGCTGCGTTCTCTGTTGTTCGGTATCAGGAGGGAAGTGTTCTGATGGCGGAGTGGAGCGGGGGCAGCGGCAGCAGGGACGGCGGCGGTTTTCGGAAGGGGTATCCTCTGGGGGAGTGGAAGGAGCGGATTACGATTCAGAGAAGTTCCCTGGGGAATGATAAGGCCGGGAACCATGTGCTGGTCTGGGAGGATTATTTTTGCTGTTCTGCTTTTGTGAACAGTCTTTCCGGGAAGGAGTATTGGGAGGCGGCGCAGGTGAACGCGCAGAGGGATATCTATTTTATTATCCGGTATTGTTCGGAGGTGGCCGGTATGGACACGGAGCATTACCGGGTTTTGTTTCGGGGGCAAGTGTATAATATCACGTTTATTGACAATGTGCGGTATCAGAACAGGATGTTGAAGCTGCGGGCTTCTTTGGTGAAGAGGTGATTGGGTGTCGGAGAATCAGAGGGTGTCTGTGGACCGGATGGCGGATGTCATTATGGAGGGGCTTACGGAGTATGCGGAGCTTGCCGCGGACGTTATGAAGGACTGTGTGAGGAAGGCCGGGGATACGGTGAAGAGGGAGACGAAGGCGGGTGCGCCGGTGAAGACCGGGAGGTATAAGAAGAGCTGGGCGGTGAAGCGGCAGAGGGAGACTTCTAATGTTTTGGAGGTGGTGGTGCATAGCAGGGACCGGTATCAGCTTACCCATCTTCTGGAGAAGGGCCATGCGAAGCGGGGCGGCGGGCGGGTGAAGGCTGTGCCGCATATTGCCCCGGCGGAGGAAAAGGGTGTCCGGGAGCTGGAGGAGGGGATAAAAAGGGGGCTGTCCAAGTGAGGCATGAGGATGTGCTGAAAATGATGGGGGAATTGGGGCTTCCTTTTGCCTATGACCATTTTGTGGAAGGGGAGGCGCCGGAGCCGCCGTTTGCGGTGTTCCTTTATCCCAGGGCGGATAATTTTTCTGCGGACGGGGTGGCGTATTTTAAGAGGAATGAGCTGGATATTGAGGTGTATACGGACTTGAAGGACCCGGAGCTGGAGGAGGGCATAGAGGCGGTGCTGTTGAGGCATGGGATCTTCTATGGGAAGAGTGAGGTCTGGATTGAGTCGGAGCGGCTGTATGAGGTTTTGTATGAGATGGAGGTTTAGGGCGGATGAATAATAAGGTGAAGTTTAATATCTGTAATTGTCATTATGCGCTGCAGAGGGTGGCGGAGGACGGGGAGATGACGTTTGACGCGCCGGTGGCGATGCCTGGGGCGGTTTCGCTGGCGCTGGACCCGAATGGGGAGCCGGAGTCGTTTTATGCGGACGGGATTGAGTATTATATCATTGCCAACAATATGGGGTATGACGGGGACCTGGAGCTGGCACTGATCCCGGAGAGTTTCCGGACGGATGTTTTGAAGGAGGAAGCGGACGGGAATGAGGTGCTGGTGGAGAACGCCAATTCGGAGACGGGGGCTTTTGCGCTGCTGTTTGAGTTTGACGGGGATATCAGGAAGATCCGGCATGTGCTGTATAATTGTTCTGCCAGCAGGCCGAAGATTGAGGGGAAGACCAATGAGGAGAGCCGGGAGGTGCAGACGGAGACGCTGACGGTGAAGGCCAGGCCGCTGGCAAGCGGGTATGTGAAGGCGAAGACGGGGAATAAGACTTCGGCGGAGACTTATGAGGGTTGGTATAAGAGTGTGTATCTGCCGGTTCCGAGGGCGGAGGCCGGCGGCGGTGTTGAGGAAGAGGGACAGGGTTGAAGGAGGCTGAAAGGGTATGAGTATTGTGAGGAAGGTTGGGATTGACGGGAAGGAGGTGCTGTTTAAGGCATCGGCGGCGATTCCGAGGATTTACCGGTTGAAGTTCCAGAGGGATATTTATAAGGACCTGCGGATTCTGGAGAAGAGCATTGGGGAGGGGGATGAGGAGCGTTCCAACCTGGACCTGTTTTCTTTGGAGATGTTTGAGAATATCGCTTATACGATGGCGAAGCACGCAGACCCGGCTATCCCGGACGATGTGGAGGAATGGCTGGACGGGTTTAATACGTTTTCGATTTATCAGGTGCTGCCGGAGCTGATTAAGCTGTGGGGGTTGAATGTGAAGACGGATGCGGAGGCTAAAAAAAACTTCGGCCAACAGAGCGGGAGATGACTACGCCGCTGTTTCTGCTTCGGTGTGTGCAGCTTGGGATCTCTATGGCGGATATGGAGCTTTTGTCTATTGGGCTGGTGAATGATATGTTTGTGGAGAGCCGGAATGACGAGTGTAGGTATGCGGAGATTGGGACGCAGGAGGATATGGACCGGTTCTGATTGATAAAACAGCCTTTTTCTGCTATGATTGGTGGTGGAAAAAGGCTGATAGTGATAGTTAATGAAAGGTTGATGGTTTATATGGAAATAACAAAAAATCAGCATTATGTTTCAAAGGGAATATTAAAGCATTTTGCAGATGAGCATAAAAAGATTTTTGAATTATATATTGAAAAGAAAATTATTTCATTAAAATCCATAGATAAAGTAATGTCTCAAAACTATATTTATGAACATCCAGCACTTGAAGTTAATAGTTTAGAAAAATTCTTTTCACAGATTGAAAATAGGTTAATATCATGGTTAGATAAAGTGCTCATAGTTTTAGAAAATGAATACGAAAATGGCTGTGATTGTAAAAAATATATTTTAGATATAAAAAGAGTAATGCCGCTATTTCTTATGTTTTACTTTAGAAGTGGGGCTATGTTATATGAATATTCATTTTCCTCACAGAATCCTAAAATAGATAGAGTGGAAAGGATGATATTCAATATATTTGATGATAAATATATTCGTGGATTATGTAAAACAATAAATAATTTTTATGAAGCGGCTATACTTGTTGATGAAGAAGAACGATTTCTAATTAGCGATCAATATTTGTCAACTGTTGCTTTGAAGTATAAAAACAAATTTTCTAATGCTTCAAATAGGCAAATAGGTATGCGTGATACAATGTTGCTACTTCCTTTGAGTGCTAAATATTATGTCGCATTTTATCATGGGAGAAAACCTGACTTTATAAAAAGCAATGTGTTTAATATAGTTGATAAGGATATTGTGGATAAAGTAAATAGTGTTATTTATCAAAATTCTTATGTTAAATGTGCAGGAAAGAGGCAGGATGTGTTGAAAAATATGCAAGATGATGATACAACATCATTTGGCCCCACAAAATGTATCATGCAATATAAGGATGGAACGGTAAAGGATTTTATTATTAAAAAGGAAGTTTTTTGGTATGAAGAAGACAGTGATCTAAATGTTAATTCAATTCAGTATATGGGTGATTATATACAGAAAATTAAAGGCAAGATTGAGAGAAATAGCCCATGTATATGTGGAAGTGGTAGAAAATATAAGCATTGCTGTCAGAAAAAGTATGATTTGGCTAAAGCAATTTATTTTGATTTGCAGAATCAAAACAGTGTAAACTATAATATTCCTGGTAGTATAATGCAAGAGGCAGGAATCCAGGAATATGTAGGGAAAATAGAAAATATGAACAATGCAAAAGATAGGGAGATTCTTGAGCAGATGCAAAAAATTGTACAAGAGAATGAACCTTTAAATTAACAGTATTCTACATAAGGCGTTTGTCAGAAATGGCAGGCGCTTTTTTGTTGCATTTTTATGGGGAGCCGGGGTGGCTCCTTTTTTCGTTGGAGAAAGGCGGGTGAGGGTTGTGGCATCCAGGATTCAGGGGATTACGGTGGAGATCGGCGGGGATACTACGAAGCTCTCCACGGCGCTTTCAAAGGTGAATAAGGAGATCCGGGACACGCAGGCGCAGTTGAAGGACGTGAACAAGCTGTTGAAGCTGGACCCCGGCAATGGGGAGCTGATGGCGCAGAAACAGCGGCTTCTGGCCCAGGCTGTGGGGGAGACCAGGGAGAAGCTGGAGGCGTTGAGGCTGGCGGGGCAGCAGGCGAATGAGGCTCTGGCGAAGGGGGAGATTTCCCGGAGCCAGTATGATGCTTTGCAGAGGGAGATTGTGGAGACGGAGCAGGCCCTGCGGGACTTGGAGAGGCAGGCGGAGCGGTCTTCGGTGGCTTTGCAGAAGATTGGGGCTGCGGGGGAGAAGCTGCGGGATGTGGGTTCGGCTATTGAGGGGGCCGGGCGGAAGCTGATGCCGGTGACGGCGGCTGTGGGCGGGCTTTCTGCGGCTGCGGTGAAGGTGGCTTCTGATTTTGATTCTGCCATGAGCCAGGTGGCGGCGGTGTCCGGAGCGGCGGTGAAGGAGCTGGATGCCCTGCGGGACAAGGCCAGGGAGATGGGGAGTAAGACGAAGTTCTCCGCTTCGGAGGCGGCGGAGGCTATGAATTATATGGCTATGGCCGGGTGGAAGACCGGGGATATGCTGGACGGCATTGAGGGGATTATGAACCTGGCGGCGGCTTCCGGGGAGGATCTGGCTACTACTTCGGATATCGTGACGGACGCTTTGACGGCTCTGGGGCTGTCGGCGGCGGATTCGGGGCATTTTGCGGATATTTTGGCGGCGGCGAGTTCTAATGCGAATACGAATGTTGCCATGATGGGGGAGACGTTTAAGTATTGTGCGCCGGTTGCCGGGGCTTTGGGATTCACGGCGGAGGATACGGCGGAGGCTATCGGGCTGATGGCCAATGCGGGAATCAAGTCTTCCCAGGCGGGTACGGCTATGCGGACCATGCTGACGAGCCTTACCGGGGAAGTGACATTTGTAGGGGATGCCTTTGGGGAGTTGACGGTGCAGACGGTCAATGCGGACGGGAGTATGAGAAGCCTGGGGGATATCCTGACAGACTGCCGGGCGGCGTTTGCGCAGATGTCGGAGGCGGAGCGGGCGGCCAATGCGGAGGCTCTGGTGGGGAAGAATGCCATGAGCGGATTCCTGGCGGTGATGAACGCGGCTCCGGGGGATATTGAGAAGCTGAACAGTGCCATTAATAACTGTGACGGTACGGCGGAGCGGATGGCCGAGACCATGCAGGACAATCTGGCGGGGCAGCTTACGATCTTGAAGAGCCAGTTGGAGGAGCTGGCAATTTCCATAGGGGAGATTTTGATGCCGTCTATCCGGCAGGTTGTCGGGTGGATTCAGGGGCTTGTGGACTGGCTGAATGGTTTGGACGAGGGGACAAAGAAGGTCATTGTGACGGTGGCTCTGGTGGTGGCGGCTCTGGGACCAGTGCTGATTGTGGTCGGGAAAGTTGTCGGGGCTGTTGGGACGATTTTGACGGTGGTTCCGAAGGTTGCGGGGGCTGTTTCCGGGGTGATCGGGTTTGTGTCGGGGACGGTGGTTCCGGCGCTGTCGGCGGTGGTGGCGGCTATCGGGTGGGTTCCCATTGCTATTGCTGCGGTGATCGGGGCTGTGGTGCTGCTTTATAATAAGTGTGAGTGGTTCCGGGATGCGGTGGATGCGGTCTGGGCGCAGGTGAGGGACTTTTTTGTTTCTGCCTGGGAGGTTATCTGTTCGTTTTTTACGGAGACTATACCGGCGGCCTGGGAGGCGCTGGTTTCGTTTTTTGAGGGGATTCCGGCCTGGTGGTCGGGGCTTTGGCAGTCGGTGGGGGATTTCTTCGGGAGTGTCTGGACGGGCATGATGGAGAATCCGGTGCTGGCCGGGATTGTGGATATGATCCGCTCTTTGTGGGAGAATCTTTCTGTTACGCTGCAGGGGATCTGGTCTGGGATTCGGACGGCGGCTTCGGGGGCCTGGGAGCTGATTAAGAATGTGGTCCTGGGGCCGGTTCTGCTGCTGATTGACCTGGTGACGGGGAATTTTACGAAGCTGAAAGAGGACGCGCTGCATATCTGGACGAATATCCAGCAGGCGGCTTCCACGATTTGGTCCGGCATACAGCAGGTTGTGGGCTCTGCGGTGCAGGGGCTGGTGGACCATGTGTCTATTCTGCTGTCGGGGCTTCGGGATTTTATGGGGAATCTTTGGTCTGTGGTTTCTTCGGCGGCGGTTGCTGCCTGGAACGGGCTGAAAAATCTGGTGGTGTCCACGGCATCGAATTTGAGACGGTCGGCGGTGGAGGCTTTCCGGGGGATGGTGTCGGGGATTGGTTCGGCGCTGGGTTCTCTGGGGAGCGTGGTGCAGAATGGGTTCCAGTCGGCGATTGGGTTTATTACGTCTCTGCCGGGACGGGCTTTGCAGTGGGGGATGGATTTTATCAATGGGATTGCGGAGGGTATCCGCAGTGCCATTGGGAATGTGGTGAGCGCGGTGTCTGACGTGGCGGATAAGATACGTTCTTTCCTGCATTTTTCTGTGCCGGACGAGGGGCCTTTGACGGATTATGAGAGCTGGATGCCGGATTTTATGGGCGGTCTGGCGAGAGGGATTGAGAAGAGCCGGGGGCTGGTGCGGAAAGCTGTGGAGGGCGTGGCCGGGGATATGGTGGTGAGCCCGAAGCTGGCGGATATGCAGGCGGTCCAGGCGCAGGGGGCTTCTCTGGAGGCTGTGCGGCAGATGGTTTCGGGGCTGCGGGAGATGTTTGCGGGGATGCAGAGCGGGGAGAATTTTGGGACGATCTGTATTCCGGTGTATGTGGGCGGCACGCTGCTGGATGAGGTGGTAGTGGACGCGCAGGCGAGGCAGAATCTTAGGTCGGGAGGGAGATAGGGATGGCGTTTGTACAGTATCTGGTGTTTGACGGTGTTTTGCTTCCTCTGCCGGATTCTTATGAGGTGCAGTTGGCTGATGTGGAGGCGGATTCCGGCGGGGAGACGGAAGCCGGGACTACCCAGAGGGATGTGGTTAGGCTGGGGGTGGTGTCTATTGCGGTGGCGTTCTCTGTTTCTCCGAAGTGGCTGAAAGTGCTGACGGGGTTTAAGCAGAGGGAGAAGATTTCCGTGGGGTATTTTGATACGGAGACTTTGGAGATGAAGGAGGCGGAGATGTTTGTTGAGGGGTATAAGGCGGTGTTGGTGAAGGATACTTCTTTTAAGGGACTTTGGAAGGTGAGTTTTACGTTGAGGGAATTTTAAGGAAATAGAGAGTGATTTTTAGCAAGACATGCTTTATAATAAAGACAACAGACAAAAGTTGAGGAGAGAAATTATGAGTAATTTGGGTTGGTATCAAGTG
>Ga0224742_10235_pt1 | contig 14087 bp, 12 predicted proteins | sample LIM_E_Water_Neg_FD_161631 | JGI IMG/M metagenome (GOLD analysis project Ga0224742, IMG submission 161631) | Enriched cells from gastrointestinal tract of the lab mouse from Pacific Northwest National Laboratory (PNNL), Richland, Washington... | ecosystem: Host-associated > Mammals > Digestive...
ACCATTACCGATCACACCAATCGTTGCACGGCAGCCGATTGGCACCATTCTCATCTCACCAGAAGGAAGCCTCAGTGTCGCATACTTTCCTTCTTTCGCCATAAGCTGTGCACTGTTACCTGCTGCACGGACAAGCTGTCCACCTTTTCCAGGATGAAGCTCAATATTATGAACCTGTGTACCAACTGGAATATTTGCAAGCGGCAAGCAGTTACCAACCTCAATTTCAGCATCCGGGCCATTCATAACCTTCTGCCCAACCTTCAAGCCATTAGGAGCAAGGATATATGCTTTCTGTCCATCAGCGAAAGAGATCAATGCAATATTTGCTGTTCTGTTTGGATCATACTCGATCGTCTTAACAGTTGCCGGAATACCGTCTTTATTTCTTTTAAAATCAATAATTCTGTATTTTCTTTTACAACCGCCACCGCGATGCCTTACAGTAATCTTACCCTGTGCATTACGTCCGGCTTTCTTCTTTAATGACACTGTCAGTGACTTCTCAGGTTTATTCGTAGTAATCTCAACCTTATCGAGAACTGTCATCTGCCTTCTAGAAGGTGTATATGGGTTAAATGTTTTAATTCCCATGACATTTTCTCCTTTCAATACTTATCTTAATCGATAATCCGCACGATAGGTTTTCCGCGCGGCATATTTTTCTATAGACCCCCAAAAATCTCAATCTCGTAAGAGATTGTTATTCATATATTGAATCCTTGACTATTCCTATAGACCTTCAAAAATCTCAATCTCAAAAGAGATTGTTATTCATATATTAACTTTTTGACTATTTCTATAGACCTTCAAAAATCTCAATCTCTTTGGAGTCCTCAGTCAGCTTTACAATTGCTTTCTTTGACTTTGCAGTTTTTCCTATTGTCCTTCCACGGCGGCGTGTCTTGCCGCTGCGGTTCATTGTATTAACCTTTGCAACCTTTGTCCCTTCAAAAAGCTTCTCAACTGCTTCCTTTACCTGAGCCTTTGTTGCATCTGGGTGTACAGCAAATGTGTACTTCTTCTCTTCCATAGCCGTCATAGATTTCTCTGTGATCAGCGGCTTCTGAATAATGTCATAATACTTTAAATCTGCCATTATGCGTACACCTCCTCAATCTTGGATACAGCATTCTTTGTAATAACAACTGTATCATACTTTAAGATATCATATACGTTAATTGCGTTAAACGGTACTACGCGCACGCCGGCAATATTTCTTGCTGAAAGTTCAACATTTGCATTGTCCTCGCCGTCAAGCACTACCAATGCTTTATTTACCTTTAATGCATTGAGTACGCCAACCATCTTCTTTGTCTTAATCTCATCAAACTTAAGAGAATCCATAACGAGAAACTTCTCTTCATTAACACGGGATGTCAGTGCAGACTTAATCGCACACTGCTTCTCTTTCCTATTCATCTTGAAAGAATAATCCCTTGGCGTTGGAGCAAATACAACACCGCCGCCTTTCCACTGTGGAGCTCTGATTGAACCCTGCCTTGCATGGCCGGTTCCTTTCTGCCTCCAAGGTTTCTTACCGCCTCCACGCACTTCAGAACGCGTCTTCGCCTTCTGTGTACCCTGACGTTTGTTTGCAAGCTGCAATACAACAGCCATATGCATTAAATGTTCATTTATCTTGACAGCAAATACATTGTCGCTTAAGTCCATCTTTCCAACTTCGCTGCCTTCCATATTAAAAACAGATACATTAGCCATCTGTGTGTTCCTCCTTTCCAAAAGAATTATTTACAAACCTTTACGCTTTCCTTTAACATTACGCAGGCTTTCTTAGGTCCTGGCACAGCACCCTTCACAAGAATCAGGTTCTGCTCTGCATCAACCCTGACAATCTCAAGATTCTGGACTGTCACTTTGACAGCACCCATCTGTCCAGGCATCTTCTTGCCCTTAAATACACGGCTAGGATCGGAACAAGCACCATTAGAACCGGCATGTCTGTGGAATTTAGAACCATGCGCCATCGGACCTCTGTGAAGTCCGTGTCTCTTAATAGCACCCTGGAAACCTTTACCCTTTGAAGTACCACTGACATCAATCTTGTCACCAGCTTCAAAAATATCAGCCTTGATCTCCTGGCCAAGCTCGTACTCTTCAGCATTGTCAAACTTAAATTCTTTTAGATATCTCTTACCGGAAACACCTGCTTTCGCAAAATGCCCCTGCAGCGGCTTATTTACACCGTGCGCTCTCTTTATTTCTTTTTTGCCGGTAGCATCCTTGCTGATAACCTTATCCTTCTTATCAACAAAACCGACCTGTACGGCACTGTATCCATCATTGTCAACCGTCTTTACCTGTGTTACATAGCAAGGACCTGCCTGAAGTACAGTGACCGGAGTCAAAACTCCATTCTCATTGAAGATCTGAGTCATTCCGACCTTCGTAGCCAAAATACCTTTCTTCATTCTAAATGCACCTCCTGTTAATCTACAGCGGATTTCACCATTTCATGTGAAATCATCCTAGATGGTCTATAATGTGCAAGTTCGTAAACCAAAAACTCGAACCATCAAAAAGATAGTTTTTTATATAAACCCTAAGGACTTACTCTTTTATTATTTTTCTTTCATCTTTAATACAACAGCAACACCAGATGGCATCTCCATTTTTGTTAATGCTTCAATGGTCTTCTGTGTCGGGGCGATAACATCAATCAGCCTCTTGTGAGTTCTCTGCTCAAACTGCTCTCTGGAATCCTTGTACTTATGGACAGCACGAAGAATCGTTACAACCTCCTTCTTAGTTGGAAGAGGTACAGGACCGCTAACCTTAGCACCTGTCTTCTTAACCGTCTCAATAATCTTTCCCGCAGCATGATCAATCTGATTGTGGTCATACGCCTTGAGAGTAATTCTCATTACATTTGTTGCCATAAAAAAAGCCGCCTCCTTTTCGCACTTTTACAGGCATTACTGATCTTGGGTTTCCCCTATGCCTGTTCATTACAGCGGAACAAGTGGTGACTGTACACTTAACCGGGCGTGTCCTACTTCGGTTTACTTAACTAGCAGGATTCCCTTCTCTCTGCAAAATGCAGAATTATAAAATTGTACAGTGACTTGTCGCCAGTTTCCTAACTTGACATTCGCTCCACGGAAAACCTATCATCCTATTTGGACAACAGCAACCTCACGCTTCATCGCTATCAATGCCACAGCAAGTGCTATTTTACTATACTTTTCCAGCCTTGGCAAGGCTTTTGGACAAACAATTTTTAAAATACATGCTCTTTTCTCCATTTTTCTATGTTCTGCATAGTTTTTTGCAATATACAGTGCTCAAATTGTGAAAATTGCCCTGCATAAAAAGCTAATATCTTCCATATCCCATACTAGAAGATAAGGCTTAATTAGAACATTTTTCCAGAATTATAAAATGGCTGTGGAAAATCCACAGCCAAAAATTCATTTCATTCATTTTGCAGGACTACTGCTGTTCTCCTTCAAGAACTGCCGAATATTTCTCTAATATAATATTCTGCACCTTCTCTCTGGTATCAGAATTAATAGGATGAGCAATGTCACGATATTCTCCATCCCCTGCTCTGCGACTTGGCATTGCGATGAACAGTCCTTTCTCTCCCTCAATGACTTTAATGTCATGAATGACAAATTCATCATCCAGGGTAATAGATACTACCGCCTTCATTTTTCCTTCCTTTGTGATTTTACGTATCCTTACATCCGTCACTTGCACCACAATTACCCCCTTTGGCCATAAGTCTTTCCTATTGCATCCTTGCTCAAAAGCCATCTGGCGGCTTCCCAGAAAGAATTAATAACAACTACCTCGGGAAACGCAGCTTATATTATAGGAAGAAACTCATCAAAAAACACCTCCACCTTACCAGGCTTTGTCCTCTGGTCTACAGAGCATAACGCTCATTTTTCTCCACTACAATCTTGACTTCTCCATTTTCTCCGATATACTTAGTATTGGCTCGAATTGTATCTCTGCTCTCTACGATGCAATTCTCAATATAGGTATTATCTCCAATGTATACATCATTCAATATAATAGAGTTCTTAATTACACAATTGTTGCCCACGAATACTTTCTTAAACAGAATGGAGCCTTCAACTTCTCCATTTATAATGCATCCGCTGGACACAAGGCTATTTTTCACACTGGAACCTGCATTGTATTTTGCAGGCGGCAAATCCTCTACCTTAGAGTAAATATCTGGATACTCCTTAAAGAAATAATCACGGATATCCTTCTTTAAGAAATCCATATTTGTACTAAAATAAGAATCTACGGAAGAGATATTGCTCCAGTAATTCGGCATCTGATAAGCGTAAATCCGTTTAACATTTTTATAACGGATTAAAACATCCTTTACAAAATCATGGCGCTCTTCTTCTGCTGACTTCTCAATTAATTCAATGAGCAGTCTTCTACGCACAATATAAATTCCTGCTGATACCTGGAAACTATTTGCGCTAATCGGCTTTTCTTCAAACTCTGTTATTCTGCCGTCGCTGTCTGTACGGATTACGCCGAAACGACTTGGGTCATCTTTTTCCTCTACATTTGCTGTTACAACTGTAAAATCTGCTTTTTTTGCAATATGGTACTCCAGTACCTTATTGTAATCCAACTTATATACACCATCGCCAGATGCAATTACTACATATGGTTCATGGCTGGTCTTTAAAAATCCAAGGTTCTGCGCCATAGCATCTGCTGTGCCGCGGTACCAGTAACTATTTTCTGGTGTTGTCGTAGGGGTGAATACATAGAGACCACCCTGTTTACGCCCAAAATCCCACCATTTTGACGAATTCAAATGTTCATTTAACGACTTTGCATTATACTGCGTAAATACGGCAACCTTCTGAATATGGGAATTGCTCATATTACTAAGAACAAAGTCAATGCTTCTAAATCCACCGGCAATCGGCATCGCCGCTGTAGCCCGCTTATTAGAAAGTTCTCTCATCCTGCTGTTGTTACCACCAGCTAACACAATACCAATCGCTCTCATTATTTGTCACCTACCTTAATCAATGTTTCACCGCTTGCAAGCAAACCATGCGGATAATCAGATGCCTCCGTTACACCGGAAATTGCCGTGTTCTTTCCAATCTGGACATTATCCGGAATCACGCTCTGTTCACCAATCGTTACCAGCCCAAATGCATAGACATCCGGTTTTACCTCGTTCGGCTTTTCTTCACCAACACCCAGCTTACAATTTGCGCCGACAGTAACATTCTCCGCAATAATCGCTTTGTCAACAACTGTTCCTGCACCGATTACGGTAGCACTCATTATGATAGAATCTCTGACAATCGCCCCCGGTTCAATTGTTACACCGGATCCAATGACGGAATTATGTACCTCGCCATGGATCTCTGCCGCTTCACCAATAATCGCCCTATCCACAACTGCATCAGATGCAATAAACTGCGGCGGGATACGGTCAATATTTGTATAAATCTTCCAGAATTCCTCATACAAGTTAAAGACCGGAATCAAATCAATCAGCTCCATATTGGACTCCCAATAAGAGCCAAGTGTTCCTACATCTTTCCAGTAACCGTTATACTCATATGCAAAAATGCGGTCGCCTTTATTATGGCAATATGGGATAATGTGCTTTCCAAAATCACATCCCGGCTGGTCTTTTAACTTAACCAATGCCTCCCTCAGAACTGGCCATGAGAAAATATAAATACCCATGGATGCCAGATTACTGCGTGGATTTGCCGGTTTCTCCTCAAATTCCTGAATCTGCTTCTTATCATCAGTAATTACTACACCAAAACGGCTTGCCTCTTCCATCGGAACCGGAATAGTAGCCAGTGTGATATCTGCATGATTTGCCTTGTGGAAATCAAGCATAACCTCATAATCCATTTTATAAATATGGTCACCGCCCAATATAAGAACATAATCTGGATTGTAACGCTCCATATAACGCAGATTTTGGTAAATCGCATTTGCAGTACCAGTATACCACTCACTGCTCGTACTCTTTTCATATGGCGGCAAAATAGAAACACCGCCTACATTCCTATCCAAATCCCACGGAATACCAATACCAATGTGAGTATTTAATTGAAGCGGCTGGTACTGTGTCAGTACGCCAACGGTATCTACACCGGAGTTAATACAATTGCTTAACGGGAAATCAATAATACGATACTTTCCGCCAAATGCAACCGCAGGCTTCGCTACGTTTGCTGTAAGAACTCCCAGCCGGGAACCTTGTCCACCGGCTAACAACATCGCTATCATCTCTTTCTTAATCACACTATCACCCCTTACTATTGAAATAAAGTAGACTAATTATACCATAAAAGATAAGAAAAGTGAATAAATTTTAACAAAATTATTGGATTTTTTTTACATTTTTTATATAATTCGCATAAAAATCCAATCCTCAGACCCCATACCTGGCTATTTTTCGACGAAAAACCGCATTCTTCGTTTGTTTTTTCACCAACAACAAAAAATCTTTCGCCGGATTCCGAATTAATCATTGTAATTTCACACCCAATGTTTATAATTAAGATAAAATATATAACAGGAGAGTGGAAATTATGTACCAGATCAATTTGCAAAAACCATGCACCGCATACTTTATAGGCATCGGCGGCATCAGCATGAGCGGATTTGCCCAGCTTCTTCATGAAAATAACTTTACAGTCAAGGGCTCCGACTCGCAGAAAAGCAAAATCACCGAACACCTTGCTGCATTAGGAATCGATATAGTATATGGACAAAATGCCGAAAATATTACAGATGATATCGACTTTGTTGTGTATACAGCGGCAGTCCATCCAGATAATCCAGAATTTATCGCTGCAAAACAAAAAAATCTCCCAATCATGGAGCGCGCCGTTATGGTTGGCCAGGTTATGAAAAATTACAAAAATGCTATTGGTATCTCAGGAACACACGGAAAAACAACAACAACCTCCATGCTATCACAGATTTTTTTAGAAGCTAAAAAGGATCCAACTATCTCTGTCGGCGGTATTTTAGATGCAATCAAAGGAAATATTCGAATAGGACGTTCTGAAAATTTTATTACAGAAGCTTGCGAGTACACCAATAGCTTTTTGAAATTTTTTCCAACAGCAGAAATCATTTTAAATATCGAAGCAGATCATCTTGATTTTTTCAAAGATATTGAGGATATCCGCCATTCCTTCCAAAGATATACTGCACTTCTCCCAGAAGACGGTGTTCTAGTCATTAATTCTGATATCCCGCAGTATGAAGAGATTACTGATGGGCTTTCCTGCAAAGTAATAACCTATGGACTGAATCATGATGCCGAATACAGTGCCACAGATATTTCTTTTGACAAAAATGGGCACGGTATATTTGACTTAGTACATAATAACACAAAAACAGGCGACACCATCCACCTCAATGTACCAGGAAAACACAATATCTCCAACGCACTCTCCGCCATTGCCCTTTCTCTGTACTATGGCATTACTATAGAACAAATCCAAAAAGGGCTCTTGGCATTTTCTGGTACGGAACGAAGATTTGAACTAAAAGGCAGCTTTCATGGAGTTACCGTAATTGATGATTATGCGCATCACCCTACTGAAATTGCCGCCACGCTAGACGCTGCCAAGCGATATCCACATAAACACTTATGGTGCGTTTTCCAGCCGCACACCTACAGCCGGACACGTGCCTTGCTAAAGGAATTCGCAGATACACTTTCCCAAGCGGAGAATATTGTGCTGACAGATATCTATGCAGCAAGGGAGAAAAATCCAGGCGATATCTCATCTTTAACATTGCAGGAAGAATTAAAAAAGCGCGGGAAAAATGCATACTACTTCCCTAGTTTTGGCGAAATTGAAGAATTTTTATCGAAAAAATGTGTTGACGGTGACTTGTTAATAACTATGGGAGCCGGAAACGTCGTAAACATAGGCGAATCGCTGATTTCAAAATAATTATCCACATTATCCACAATTTTTGTTATATTTTCTTAACAAGAGGTTGTGGATAATTTTATGCTAAAAACAACTGATTTTTAGCACCCTCTGCCAGATTTACTAAAATTTTCCACATTTTAAACATTTCATTGCTAACAATATCGCGATATTCTAGAGGTGTTTTCAAGCTTTTGAAACTATGCTACAATACAAAAACCGAAAACTTATTGGATTTGAAATCAAACACGAGGGAGCAAAAATAAATGGACCAGATATTATTATGTTCAAATCAGATCCCGCTTACAACATCAATTAATAATTCTTTTATTCAGAAATATATGCTGGATGCAAATGGCAGCTATGTAAAAGTATACCTTTACCTTTCCATGTGTATCCAGTCCGGCGAACGGAACCTTTCCATCTCTTCTCTGGCAGATATGATGGAGAATACAGAAAAAGACATTATCCGCGCACTTCGCTACTGGGAAAAAAAGGAGCTGATGGTTCTCCGAAAGGATGCGTCCGGCGCCGCCATCACTGGTATTGAGATGATTAATCCCGACAGCCTCGAATTAGGACAAGTTTTCCATCAGGACAGCGCGGCTGCAGACCTATACAAAACTTCCCAAAAGGGTTCCTCTGCAGAAGCCAACCCAGAAGCTGTTGCGGCAAAAAATACAAAGACAGAAACTGTTACCACAGAAATTGCAACAGATACAAAACAAGATACAAAAGCCGTGAAGAATACCAAACCTATAGCATCCCTTTCCACAAATAATGAAAAAGTTTCCGATTCCCCTCGCTCTTCCCAGACAGAACTTTCGGAAATCAAAGTAACAGAGGAGCAGACACTGCGGTTGGCAAAGGATGAGGATTTCTCCTGGGCATGTCTGATCGTGGAAAGTTATTTGGAGCGCCCATTAAAAACTGCTGAAGTTCAATTATTAACCTACCTGTTTGATACGGTTCATTTTTCAAAAGAACTTCTTCTTTACTTATATGAGTATTGCTGCTCTCTTGGAAAGACTAATATTAATTATGTGCAGGCTGTAGCGCTGGCATGGGCCAAACAAAATATAACAACACCTGAACAGGCGAAAGAACATTCCTCGACTTACAGCACAGCACACACTGCAATCGCAAAGGCACTGGCACTGGGACGTTCCCTTGCTAAAATTGAATGCGCCTATGTGGATCGCTGGCAAAACGAATGGCATATGGATCTGGCTGTTATTCTGGAAGCATGTAACCGTACAATGCTGGCAATACAGAAAGCCGATTTTAAATATATAGAGGGTATTTTAGGAAAATGGCAAAAAGAAAATGTACATACCTTGCAGGATGTACAGATATGTGATGAAGCCCACAACCAGAAAAAGGCACAAAGGCAGCAAAACACAGAAAAAGCACCTACACCAGGCAAACCAGCTTCTACAAAGCGGACACAATTCCAAGCATTCCAACAGCGTGATTCTTCCAAAGAAGAGATTGACCAACTGGAAAAAATGCTGCTGACACGTTAGGAAGTGTGATTATTTTACCTGGCATATCCAATAACTGTCCAGAAAGGAGAAGGAAATGGGAATCTCAAATACCCAGTACCGGGATATTATGTTCCAATATGACCAGACACGCATGGATAACCAGCGCATTCTGGATCATAGGCATGAAGAATTGTATCAAAAAATTCCCGAATTAAAAGAAATACATAACCGTATTGTTGAGCTTTCTGTAGAACAGGCAAAAACGGAGCTTTTAAACCCGGAAGCGGCTACATTGGCCAAAAAGAATTATACTGCTAAAAAAGATGCCCTGCTTGCAAGAAAAGTGGAGCTTCTTGAAAAAAGCAGCTATCCGGCTGATTACCTAAGTCCAATCTTCACCTGCAAGGATTGCCAGGATACTGGCTATATCGGCAGCAAACCATGCCACTGTTTTCATCAGGCAAAACTGCAGGCACTATATGAAAATTCTAACTTAATTGAAATTTTGGACAAAGAAAACTTCGCGTTTTTTTCGGATGAATATTATGATGATACAGCAGTTCACGAAAATCTCTCCATTACGCCGAGAGAAAATATTCGCCGCATCCGCGGAATCTGCCTTGATTTTATCAAACATTTTGATGATACTTATGACAATCTGCTATTTTATGGCCCTACAGGTGTTGGAAAAACTTTTTTGACCCACTGTATTGCCAAAGAACTTTTAGACAGCGCACATACTGTTGTTTACTTGACTTCTTTACAACTTTTTGATATTTTAGAGAAAAATCGCTTTCGCAGAGATGATAGCTTTACAACGGATGAACAAATATCCTATATAATAGATAGTGATCTGCTCATTATAGATGATTTGGGAACGGAGCTTTCCAATTCTTTCACTGTCTCGCAGCTCTACTATTTAATAGAAGAAAGACATCACAGCAAACGCTCGACTATTATTTCAACAAATCTTTCTTTTTCTGATCTGCGGGAACGATACAGCGAAAGAATATTTTCTAGGTTTACTGGATATTACGACTTTAAACAAATTGTCGGAAAAGATATCCGAATTCAGAAAGCATTTTCCGGTTAAGGACAAGCTATTTTTATGATAGCCCTTTCGGACCAAGTCAAATACCCCGCTGCAAGCAACGGGGCATGACTTAGCTTCTTTTTAGCAAGTTCGCCCCAGAGGGGCGGGGTATTTGACCCTCGCGGCAGTCGCCAAATGCGAGCAAGCTCGCGCTTGGCTCGTTGCTTCGCGGAAATAAAATATGCCGGTTTTATCTTTTGGGTCTGTGTCGACGCACTGCCGGACACAAATCCTATACTTGGCAAGGCAGCGCAGAAATGGAGATAACTATGAAACGACATGATAAGCTAGCAGAAACAATGCCTGTGGGACCGCTTGGCATTATCGCCCTGGAAAGTAGCCAGGAAATGGGACAGCGTGTCAATGATTACATTGTAGGCTGGAGACATTCCCGCGCAAAAAGACATACGGCTGCCTCCTCTTTTGCAGGATACAATAAGGATTCCTTTATTGTTAGTTCCGCCTGCCCCCGTTTTGGTTCCGGTGAGGCAAAAGGAATTATCAATGAATCTGTCCGCGGAGATGACCTATATCTTCTGGTGGACATCTGCAACTATAGCCTGACATATACCGTATGCGGACATACAAACCATATGTCACCAGATGACCACTATCAGGACTTAAAAAGAATTATAGCTGCAGCAGGCGGCAAAGCACGTCGTATCACGGTTATTATGCCTTTCTTGTATGAAAGCCGCCAGCACCGCAGAAGTGCAAGGGAATCACTTGATTGCGCCCTCGCACTGCAAGAACTAATGCAGATGGGTGTTGAGAGCATTATCACTTTTGATACACACGATCCACGTGTGCAAAATGCCATTCCACTCAAAAGCTTTGAGACGGTACAACCTACGTACCAGTTTATCAAAGCGCTTCTGAAAAATGTAGATGACCTTACCGTCAACGCCGACCATCTTATGGTAATCAGCCCAGATGAAGGCGCAATGGAGCGCGCTGTGTACTATTCCAATGTGCTGGGAATTGATATTGGAATGTTTTACAAGCGGCGCGATTACAGTCGTATCGTTGGGGGCAGAAATCCAATTATTGCCCATGAATTCCTTGGTTCAGACTTGGAAGGGAAAGATGTTATTATCATCGACGATATGATTTCTTCCGGCGAAAGCATGATTGATGTAGCAACCGAATTAAAAAGACGGAAGGCTAAGAGAATTTTCGCTGCTTCCACATTTGGCCTTTTTACAAATGGCATGGAAAAATTTGATGAAGCCCACGAAAAGGGTCTGATTGACAAAGTCCTGACTACCAATCTGGTTTACCAGCCAAAAGAGGTATTAGATAGGGACTATTATGTTAATGTAGATATGAGCAAATACATTGCCCTATTAATTGATACATTAAACCATGACCAGTCCATCAGTGAGCTGTTAAATCCGACAGAACGGATTCAGAGCATCTTGAAGAAATACGGGCAGAAAAAATAGCTTTTCTTGATTATTGTAGGAACAAACCACGCAATTTCCTGTAGGGGTAGAAAAGGAGCCTTTCCAATGAATACGATTTATACTTCCAAAAAACTGGCAGTATCTGCTTTTCTGGGGATATTGTTTGCGCTTATTCTCTGTGTGCAGCCAGCTAAGGCAAAACCTGGAGACGGTTATGATGCTGATAAGGCGGTTGCCTATGCAGATTCCTGCTTTAAGAAATCTGGTAAATCCTACAAAATTAACCCCAACAAAAAATATGGGGAAGAACTCTGTGCCGGTTATGTTTCTCAATGCCTAAAAGAAGGCGGAATGACTATGGACTCCACATGGTACTGGAAAGCCAAGGGAAAAACGAGCGACGCTTGGAGAGTGTCAAAAAAATTGTTTACCTACCTTAAAAAATCAGGATATAAAATCACACAGTCCCCAACGGAATCCGAGATTCAAAAGGGTGATGTGATCTTTTACTGGTGCAATGGCGGATGGGGACATGTAGCAATCTGTGTTGGCAAAACCGAAGATGGAACACCTATGGTCAATGCATACAATGACCCGCATTACCATTTTACATACTGGACAATGGGATACAAAACCTGCCTCGTCTCAATGGAGTGCAAAACGGCTACTCCTAAGATAACAGAAAGCCTAACAACCGGCGGCAAAAATATATCTCTAACAAGCGATACCTCCAATGCGGATATTTATTATACTACAAATGGCAAAAAGCCAACGCTTTCATCCAAAAAGTATACAAAAGCTTTTAAATTAACTTCCAATGCTAAAGTTAAGGCAATGGCTGCATATTCTACATATAAAAATAGTTCTGTCGCTACCGAAAGCATTGATGTTAAAAAAACAGTCAGCGACGGTGTATACTATGTGCAAACAACACAGGATAATAGCATGATCCTCGGTGTTGAAAACTCTACCAAAAATGAGACAGATCCATTGAGTCTGATGACATCAAATACACAGTACAACCGAAAGTTTGATGTAAAGTATCAAGGGGATGGCCATTATACTATGACACTATTGCACTCTGGTTATGCGATGGCAGAAACGATCATAGAAAAAGGCGCATCCGGCCAACCAGAAGAAACTGCGTCCGATGAGGGGGATTCCCCGCTTGATTCCTTAAAGACAGTTTCCGGCACAGGGGCTATTATGGGAATTGTCAGCCAAAAAAAGCCGACTTCTGATGCCCTGCAGCAGTGGAATGTTTCTTATCAGGCCAAAAATTCTTTCCATATCACAAACAGGCAGTCATCCGATTACCTAACTGTGGGGAACTCAATAAAAACTGGTGCTATTGCCTACACTACAAATGAAAAGAAAACCTCTGGGCAAACCTGGAATTTAAAGAAAACTTCCACTTCCAAGCTGGCACTATCTAAACTTTCGTCTGACGATTTAGGTGCAGGCAAAAAGTTTACACTTACTGGAACAATCACCTCTAATTATGAGATACAGTCAGTAAAGGTGAGCGTCCTAAATTCGGATGGAAAAAGCGTCCTCTCCGCATCAGCTGCACCAAATGCCACCAACTTTGCCCTAAAAGACCTAAATGCAAAAGTTGACTTTGGCAAACTTACAGCTGGCACATATACATTCCGAATTACAGCATATGATTCTTCTAAAGTGACAAAAACACTGTTTAGCCAGAAATTTATTATCAAATAAGAACACAGTCTTTAAAAAACGTAATGATATTCTGTGATGTTTTACCCGCCGCACGCCTGGAAAGGGGAGCACAATATGAAAACTTTATTTTCCCACCTGCTTTTAATGTCCTACTGTCTGCTAGGACTGGCAGGTTGGGGGCAAACCATTTCTATTGATGTGATTGCTGCATTTTTACTAACCATTGTCTGTGTAACAATTGCATTCTCCTTTGACGCCCAAAAAATCGCAGGCATACTCTTAGTTTCCTATGCGGCGGCATCTTTTTTCTATCCGGCACTCTGTCTCTTCTTGCCAATGCTCTTCTTTGAAATCGGACAAAGAAAGCTATATTTTTGTATAATCCCTTTTGCTGCAGGAGCCTTTTACCAATATCAAAATACTGCCCTACTCTTTTTCCTTTTCCTATGTTTTGGCTGCATTCTTGCACTTTTTCTACAGT
>Ga0224742_10236_pt1 | contig 14081 bp, 10 predicted proteins | sample LIM_E_Water_Neg_FD_161631 | JGI IMG/M metagenome (GOLD analysis project Ga0224742, IMG submission 161631) | Enriched cells from gastrointestinal tract of the lab mouse from Pacific Northwest National Laboratory (PNNL), Richland, Washington... | ecosystem: Host-associated > Mammals > Digestive...
TATCCTCCTTAGGAATTCCTATTTCCTGTGAAATTTCCATAATCGTCGGCTCTCGCAGATTTTTCTTTGTTAAATTTTCTTTGGCGTAAATTGCCTTGTAAGCCGTATCTTTCAGTGACCTGCTTACACGTATAGGATTGCTGGAATCTCTGAGAAAGCGACGTATTTCACCGATTATCATCGGAACCGCATACGTACTAAATTTGACGTCCAGACTAGAATCAAAATTGTCTATTGCTTTGATAAGCCCAATACAACCTATCTGAAATAAATCATCCACATTTTCATTGGATTGGGAGAAACGTTTTATCACGCTGAGAACCAATCTCAAATTTCCTTTAATATAGGCTTCACGTGCTTCCTGATCGCCCTGCTCTATTCTTGCAAAAAGTTCCTGCTTTTCTTCATTTTTCAGTACCGGAAGCTTTGCTGTATTTACTCCGCATATTTCCACTTTTCCCTGTGCCATAATACTATCCCTCCTATACATTTATGCCGATGCAATTGGAAACCACCGTTTCTGTGCTGCCATTTGCGGGCTTTCCATATTGCCGCGGCATATGTAATGTATTGGAAGCTATCCGTACAGGCGTATCGCAAGTTTAGCTTACCATTTCTTTCTTTAGGCGCTTCATAATCTTTTTTTCCAAGCGCGATATGTAGGACTGTGAAATACCGAGAAAATCGGCAACTTCTTTTTGTGTCATCTCCTTGTCATCATTTCCCCCGAGTCCGAACCGTAACATAATAATTGTGCGCTCCCGCTCACCAAGTCGTGAAATTGCTTTTTTTAATAAATTGCGTTCCACTTCATTTTCCAAATCACGATATATTACATCTTCATCTGTTCCAAGGATATCCGACAAAAGCAATTCATTACCATCCCAGTCAACGTTAAGCGGTTCGTCAATGGATACCTCCAGTTTTGTCTTATTGTTTCGTCTTAGATACATTAGGATTTCATTCTCTATACACCTAGATGCATATGTGGCGAGTTTAATATTTTTATCGCGGTTAAACGTATTGATTGACTTAATCAGTCCGATTGTCCCAATCGAAATTAAATCCTCCACACCAATTCCCGTGTTGTCAAACTTCTTTGCGATATATACGACAAGCCGCAAATTATGCTCGATCAGCGTTGCCCGCGCCTCGTTTGCGTGTTCTGTTTCCAATCCGTTAATCGCTTCGTTTTCCTCCTCTGCATCAAGCGGCGGAGGTAATATTTCCGAACCTCCGATATAGTGAATTTCCTGTTTGCCGCCGGCATTTTTCCCGCTGTTCCAACAGTCCCTTTTCCCGAAAGACAAGCGTATCTTTCCGGGTAAATATAAATTTAATATCATGAAACACTCTAGCTCCTTTCCAAATTCCCAAAACAGCACGCTCTGCCTCCCAACAAAATTTGTTACGATTCCGTAATAAATCTGCACTGTTTTTACTTTTTACACATCTGACCTGTCTGTATATTATTTGTAATCTATACTTAAGAACTGTAAAACAATTCATTTTTAACAGTTCCTTACAGTAATCCTTGATTTAAAATCATTTGATAGGAGCCGTCTTTTGACAGTTTCCCTTTGTACAATGCGACAATCACATCTTTATGAACAATTTGACGATCTTTTTTCCAGATAATCAACTCGTCAACCATTGTTCCCTCTAATATCCCATGCTCTTTTCCAATACTGCGAAAGGGGATAACTCTGTATCTCTCTGGCTGGGCAGCAAGCCATAATTTTATGGTTTCGTTTTCCTCAATAATCGAAACCGGTTTCTGACTCATTGGTTCTGTTAGGGAATTACCGGTATCAAACAGTGCTTTCAGTTCTATATGTTCGCCATTCTCCGTAATTGTCACCATATAAATCCTCTGTGCCCTTCTGCGGCTTTGATAATGAGCTATCAGCATAATCATTGCTATCAACACAGCAAGCGTAATTACCCGATTCCCTTTCCATATTCCAAGCATTGCCGCACATTCCTCCAGCTTTGTATATGCAAAAGCCAAAGCATGAAAATAAACAATACCTAGCATCTTCTCTCCGGTATCAGCATTGCCTGCCACAAGAAACATCATAAAATCTGTCGCAAGCACTGCCAAAATATAAAAAATACCATATTTTATGCCAAATATCAATATAAGCACTGCACTGACTCCGCCAACTGATGCCGCCAAGGCAATTCGCCACGGTATCATCCGCTTTCCCATTAAGAATAATGCTAATGTCAGTATTGCCGCATCCAGCATGGCATTCTCTATAAAATAAATATCAATGTAGATTTCATAAATTCTCATCACCTCCCGTACAAAAAAAGTATACAAAAAGCCCCATGCTTTTTTTGTCAAAGCATGGGACAAAATCATTGTTTTTTTTCGACAAAGCAATCGAGTATTGAAGATTTATCTCCCCTACTTGCCGCCTTAGAAATCGAAGTTTATAATTATTCTTAACGTTTTAAGAAATCAGGTATCTTGAGTGATTGTTCTTTCACGTTGCTTTTTAGGTCTGTGACAGGTTTAATCCCGCTTAGATTGGGCATACTGGTGGTGTTGCCGTTTACGCCCTGAACAGGTTGTGGGTTCGGCGCAGGGTATACAGGTTTTTTAATTGGAATAGGCTGTCCGTTCTTGCCTACCATTGAAAAATTGCCGCCAAACTTGTTTATTGCAGGCGTTTCTGTCTGAATACCAGTTGCAATCACTGTTACAGTACAAGAATCTGTCATATCCTCGTTGTACATAGCGCCAAAGATTACGTTAATATCCTCTCCTGCAAGTTTCTGGATATAGCTTGCTGCATCATTTGCATCAAAGATTGAGATATCACCTGATATATTAAGTATTACGTCTGTAGCACCACTAATGGTAGTTTCAAGAAGCGGAGATTCTACAGCCATCTTAATAGCATCGGCAGCCTTTTCCTCTCCTGTGCCGTTACCAATACCAATATGTGCAATACCCTTATCCTTCATAACGGTTTGTACATCCGCAAAGTCAAGATTAATAACAGATGGTACATTGATAAGGTCTGTAATGCCTTGTACTGCCTGCTGCAGCACTTCATCGGCTTTCTTTAGGGCATCTGGCATTGTAGTACGCCTGTCCACAATTTCAAGAAGTTTATCATTGGGAATCACAATTAATGTATCTACATGTTCCTTTAACTTCTCAATACCTGCTAAGGCGTTTGTCATACGCGTGCGCGCTTCAAAGCGAAACGGTTTCGTAACAACACCGACTGTTAAGATTCCCATTTCCTTTGCAATTGCCGCGACAATCGGCGCAGCCCCTGTACCAGTGCCACCTCCCATGCCGCAGGTAACAAACACCATGTCCGCACCTTTCACTGTTTCTTTGATATCTTCGGAGCTTTCTTCTGCTGCTTTCTCGCCAATCTCCGGCTTTGCACCTGCACCAAGCCCTTTGGTAAGCTTTTCGCCAATCTGTAATAATTTCGGTGCTTTACATAACTGTAATGCCTGCTTATCCGTATTGACTCCTACAAATTCTACACCTGTAATTGCTTCATCTATCATTCGGTTTACCGCGTTATTACCGGCACCGCCCACTCCTACAACAATTATCCTTGCCGCTGCTTCTGTTTCGTTTGATCTAATTTCGAGCAAGTTTCCTTCCTCCTTCATAATTCCTTTTAAATTTCATCTAATCTATCATATAATTTTTTTGGCAATTAATCAACCTATTTTTTTATTTTTATTTCTCAAATATAATATCTTCCCTATCTCCAGTATAATTTGCCATATGTAAAACACCTTTTTTTCCTTCCAATGCAGGAAGAATATCCGGCAGTACCATCAGCTTTTCATCCAGCCGTTCCAGTTGTCCGATATTCACCTTCACCCCACCGTATCCCAGCATTACGTTAAAATCTTTATCAAACTGGATTCTATCGCTAATTACATTGTACTTATTCATCAGTTTTGTAATGGTCAGTATATTCTGAAAAATTTCCTCGTTTTCCACAGGCAGCTTTTCATAGAGCACTACATGGTCAAACGTTATTCCTGTAATCTGTGGTATTCCCTTTGTGATTACTTTCGACGCTTCTACAACGACACCTTTATTATCAAAATACATAAATCTGCCGAGATATTCCACATATCCAGCTAGTGCTTTCTCATACACTGTAATTTTAATCGTATCGTTGGATTGTACTGCAACGTCCATCGTTTCCACAAAGGGTACATCCTTAATGTCTTTATTTTTATACTTCAGAGATAAGTACAGGGAGTTATCCCCGAAGTATCCCGTCATAATCATTGAGCGTATCTCGGCAGCCGAATAATGCTTGTTACCTTCTACCACCACATTCCGCACTGCAAAATGCAGCAGTACGAAATAGGAAGCCAAAAGCAGAACATTGATAATACCAAGAAAAATAATTATCCCAACCTTTAATCGAATATTAGGAAGTTTCATTATGTCTGCATTGCGTTTCATCTTTGCTCCCATTTAAAGTTAATATAACCCGAAGTTAAAAACTTTTTAAACCTTAATCATAGCTTATTCTGGCACCAAGCTTTGCAAAATCTCCGGCGATATCCTGATATCCTCTATTAATGTAACAGATATCCGATACCGTGGTAATGCCTTCTGCTGCAAGTCCGGCAATCACCAACGCTGCGCCGCCCCGAAGTTCCTTAGCAATTACATTTCTGCCCTCCAATGTGCTTACGCCTGTTACAATAGCACATTCTTCTGATGTAACAGCAATATCAGCACCCATACGCTGTAATTCCTCTATGATTTTAAAACGGCTTGAAAATATCTTTTCTTTTATCATTAATTTCCCATTAGCAACACACGCCGCCGCTAGTAAAGGCGATTGTAAATCCGTGGGAAATCTTGGGTAAATATCCGTTTCAATATAGGATATATTCCGCAGTTCACTACGGTTCGGCGCGTACAATGTCAAACTGTTATTATCTGCATGATAAGAAAATATGCCTCCCATGCCTGTTATTACCTCGCAAACACTGTCTAAATGACTGATTGGTATATTTTCTAATGTAATATTGCCGCCTGCGGCAAGTGCTGCAAACAGATAGGTTCCAGCTACAATCCGATCGGGCACCACACAGTAATCAACACCATGCAGCCTGCACAACTCTACGCCGTGAATCACAATTTTCCCACTTTCCATAAAATCCTTATGTATCCGAATATCCGCACCAGCCTGATTTAAAAATGCACAAAGAGCCGTTACTTCTGGTTCTTTGGCAGCATTCCATATCACCGTTGTTCCCTTTGCGGTTACAGCAGCAAGAATTGTATTCTGCGTCGCACCTACGCTGGAAAATGGAAAACGGATTTCAGTGCCGATCAGTTCATCCGCATATGCATGGATATGATTTCCCTCCGTCCATATCTGCGCACCCAGCTTTTCAAGCCCGTACAAATGCAAATTAATAGGACGTTCTCCAATTACACAGCCTCCCGGATAGTCCACATACACCTCTCCTAGACGTCCAAGCAGCGCACCCATTAAAATAACCGAAGAACGCATCGCACTGACATAACGGCTTGGCAGTCTACATTCCTGGATATCTGTGGATTCTATCACAATATCCATGCCATTAACTCCCATTGTCTGCTCAACTTTCGCACCTGTACTTTTTATCAGCGTGCCCATATACATTACATCAGTAATCTGCGGGCAGCCGCGCAATACACATTTATCCGAAACCAACAGACATGCAGCCATTACCGGAAGCGTGGCATTTTTAGAACCTTGTATTCTTACTGTACCCTCAAGCGGATATCCCCCTTCCATACGAATCAATCTGGTATTTTGTGTTGTTTGGGACATAGCATCTCACCACATAAAAATATGAATTATATTATTATATGTAGATACCCTTTGGCATTTTACAATTATTTATAAATGTAAGCCACCTGCTATTTGCATTTCTTGCTGACATTAAGCACAATTCCAATCTCCGCAAGCAAAAACAACGATGAAGTTCCTCCATAACTAATAAATGGTAGTGTAATTCCTGTATTGGGAATGGTATTCGTAACAACGGCGATATTTAGTATTACCTGTATCGCATAATGTGCCATAACACCGACTACCAATAACGAACCAAAACGATCTGTAGTCTTATTTGCCACTATCATACAGCTCCAAATTAAAACCACAAACAATAAAATAATGGTAACTGCACCAAATAATCCCAATTCTTCGCAGATAATTGAGAAAATCATATCGTTTTGTGCCTCTGGAAGAAACTTACGCTTCTGCATACTCTGCCCAAGCCCTTTCCCCCACAATCCGCCAGAACCAATCGCATATAATGCCTGCAACGTTTGAAACGCTTTATCTGTACTGTATGATTCTGGATCCAGCCATGCTCTGACACGCCCCAAACGGAACGATCCCTCTCCTGTCGCTCCCGGCCCTGCAGCATAAAATACAATCGCTGCTACTGCCGCAAGCCCCACAACACCGATAATAATAAACCATTTATAGTCTGGTACTGCCACAAAAAGCATTGCAACTGCAATTCCAACAATAATAATTGCCGAACTTAGATTACTGGATATAATATAGATTAATCCAGCAACCACCACTGGCGGTGTCATAAGAATCGCCAAACCTTTTGGCGTCCGCAGTATATTTTTGCCTAATTCCTCTATCCGCTGTATCATACTCGCCAAATAAATAATTATACCGATTTTCGCGACCTCCGCAGGCTGTAATGTCAGACCGATTTTCAGGTCAATCCATCTTGTCGCACCGTTTCTAGTAACTCCCAACGGCGTCAGCAGCAGGAAAATCAATATAATAGATACCGCAAGCGCAATAAAGTCAAATCTCTGCCAAAATTTATACGGTATCTTAGATACGAAAAATAATGCCACAATTCCAAGCGCCGTAGCTAAGGCCTGTTTCCTTAAATAATATGCCGGATCTTCCATATCCACGCCCGCTTCATAGGAACTGGCAGAATATATCATCAGCAAGCCGAAGCATACAAGAAACAGTACCACAACTAACAGCACATAATCCATATTATGTCTGCCGTTTCGGAACTTTTGCGGTCTTCTCGCCACGATATCACTCCTCCAAGTTATAAATATAGTCCTTAAATTGTTTTCCCCTTACCTCATAGTTTGGAAACATTCCCCAACTTGCGCACGCAGGGGACAATAATACAGCATCTCCTTTCGCGGCTTCCCGCACGCAGGTATCCAGCGCTTCCTGAAAAGTTTCTGCAAATAAAATATCCTCTTTCGGGAAACCATGCTTCTCCGCACACTGGGCTATTTTTTCTTTTGTTTGACCAATCAGCACGAATTTCTTCACTTTATTGTCAAAACAATTGATCCAATCGTCATAAGTACTGCCTTTATCATAACCACCACCAATTAAGATGGTTGGGCGATCCATTGCTTTAATGCCCTGTATCGCGGCATCTGTATTGGTTGCTTTAGAATCATTGTAATACATTACACCTTTTTTGGTTGCTACATATTCTATTCTATGCTCCACCGCTTGAAAGCGCCGAATTGTAGATAAAATATATTCCATTGGTACACCAGCGCTAGTGCAAATGCCGATTGCTGCCATAACATTTTCAATATTGCAAATGCCAACAAGGTTCATATCTGTTTTCACATTCAGCAGTGCCTTGCTTTTTTTATCCTCTGCAAGATAAATCTCGTCATTCTCATAATAAAGCCCATTGTCAAGCCTTTGCGACGAAGAAAAATATACCACCTGCGCTGGGCACCGACTGCCAAATGCCTTTGTATAATCGTTATCATAGTTTAGTACACAGAAATCCTCTTTCGTCTGGTTTCGCGTTACCGACTCCTTTGCCGCCACGTAATTTTCCATTGAATAATGGCGATCTAAATGATCCGGCGTGATATTTAAAATCGCTGTAACCTGCGGATGAAACTGATCGATAGTTTCCAACTGAAAGCTGGATACTTCCGCCACCGACACAGACTCCTCATTGGTCAAAGGCGCAGCATCTGTGTAAGCATTTCCAATATTTCCTACAACAAATGTTTTATCTTCTCCGCAATACTCCTGCATAATCTGCCCTACTAATGAGGTTGTGGTAGTCTTACCATTGGTTCCGGTAATCGCAATTACTTTTCCTTTTGCGACCTGGTAAGCAAGCTCTATCTCGCCCCATACTGGAATATTTTTCTTCCGAATATATTGTACAAAGCTTAAATCTGTAGGCACTCCCGGACTAAGAACAGCAAGCACCACCTCCTCTGTAACTTCATTGGAAAACGATCCCGTTATAATCTGTACCGTCGCAGCCGTTCCGATTTTGCGGGAAAGCTTTACCCCAACCTCATCATGCTTAATCTTTTCATTTCCATCATAAATTATCGGTATGGCGCCGTTTTTCACAAGGAGCGCCGCCGCACTAATACCGCTGATACCGGCACCGATAACCAACACTTTTTTACCCTTTACTGTAATCATTCCTGCTCCCATCTGCACGCAAATTATATTTTGCATATGCCTAAACTTTTTTGCTGTTATTGGTAGCCGATTTCTTCCAGATAAGGAAGAATATTTTCAAATAGCTGACGCACTACCGGCGCTGCAATCTGTCCGCCGTAATACATTCCCTGTGGTGTATCAATAATAGCAAGCGCCATTACTTTAGGATTATCCGCTGGCGCAAATCCCAGAAACGACGCAATATATCTACCGCTCCCGCGCGGAAGCGTCTGGCTTGTCGCCGTTTTTCCGCCGATACGAAATCCCTCCACATAACCGTTTTTTCCGCCGCCGTTTTCTACAACCTGCTCTAACATATAACGCAGTTTTTCTGTTGTATCTGATGAAACAATTCCCTCTGTCACAGGATAATCAAATTCATGTATCTGATTCTGTTCTTCATTCATTACACAAACCCCGAAATGCGGCGTTATCAGCTTTCCCCCGTTAATCAGCCCCGAAACGGTTGTCATTAACCGCAGAGGCGTTATCTGAAAGGACTGCCCAAACGATATGGTCGCAAGTTCCACATTTCCGATATTTTCCAACTTGTGCATAATTGTTCCCGCTTCTCCAGGCAAATCAACTCCAGTCTTGTTTTTCAAGCCAAACTGTGTAAAATAATGATAATACTTTTCTGCTCCCAGCCGCAGCCCTACGGTAATAAAAACCGGATTGCAGGAATTCATAACACCATGCACAAAATCCTCTGCGCCATGTCCTGCACGTTTATGGCAGTGTATCCGCCTGTCATCAACCGTAATAAACCCAGGACAGGAAAAATTGTCCTGCGGCGTTACAACGCCAGCTTCCAGCCCTGCCGCAGCCGTAATAATTTTAAATGTAGACCCTGGCTCATATGTATCGTTAATACAGCCATTACGCCACATATTGTTAAGCAAATCCTGTGTTTCTCTTTTCTTACCATTCTCATCTGTCTGCTCCGCCAATGCTGCAAATTCATCAATCAACACAAACGGTTCATTTAAGTTAAATTCAGGCACATCAACCATTGCTAAAATTTCACCGTTATTGACATTCATTACAATAATGGATACGCCGGCTGCCTGTTTTGTTTTATAAGCCTGCTTCGCAAGCTGTGCAGCATACTTTTGAATATTAATATCAAGGCTGACATAGAGATCGTTTCCTGCCTGCGGTTCTTCGCGCCGTTCTCCCATGCCCTCTAGTTCAATGCCTCTTGCATCTGTCAGCGTTAATATCTGCCCTTTCTTTCCAGTTAGATATTCCTCATAAGAAACCTCTAAGCCGATAATTCCCTGATTATCTCCGCCAGTGAATCCCAGCACTTTCGATGCAAGTTCACTGTATGGATAATACCGTTTATAATCTTCATCCACCTTAACGCCTGCAAGATCAAGATTGCGGATTTTATCGCCGGTTTCCTTATCAACATTGCTCTTAATCCGCTCTCTTGATGAAATTTTCTCCACACGCTTGCGCACGTATTCTTCAGACAGCGCCAATTCCTGACTTAAAACTGCAATCACATGCTCTGGATCTTTAATCTGACTATGTATCACGGAGATGGTACATACTGTTTTGTTGTCGGCAAGCACAGTACCTGTCGCATCAATAATACGCCCGCGCGCCGCCTTGATATCTCTTTCTCTTTCGTGCAGCATCTGCGCCATTTCCATATAATGGGCGGAGCAGAATATCATAAGATAACCAAGCCTAACCATTAGCAATATCATCATCAGAATAGACATAATGCACAAAAAGAAGGTTTTCTTTTTCTGTGTAGTCATATTGCGTTTGGCTGCATTATTTTTTACTGTCATCCGCAAACCTCGAAAAAGTAATTATTATAATTTATTATCTTTTTTCGAGGGATATGTTTTATTCTGCTGGATTTTCGTCTGGTGGGCTATTTCCTGACGGATTATCGCCTGACACGCTGTTTCCTGATTCACCATTCTCCGGCAATATATTGCGTATCGGAAAGCTTCCCGACCAGATGCTCCCCGTTGAACTCGTACCTGACGATGCATTTTCCCGAATCGCTTCTGTCGCAAGATTGGGATCGTCCGACATGCTATAATTCGGATCTACTGGGATTCCCGTTACTGCATCTATTAAATTGCCATTGTCATCCACCGTAAGAGCACCCTCCTGTGGGGTATCACCTTCTCCTGCGCTGTCCCCCTCGTCTTCCGGTTTATCCCCTTCTCCGCCTTCTGTGCCGCTGCCTTCTTCATCTGCATTGTCACTTGCCACAATATCACCGAGAATCTTGTCCACTTCCTCCTGTTCCGCAACAGTCATTTCTTCCGTTTTTGCAATATGCAGATAAGGTAACACTTCTGTTAAAATATTTTTAACAATTCCTGTAGCATAAGATGCCGTTGCCTGCTTTTGCATATTAGGTCGGTCAATTACACAATAAATCACAATCTGTGGATCGTCTGCTGGCGCAAAACCGATAAAGGAAACAACATAGTTTATCTTATCTCGCGGCACCATTTCCGCTGTTCCCGTCTTGCCGCCAATCGCATATCCTGCCGGCCGCGCCGAACGCCCTGTACCTTGTGCCACTGCCATATGTAAATGATGCCGCATCTGCTCTGATGTGCTGGCAGAAATCGTCTGTTTCAAAACCCGCGGCTCAATATTGCGGATTGTATCGCCATTGGAATTTGTAATTCTGCTTACCACATGCGGCTCATAATAATAACCGCCATTTATTATAGAAGAAAAAGCGCACGCCATCTCAATCATTGTAACGTTATAGCCCTGTCCAAACGAAGCTGTCGCAAGCTGTGTCGGCCCCATTGTCTGCTCTGTAAACACCAGCGAAGCTGTCTTTGCTTCTCCTGCCAAATCAATATTTGTCCGCAGTCCGATATTAAAGATACGCTCAAATTCCACGCTGGTTTTTGCACCGATTGCCTCTCCCATTTTCATAAATGCCACATTGCAGGACTGTTCCAGTGCGCCGCCTACGTCCACGGTGCCGTGTATTGCATTGCAGCTAATATCCCTATCAGATACTGTCAATGCTCCTCCGCAGGAATATGTTTCATTCCCAACGATTTTTCCTGATTCCAAACCTGCTGCTAGTGTAATTGCCTTGGCTGTAGATCCAGGCTCGTAGGTATCTGAAATACAGAAATTTCTCCACAAATTGTTAAGGGCATCATATTCCTTTTCTTCCTGCTTTAGCTGCGCAATCTGTTCCGCTGTAAAATATGGCGTTAAGTCCTTGGGATTGTTTAAATCAAAACTTGGATAATTCGCCATTGCCAGCACATCACCGTTGTTGGGATTCATTACAATCACACCGCCGTTCATCATGCCGCCGCCTTCGCGCACCTCGTCTTTATGTTCTTCTCCAAACTGATTGAGATATTTTTCACAAATTGCTTGAATATTGGCATCGATCGACGTCACAAGAGAATTTCCGTCTGTTGCCGCTACGGTTGTCCGCTCCAGCACGCCATCACCGTTTAGGAATCCATATTCCCTTCCGTTCATGCCATTTAGTTCATCATTATAATACTCCTCCAGCCCACATGTACCATTGTTATCCGTACCAGTAAATCCAATAACATCACACGCCAATGAATTATTGGGATACCGTCTAATATATTCCTCCTCAAACCAGACGCCTTGTATCAGACCAAGCTGCCTGTCCTTCTCTGTTATCTGTTTATTTTGTTTTTCTGCATCATCATTATACTGTTTTTCCCGCTCCTGAAAAGCTCTGACTTCTTCATAGGGAATCCGCTTTTTCCATATTTTATACTGGGAAGTAGGATTATTTTCCACATATTCATTTAGTTCGGAACGGCTCAGTCCAAAGCAGTCTGCCATTGCTGACAATGTAGGTTCTTTGTTCTTCTCATCGTCCAGCATTACCTTACAGTCAAGCACTACATTATAGACCATCTCGCTGACCGCAAGAATCGTTCCGTTAGCATCTGTAATATTTCCGCGCTTAAACGGAAGTGTTTTTGAGTCGTAACGCTGACGGGACAATATCTTTTTCTTATAATCTACTTCGTTGTCGCGCGTTATCGCATAAAGCCGGACGCCTAACCCTGCAAAAGCCAGCAGGATAATCATCATCATCACCGCCAGCTTCATTGACTTCACTTTCTGCAGATTAAACCTTCTAAACTTTCGTATGTTTGATTTTCTCTTCGTCGGTTTTCTTTTACTATTTCTTTGTGCCATCAAACCACCCTTTTACAACCTTATTGTAGCACTTTTAATTACTTGGAATTTCGCTGTATTGGCGCACATAATCGCTGCCTTGGCTGGAATAAGGAACTACTTGTCCTTCCTTTGCATACTTCATTCCAAGTTCATTAACCGCAATGCGTTTAATTTCCTCCAAATCCACATTGCTCATAATTTTTGTGTACATTTCATCATTAGAAAGCTTTAAACTATTTAATTCGCTTTCAAGCTGTGAAATATTATTGACATGAAGCGTTATACTTGACTGCAATCTGACATATCCCAACAAAACAATGCTTAATACAACAAGTGCCGCTGTCATCACCCCCATATAAGCAATGTTCATTGGCATTACTTTTACCTGCTGCTTTCTGCGCGCATTTGCCTTATGTTTGTTCTGCGGTTTGCGTTTGCGCTGCGGTGCAGTTTCAAGCTTTCTCGCAGCATTTCCTTCTATATAAGATTGTCTTCTGTACCCGCTTGTATTTCTGGCGGGACTTCTATTGTTTCTGTTGCTTTGCTTGGCATAACCCATATTCATCCCTTCCTTTACTTTATATTTTTAAAACTTATTGATTTTACATATTTTTAAGCATTTTTTCTCTACACTTTTCAGGACTTGGATTAATGCTTTGAAATCTAATATTTTTCAAAAACCCGCAGCTTTGCGCTTTTTGATCTTGGGTTTTCTTCCTGTTCTTCCTTTGAGGGCAAAATCGCTTTTCTAGGCACCGCTTTGCCCACAGAAACCTTGCCACATATGCAGACCGGAAATTCCGGCGGACAAATACAAGGGTTTTCCATTTTCCGAAAAAAATTTTTAACAATCCGATCCTCTAAGGAATGAAATGTAATAATACAAAGTCTTCCCTGCGGATTCAGCATCTGTACCATATGCTCCAAAGATTCTTTTAATACTTCCAATTCATGGTTACATTCAATGCGAATTGCCTGAAATGTACGTTTCGAGGGATGTCCTCCTGTCGCGCGCATTTTTGCCGGAATTGCCGCCTTAATCAATTCATTTAATTCATACGTTGTTTCAATTGGCTGGTTCTGCCGCGCTGCCACAATATGCTTTGCAATATTCTTGGCAAACTGTTCTTCACCGTATTCCTTAATCACATGGTAAAGTTCCTGTTCGCTATAGTTATTTACAATATCCCTTGCAGTAAGTGTCTGCCGCTGATCCATGCGCATATCTAACTGCGAATTATGGGAATACGTAAATCCACGCTCTACTGTGTCAAGCTGATACGAAGAAACGCCTAAATCCAACACAATTCCATCTACTTTCGAAATTCCCAGTTCTGCCAGCGCTCGTCCGGCATTGCAGTAGTTATTCCGAATAATTGTGACCTTATCCTGAAATTCTGC
>Ga0224742_10240_pt1 | contig 14021 bp, 10 predicted proteins | sample LIM_E_Water_Neg_FD_161631 | JGI IMG/M metagenome (GOLD analysis project Ga0224742, IMG submission 161631) | Enriched cells from gastrointestinal tract of the lab mouse from Pacific Northwest National Laboratory (PNNL), Richland, Washington... | ecosystem: Host-associated > Mammals > Digestive...
TAAGTGGGTGTTTGTTTTTCTTTCTGTCATATGGATTCTCCTTTAAAAAATCAAAAAGTGTAAAGCCCCTTAATAATCCAACAAAGGCTTTACACCATGCTTTCATGCTGTTTGATTTGTTTGCAGAGCTATTCTTTGATCCTGTCTATCTCTGTTAGATTGATGCCAAAAGAAGTTAAAATTACTTTTAACTCAATGTAACGCTCTTTCATGAGTTTGTAACCATTCGAATCTTTCTCAGTTGCAAGCATATAACTTTGAAGCCTGGAAAACTCTTCTATAGATACCTTTATCATTTCTTTTTCTGTCATATCTTCATCACCTTCTCGTTACTCTATTATAATGTATTGTTACTTGATATTATAATGGATCGCTTGAAAGGTGTAAAGCCTTTATTCAGTTGTTATCTTTCATAGATATTTAAGCGCCTCCTGAGATGCACACTCTTCCAATGTATCATAACTAAAATAAGCCGTATCCTCTCTGCTCCAACATACCTGTTTGCGAATCACTCTTGCCGGACACCCTGCAATAATTAGATTTTCGCCAAACTGGCCGGAAGTAACCGTTCCGGCTCCTACAATGGAATTCCTGCCTATTCCAGCGCCTGGCAGGATAATCGCATTTTGTCCGATCCATACATGATCATCAATTACAATATCTTTAGGATAATTAATTCTTTCATGTGTATGAACATCAAAAATATGATGTGAATCATGATTTCGTATAAATACTCCAAAGGAAAGCAAACAGTCTCTTCCAATCTTCAAACTTGCTCCTGATACCGCAAAATTTGCTCCCATCACCTCTGTTCTTTCCCCAATACTGCACCTTCCGCCATTTCCAAAGGAAATTTTCAGATTATTTACCGTCACATTAGTACCTATCTCCAGCGTATTATTTTTCCCTAAAAAATTTATTATAATTGAATTTGGGACTGTCTCGTTAAAGTAGATGCGATTTTCCCATATATCCTGATAATACCCCTTATGGGAAGCTTCTTTCAATTCCTTACCTGTTATACTTTTAGGTCTTCCAAGAACTTCATTTGCATGTATTACAGATGCTTCCTCCAGCTTTAATTCATTTTTTATAGAAGCCGTTATCCAGGGGGAACCTGTTGTTATAATTATTAAGCTGTTTTTTAAATGAGGCAGTTCTTTTCTCTTTATAATTGGTATGCCATGATAACTACTTGGTACATCATCATCCCATTTTCTGTCGCACAAATAGTCAGGCTCTACATATTGAAATAAGTCTTCTTTAATACTTTCAAAATACTGCCCGATCCCATATATTATTATAGATTCATATTGTCCCTGATTTATTTTCATTTATTTGCCCTGCACCATGCCATACAATCTTTCTAATAGTCTTTCCTACATGCCTTGATTTGTGATTCAGCTCCAATGCTCTATTAGTTCTTTTAAATGTTCCTTCATTGTTTTAAGCCCTTTATAGTTCTCCCAATACTTTTCCAATATTTCCGGATGGGAAACAAAATTGATAATTTTATTGATACAATCATTAACATCACCTGCATGGAAAACAAATGCCTTATCGCCGCATAGCTCCGAAGCGCCTCCTAAATCAGATGTTAGTATCGGTACACCATAAGCTGTCATCTCAATAGCTACTTGCGGCAAATTATCTTCCCATAAAACCGGGATAATTCCCAAATGCTTATTCATTAATAACGACTGCATTTCATCTTTTAAATAACCATCCTTTGCAATAAATGAATGAAATTTGTCTTCATTTATCTGTGTATCTTTATATTTCGAATTAGGATATTTCTTTGCCAAAAGCGTAACATCTATTTTTTTTGCTATAGCTTCCGGCATATTATTTAAAACCTCCGCCAAAAAATAATACCCCTTATCTATGCGTTGATATCCCATATATATTAAAGAAAAAGGTTCCTTTTTTAAACAGGTACAATTTGCATGGTTTAATGCAAAATCAGCCGCTTTAGTTCCTATATAGGAAACAGTCAATCGTTCTTTTTGAATTCCCATTCTTATGGCAATTTCACGGACTCTTTCCGAAACAGCTAACACAAGATCTATATTTGTATTAATCATCTCTACAAAATATTGTCTAAATTGTTTTAGCGCATCCACTACACGTTTATAATCCTCTTCTGACAAATCACTCTTTTCAAATTTTTCAAAATAGCTGTCCAATTGACTTCCGCAATATTTATATGCTTTGGCTAAGTTCTCCGACGGATTTTTTACAAGGTTGTAGGTCATTGCCATCTTACGTCTGAGCTTTTCCGCCGGTACATGCTGATCCATACATTTCATACAGATCTCACCCGTATCCTGAATATTACAGTTACGTCGCTCTTCCTTCCATAAATTAATCTGGGGGCAGAAGGGGTAATAATTATGCAGCGTATAGATAAACTTTGTTTTCGGATAATCTTTTTTGCATGCCAAAAGCTGAATTGACACACCTTCTAAATTATGAAAATGTACAGCATCAAAGGGTCCATATTCATTTAAAAATTTGTAAAATACATCTTTCAATGTTTCGTCATATAATACCTTGTCCAAATAATAAAATGACAGATAGCCCGGCGAAAATACGGGAGAATTGATAATTGAAAAAGTCCTGCATTTTTTCCCGTAAACATTTGATGTTTCTTCAACTCTCGTTTCTTCATTATATATATCATAATAACAACCGGAAGATAAAAAAAACACCTCTATGTTGGGGCTATGTTCTTTCACCATTTCATCAATTAAATTCTTTAAATATACGGTTACTCCTCCGCCTCGTCCATTCTTGTCATCAAATGGTATCCAATTATACAATAATATCCTCATTCCATTTTAACCCTTTCATTTACCGACATTCGCTATAATCAAAAATCTTCATAGGTTCTTTCCATATTAACTTATAGTCCGGAATTCCTTTTGCCAATAACTCCATTTTTATTTTCTCTGCTACTTCCTGATCACTGACAGCGATGTAAATCAAATCAAAGTCTTTATCTGCTAATCTATCAGGTGCCGTAACCAGCAAATTTATATTCTGATAATATTTAAAATTTTTATCTACCCATGACACAATATTATATCCAAATTTTTTAAGTTGTTCATATGCCGTCTTTCCTACTTTTCCCGCCCCATATAATATTATCTTTTTATTTTCTAAACCGGAAAGATTCGCAACAAATTCCGGAATATAGATTCGTTTATCAAAGCCCAAATAAATATTAACAGCCCAATAATCCATCAGCAAAACCCACTTCTGCAGTTGAAGAAGCAGGGATTCACTCATTGGATGCTTGCTAAATTCAGTATACAGTGCAAGATAAATTTTATTAATGCTAATCAACATATGAGGATTCGCCGTATGTACGGCAGATTCTTCCCGATATTGGTAATGATAGAAGCAATTATGGCTGATAACTATCGATTTGCACCTTAATAAACATTTATAGACGAACACCGTATCTTCTGCAATCGTAATCTCAGGATCTATTTCCTGATAAATTTTTTTAATCAGAACACTCAAAAAAAGTTTATTCCATCCCCAAGGCGTCAATCTCTGCAAACGGTCTTGGGCAAAATCATAAATCATATTCCTTAATATTTCAGCAATTTGTGATTCACCTATATACAGTCCTTCCGGAAATTCGTCATATCTTACCGCAATATTATCCGGTGCAACTTCCTCATAAACTCCCAGGGAAAGAATCTCCGCTTCTCTGATATTATTCAGCATAAACTTGATCATATCCGGTTCAATCCAATCATCTCCGTCAACAAAAGAAATATATTTTCCTTTTGCTAACTCTACGCCCCTCTTCCTTGCCCTGACAACTCCGGAATTTTTTTGATGAACTACTTTTATTCTCATATCATTTTCAGCGATTTTATCGCAAATTTCTGATGTTCCATCTGTGGAACCATCATCTATAAGGATAATATCCAAGTTTTCATAACTTTGTTCCTGTATACTTTTGATACACTTTTCTATATAGAGAGATACATTATATACAGGTACAACAATACTAACTAAAGGATTTTTATTATCCATAGTTCTCAAATTTCCTTTCCCTGGTATTCTAAGGCGGCTTTTATCTCCTTCAAATATTTATAGCCATGCCTTACGTCCGGCTCCAGGTAGTTTCCCTCTCCCCATTCATTCCATGCATTTAAAAACACATAATCATTTCCCTCCTGCCGGCTCAGTTGCAAGGTTCTCCTCAAATATCTTCCAAACCGCTTGGGCGTACTCCCCTTCATAACCACGGCCCTTGTATTTCTCCGAGGAGAATCATCAAAGTCTGCAAATACCATGCGAAAATGATTTTTTTCATGTGTAGTATGAAGCATCTTTTCATTTAAGAGCTTATAATCAATACGTTTCATGGCAAACCAATTCCACAAGAGACTCTCTTCTGCCTTTACAGGCAGGCAGGACGGTGTTTCAAGTAAATCTGATTTTGTTCTATTGGGTTCAAAATCCACTGACGCATTTACCAAACGACTCATTGCCACATGTTCCCGGCTTTTATTCATAGAAACCACAAATATTCCGGAAAATCCATCCCCACGGGCACATTCATTCCAAAAGCGAATCATATCATTAAAATGGGGTATATTCCGCAGACGGTAAATCAACAGAACCGGACAGTTTCCCTCCTTAATATACCGTTCATCCATAAAAAAAGGCCTGAAATAATTATAATGCTCCTGCCATTCATCCTCTTTTCCATAGGTCTGCGGAATCAAAATCTCCTTATTACCTCCTGCGCCATGCCAGGTTTTTGTCCAAGGCTCATTAGCCCAGGAAAAACAATAATGAAAATCTATCTTATTGTTATCCAAAAGCATCTGAACCGGCTTTTCCAAGACCATCCTGCCATGAAACCAATAATGATAAAAGCAAAATCCATAGATGCCTGCCCGCTTTGCCAACGCAGTCTGTCCTTCCAACACGCCCTTATCCAAAAGATTATAATAATGATTATGCAAAGGAATCCGCGGCTGATTATGTCCGAAAAATAAGGGCTTTGCTTTTTTCACATTCACCCACTCCGTAAATCCTTTTCCCCAGGCATCATTATTTTCAGGAATTTCATGAAACTGTGGTAAGTACATTGCAATCATTTTCATTTTTATACACTCCATACAACCTCTTCCAAGGAAATAACCGGGCAGTCTACTTTACTCTTAAGCATCGCACTGATAGATTCCATTGCCGAATATGGTGTAACTACAATAGCATCTGCCTTTGGAAGCTCATCCTCCGGAAAATAAATATCTGATATTCTTGCGTTCGAACAGCAGATATCCCGATCAATTCCATAATCAATCTGAATGGAGCTTCCCTCCAAGTCCTCCATAAGACGGTTAGCCAAATCGGACATTCCATAAATAGCTATATGATGATAGCCCATATCCTCAAAATAGGAAGCCGCCGTTTTTCCCTCATTTTTAAACTCTAACCAATGATTTAACAGCCAGTAATGGTCTTGGAGCTTTTCTTCCTGTTGTTGTAAAACTTTCTGCCTCTTTGCCCAATAAGCGTTTATCAGATATCCCACTGCCACACCGCTCAGCACACTCCCGCACAGCAGCCTTAAGCCTTTACATCTCATAGTGCTCTCTCCAATTTTCTTTTATCCAATGAGTATCCTTTTCCCAATACCAAATCATATTCTTCACGTTCCCACTTTTCTATGCATTGACTAATTTGTTTAATAATTCTTAATCTTTTATGTTTTTCATCCATTTTTTATAAAAGCTTTTCTTCTCTTCTTCTGTATAGAAATGATCCATATATGGATTATTTCTATAATAATGCTCTGCATACTCTCTCGGAATTTCAAGTTTCTTCTTTACTTCTTCATAGATATGAGCGTACTCTTTGTCCTTTCCCACATTCTGGTTCTTCAATTCCAACTGTTGATTACCTGTAAATTTGCGAATTACCTCTGTCATTTGAGATAGTTTTTCTGCCTTCATAAGCAATATTTCCACACCATTTTCTTTGATACGCACATATCCTTTTTCTTTATCAAAAGGATATGCAAAAACATCAACTCCGCACAATTCCTTAAGTTCTTCATCAAACCAGATAAAAACTCGATCCTGAATCCGCATCATAAGTGTATAAACAATCTCCAAGAAGGTCTTTCCTTGTTTTAGTTGTTGTCTCAGATAGCTATCCGCAATTCCTGTCCCTATCCACTGGAACACTCTAGATAGGTCAACCGCTATAGGTTCTCGTACCATTGTGATAATCTTTTTACCTTTCATTTCATCCTTTACATATTTTGCATATTCCGGTGAATGAAATTGGTAAATACTTGAACTTTTTACAAAATCTCTATACCAGTCTTTAAGTAGTAATTCGGCAACTATATCATTTTTAAAAAAGAATCCATGTATATGTGTGTTCTTTACACCAGCCTTCCATAAGCTTTGTGAAACTGTCAATGAACCTACTTTTCCACCTTGGTAAACCAGTACAGGGTATTTACAAGCATCTTTAATCATCCCCCACTGCGACACCATCCTTTTATATCCGGAAGAAAATATCTCTGCTTTCGTTTCCAAAACAGTATTTTCACATATAAAACATTTTGATAAGAGCTGTACTGCAAAAGATGAAAGAAAACTTGCTTTTTTTACACATAACAGTGTTTGCTCAATCTCTTTTTTCAAGCTTTCTTTTTCAATTGCAATAATAAAACAAAGTTTTTCTTTTTCTTTTACATCTTCAATTGATAAAACATGTCCCCCCATAAGAAGCGTACCTTGCTTATGAATATCTTTATCACAAAAGTCATACCTGAATCCCATCTGCTGCAGCATTCCCGCAACCTGCTTACCACATTTTCCCGCTCCATAGATAACTATATCTTTTTCCTTCAAAGAACTGTTATTATCTAATACATCATAATCAATATATCTTTCCTTTTCTTGTGGAATTCTTTCTGTATACTGTTTCTCCCAATCCAATATCTTTTGTTCCAGTCCTTCATTTTTTAACAATGAGCAATAAAAATCTGAAACCAGTTTGTCTTGTATATCCCATACGTCCTGTACTGAATACTCCGAGTGACAATATCCTCTTTTTATAATACGTTCCTGTTTATATTTTAAGCTTTCATCTGTCTCACTGCCAAACAATTGATTTAATTCCTCAATTATCTGCACATTTTCTAATAGATCCCTATAGTGAACCAATTTATACTCTTTTCTTTTAAGGTAGTTCAATATACTAAGATTGTAATAGGCCCAAAGCAATACCCCATGCTCTCTACTATATCCGTCCCTTTTTCGTAATGACTCTGCCACCTCCAATGGATTTCTAAACACCCAGATATAATGGACCTCAACCTCTAATTCACCTAAAATTTTCTCCCACACAGGAAGCAGAACAGCAGTTCTCGGATCTTTAATCGTAACGATATTCCCTCTTTTTAGAAGCTTTTGAATACTTGACCTTAACTCTGCCATTACTTTTGCAAGCTGAGTATAGTCGTAATCCGCCTCCAACATTCCTAAACTATACCATTCCCGTCCAGCCAAGTGCAATATTTCATCATCTATACACGTTATATCTTTATTCTCAAAATAACCATCCGGATTATCTTTGCTTGCAGTTATCAATTCATCTTCCTCACCTAAATAACCACCCATGCATTGACATAATTGGGTTACAACTGAAGTACCACTTCTATGCATTCCTAAAACCATAATTAGCTTTTTCATATTTTTCCCTCTAAACTCTCTGTTTAAAAAATACTGTCACTTACAAACTACGATCAATAATATATAAAGTAATCCTTAGCAACTACATAGTCTTTTTCTTTCTCTAATCCGAACCCCTGCAATTGTTGTTCTATCTCCTCTGTTTCTGCACAAGTTACAATTATAAAATAGTCAGACCAATCCTTTACTTGTTCCGTAAAAACAATAGGAACTTTTTGTAAACTTTTACCGCTTTTTGTTTCATCATTATCCACAATTAAAGTAACAGGAGTTCTCAATTCATCCAAAAGTTTTCTGCATTTATGCCCTGCTCCAAAAAGCAGCAATCTCTTGCCATTTGAGTTGTTAAACAGCATAAGCTTCTCTGCCAGAAAAGAGTTGTGCTTTTCCAAACGCTGAAGTTCTCTGCTCTGATTATTTATCAAAGCAGAAAATACTCTTATCATATCCTGCTCAAATGAAGTATAAGAATATTCATATAAAGGGTAATCCTTCCTGTCATCATAGAACAAAATCCCATCATTTCTATGCAGATATTCCCTTGCAATTTCTTCATTTTCTGCTTCAAACTGTTTTAAAAACTTTTCCCGTTCTTCTATAGTAAAACATCCCTTTTCTTTTTCCTCACAGCAAAAATTTTGCGATAATTTCTCAAAACATAACATAGATGATATTCCTTGTTCCACATCTCCCTCATCAAGTATGGAATTAAAAATTCTTTTAATCTCAAGATAATTTTCACCTAATCTAAGATTTTGAGGAACACACTTTTTCCATTGATCCCAGTCTGGTTCTATTCCAATAGACGACAAAAAATCTGACTCTGTATTATGCTTTTCCCCACAAAGCTGTCCTTTTTCATATACTCTTACAATAAGATTTTCTTTACCAACAATATTACTTATATCATCTAACTGTCTTTTATAATGATATGGGGCACATTCTGCACAGCCGTCGAAATGTATAAATTCCTGGAATATTTGTCCGCATCCCACCGGATTTTTTACTCTCTGATTCCAAAAGGATTCAATTGCCCTATCCTGACGTCTTAAATAAATAATAACCTTAATATTGTCATACTTCTCTTTCGCTGCAGTAAGAAATTTGTTTGTATCCCAGACACATATTCTCTCATCCGATATTATTACATTTTTAGTTTTTAAATGCTCCAGTACTCGTTCCCACGCCTTATTCCAATTTTCTGCTTCGGTATCCAGCTTTTCTCTTTCCTTATAGAAAACACTTCCGTTTATTTCTTTTCCAAATGTAAGAAATTGAAGCCCAAACAGTTCCTTATTTAAATCCGGATAGCGCCATCCATATTCCTCTAATTTTTCCATATTCTCGTACAAAAAAGTCTGCAGCGCACTTGTCCCTGTTTTGCTTATTCCTATGTGTATCAATAACGTATGCTCCATTACCTGTTCCTCCTGTCTATCTCGCATAATTTAGCCCAAAAACTGTTTTTTCCAGCATCCAAATAAGCCTCCTTATAAGAAAGCTTATGAATATCTGACATCTGTTTTAAATATTCGAAAGAATCTTCCTGAAATTCTTTGGTTAATTTCCCATTTAATAATTGAGCCGGATCTCTTATAACATTTTCCACCTGTTCCCATTCCTTCGGCCTACACTCCACTACCATTGTCCAGAATATATGAAAAAAATAATAATTTATCGCTCTGTTCTCTCTTTTCCAATACTCATGCAGCAATGCTTCTAAAATAATCAGCATCTTATTTTCAGACTGAGCAGATATCAGCCAGTTTGCCGCTATCCTGGGTTCTGTACACACACTCCAATGTTCCCTCATATTGAACATAAATAATTTGCTGTTTTTCATATAATCCGGCAATTTGCTTCCTGTAAAATACACAGTTGCATCTATCCATATGCCGCCATAAACATTTAAAAGGCGCAGTCTGATAAGATCTGAAAAATGGGTATTGCTTATTACTCCATTTTCCCATTTTTGTACTATATAGTCAGGCAGATCAATATAATTCCATACATTCTCTGCATCTAACAGACAGATAAATTCTTTATCTCCCAATGCTCTTTTTAAAGATCGAATGCAGATTTCTACCAATTCCGGAGCCCGATCCATTCCTTGTAACCAAAGAATCCAAATCGGTCTTATATCTTTTTCAAAATAAGCCTTTCTCTTTGCTTCTATCTTCCAATAGCACTTATCACACAACACATAGGAATACTTTCTTTTAAGATATTCATAATCTCTCCACATTTCTGCCGATTCTTTTTGTTGCGGATGCATATTTTCCAATTCCTTTTCATAACAAATATCCAATTCCATATCAAAAGAATCCATCATGCAAATCTCATGGAAGCTTATAATCCTCGATAAATCAAACACCCTTTCTTCATAAATTGTCCTACGTATTTCCCATTCCCAAATACTTAAAATACAAAGGAGGTCCACATCAAGCTCACAAATCGCTTTGGGGGCTATCAATTTAAACCCTTCCCAGCAAAAACAAGTGTTATTGTCATTCTGACAACTATCAGTAAATGCCACAACTTCAAATCGGTCTGATAATCTTTTTATTCGATCTATATATTTCTTTGCCGTATTCCCTGTTCCCCAAAAAACAATCCGCAATTTTTTATTTTCCTTCCGCCCTGTTCTACACTGATTCTGCAAAAAAGAGGTACTTTAAAGTACCCCTTTTTCTTGCCAAAAACTTCAATTACTTTTGCAACTTAATTACTTCCTTCGTCCCATTTGTATCATTAAAAGTAATTGTATAATCACGTGATGTAATCCCAGCACTGATTACTCCATTAACATAAGAAGCTCTAAGCTTCAATATTCCATCTGCAAATGTATAATAAGTAGTGGGAACTGTTTTTTGCTTAGTTCCATCCATATATGTGACTGATTTAATACCAGTTGCCCCTATAGAACCTGAACCAAGATCCACTTTTATATTAAGCGGCTGATTATTAACCATTGTATACTCTTTTACATCAATAGTCGGGGCCACATCCGGTGCCTTTAATGTAACCTTTGCCTGTGTTTTGGCCATATCATTAAAGGTAATTGTAAAAGTTCGTGATACAACACTATTATTAAGCAACATATCAATGAAACTGTCTTTGAACGTAAATACACTGTTTGAAAATGTATATTTATCAGTTAATAAAGTCTTAACCTCACCAGTCGGAGATACAAACGTTATAGTACTAATTCCAGTTGCCGCCAACGCTTTAGTGCCTAAATCCACTGGCACATCAATACTCTTCCCTCGATCCATAGTATAATCTGCCTGTGCGATAGCTGGCCCTGTTCCGTCCACCTCCAATGTGATTTTCATTTTCGTTTCTAACTTATTATTTAAAGTGACTACATGTGTACGGGACGTTACACCATTACTTAATAACATGTCAATATAAGCAGCTTCAAATGTAAGCACCCCATCTGCAAATGTATATTTATCCGTCTGCAAGGTCTTCTCGGCACCAGTCGGATTTATAAAAGTAATTGACTTAATTCCAGTTGCCCCTACTGTTCCTGAACCCAAATCCACATTCACTGTAATAGGCTGACCACTGTTAATAAAACTGCTAACATCTGCATTAGAAGGTTCAATATCATCAGCAGTTAATGTAATCACTACTGATGTTGTTGTAACATTATTAAAATTGACTGTAAAAGCTCGTGATGCAACACCGCTATTAAACAGCATATTAATAAAGTCTGCTTTAAATGTGAGTACACCATTGGCAAATGTATATTTGTCAGTTTGTAAAGTTTTAGTTCCGCCAGCCGGAGGCGTAAATGTAATGGAACTTATTCCTGATGCTGCCAATGAATCAGTGCCCAAATCTACTGCCACATCAACATCCGTTCCTCTTTCCATCCTATACTCCGTCTGGGCAATAGATGGCTCTGTCCCATCTACTGCTAATGTAACTGAAAACTGAGTTTTGGCATTATCATTCAAAGTAATAACATGTGTGCGTGATGCAATACCATTACTTAGCATCATATCAATGTAAAGATCATTAAATGTCAACACACCATTTGTAAATGTATATTTATCGGTTTTCAGAGTTTGTGTCGCTCCAGACGAATTAATAAACGTAATAGAAGTAATGCCACTTGCTCCCAGAGCTCCTGCACCTAAATCCATATCCACATCAATAGACTGTCCAGAAGTCATACTATATTTTGTTTGAGCAATGGATGGAGCTATATCATCATTTGCAACTAATTTAACTACTTTCCCAGTTCTTGCCCTATCATTAAAAGTAATTGTATAATCTCGCTGCTTAACACCTTCTCTAAGCACACTGGAGATATAGGAAGCTCTAAATCTCAATACACCATCTTCAAATACATAATTACTGTCTGCCAATGTACTCATCGTCCCCGAAGAGTTTGTATAAGTAATTGAGCTAATACCTGTAGCTGCTAAATTTCCTGAACCCAGATCCACATCAACAAAAAGCGCCTTACCAACGTTCATAACATAAGAGGTCTTTACAATTGATGGAGCCAGATTTTTAGGACGAGCCGCAACATGCCATTCAACACTAATCACTGGTTCCAAATAACCAGACAATTTAAACCAGGAATTCGCTGAATTGCAGGCCCCTGTCAACCGAAATGTATAATCTACAAACTTAATATTATCTTTCAACAGCTCAACATCACTTTTTATCTGATACTCATACTTACCTGTCGAATGATTATATGTCGCCTTATATCCATTTGGCTGCCCTTTCAAGGTTGTCTTTATAGCAGCACCAAATTTATCAACCGCCGAAGTCTTCCCCTTACTGTCCGTCAATGCAAGATAAACACTGGCACTCATATCATCCACAAAGTTTTTATCCCCAATTAGCCGAACGCCATCCATCCCTGTAAGAGTAGCCTCTAACGTGACATCAACATCAACCATACCTTTATTAATTACAGTAAACCCATCGCTTGTACTGCTATAATCATAAGCAGCATCTTGCTCTAAGTTTTCAAAATATACACTTGCATTGGGTTCTAGGTTTTTGCCAACAAGAGAACCGCCTGCTGCTGAAGCAAGGCCTTTTGGATCTAAGATAAAATCAAATGCACTTGTGTAAAGCGTATTCTCATTTGCAGGACGATTTGCCTCTGTTGGAACCACAACACTAAATACATCTGACAGCACACCTTCCATCCCGCCAGACCCACCTGTACTGCCGCCCGTCGCTCTAGAATCAAATGAAACAGAGCCACTCATTATTATTGTTGCTGCCAAAATACCTGCAATCATCCTTTTACACTTGTGTTCCATAAAGCGCTTCTCCTTTTTAATCTTTCCAACTCTCTGGTTTTCTACCTTATGGCCCCCCATATCGCTTTACCTGCATCAGCCATAACGCCTTCTCCAGTGTATAAAACATTAACTCTTTCTTTGCTAAATTGTATAAGCTTTATTAAATCTTTAAACTCATCTTCATTTATTATAATCTTTTCAAATTCAAAACATTTTTTTAGATAATTTGCACATTTTAAATGAACACGTTTTACTTCAAAAGTTCTCTTATTCACGAGAAAGAATCCATCTATATGTTCATTCCTCGAAAACAAAAAAACAAAATTGCTATTCTCACAGCAATCCAATCGTATATGTTGCTTTTCATTTTCCAACAAAGGTATCTGCATTACTGCCACTTTAAAAGTCCCTTTTTCGACATAAACCAACTTATTACCATTATCTGGAAATATGATAACACCATCCTCTAACGGATAAATTCTGGAATAACCCTGTTCTTTTGGTAACCTCTCAATCCTCCTGCCCATGCAAGTAACATTGCTGCTGTCCAATTCTGTCAGCCAAATTTCTTTTCCATCATAACAACAACTATTCAGAATAATATTATTAAACTCTGATTCATTTATAATTACTTTATCATCATTTAGATTGCATTCCACATAATATTTTGTATTATGCAAAGTAAAACTCACTACCCCTTTATAATAGCCAGGATATCTGATACGCAAATCATTATTGCTTATTTTTGTTCTTCTAATGCACTCATATAATTTCTTTTTTATATACTTCTTTGTTAATAATTCAAAGCAAATAACTTCTCCATCTATATATCTAGGGAAAAAATAAATACAACTCTCATGCATAAATGTCATATATGGCCTTGACATTTCGTACAATATAGAGGGTTCCTGTAAATAAAAGCCTGAATCTTCTCCCTGTTTTTTTCTATCAAATACTAAAATCTTTAGCGAATTCTCTGTTACCAGATAAAATTTATCTT
>Ga0224742_10247_pt1 | contig 13932 bp, 13 predicted proteins | sample LIM_E_Water_Neg_FD_161631 | JGI IMG/M metagenome (GOLD analysis project Ga0224742, IMG submission 161631) | Enriched cells from gastrointestinal tract of the lab mouse from Pacific Northwest National Laboratory (PNNL), Richland, Washington... | ecosystem: Host-associated > Mammals > Digestive...
ATACTTGCCTGTAGCAAGTGTTTTTCGTGTAGTATATACGGTATGAGGTGATAGCATGATTCCGTTTGGAGAGCGGCTTCAAAAGCTAAGAAGTGAAAAGGGCCTGTCTCAAGCCCAACTTTCAACACGTCTAGGTGTCTCTGCCTCGCAAATTGCGAACTATGAAATGGAACGGCGGTTTCCTTCGCTTCAGACTTTAATAGACATATCTCGTGTGTTAGGAGTTTCAACGGACTACCTGCTGGGGATAGATTCTGGTTTTCAGGAACAGATTGACATTTCTGGCCTTTCTTCTGCTGAAATTGAGTCGCTTCGCTCAGTAATTGCCTGTTTTCGTAATGCACATAGTAAGTAATTTTTGATATTTGACCAATAGACTTTCTATTAGAAAGTGATTTTACTCGCCAGAAGAAACTGGATTGTGTGCTATTTTTACGTAGGGTGATGAGTAAAATGATTCCTTTGGGTGATAAACTGCGTGATTTGCGAAACGAGCGAAACCTTTCCCAAGCGCAATTAGCGAAAAGAATAGGTGTAAACAGTTCTACAGTTGCACTATACGAAACAGGTGACCGACTTCCTTCCCTGCCAAGATTGATTGCCTTATCTCGCTCTCTGGGGGTGACCACTGACTATTTGCTAGGAGTCAGCAGGGAAAAGGATTGTTGCCTGGATGTAACGGGGCTGACACAAAGACAAATTGAGTCGTTGGAAGCAGTCATAGAAAACTATCGAGAATAACTTGTTATGGTGTTGCTGAGCCGCAAAACGTCTGGAGCCAAGGAGTTAAATTAGCAGTCGAGATAAACATAAAAAATTGCCGCACCTACTTTAGAAGCAGGTGCGGCAATTTGAGTTATACATCAAATCAAAAGAAGGTGGCAGGTCAAAAGACTCTGCCACCGGGTAAGTGTCAAATTTTTCTTGCCGTATCCCTACTAGCCAGAGAGGTATAATATTGCTCTTTTGTCAATGGTGCATTGTAAAGGGCGGCAAGGGCGTAAGCCTTGATATTTCTAATGGTGGAGGTAGTGGTGCAAAGGCAGTCACGAACGTAAAGAATGTGCTCCCGATCCAGTTTGAGAAAACGACTTCTGACCACCGCTGTTGGAATATCCTGCCCGCATATCCGTATAGTTTTTCTTACAGCGCAGCAAGCCTCCGTCATCAGCTCCACATAGCCGTCGAAGATTCCACTGTCGCAAGGGTAATCCCATACCAAACCCTCGTAGTCAATGTTCTCCCGGATTTCTTCCCGAACCCACTGCATCTCATCCATCAAATTCCGGCCATACCGAGAACTCTCCCGGTCAGTGCGAGGGGGCTGGGGGAGGATACGATTGGTTTCACTCATCTTAGTTTCTTTCTTCTTAGTATCATTTGTCGCCCGATTCGGGCAATCCAGACTACCTTCCGCGGGCACTCTGGACTGCCTGGTCCGGGCAGTCTTGACTGCCTCCTCCGGCGCAGAAAAAAGAGCCTGATTGGAGGCATCTTCCTGCTGAACAGTAGGGATCTTCTCCTCAATCTCATTTCCTTCATTTTCAAGAGCACCGTTCTCACAGCTGGAGAAATTCTTGACATAGATCATGGCGGGCTTCCCCAGGCCCTGGCGCTTGCGTTCGATGAGCCCGAAGCGCTCCAGTTCCCGCATGAAAGCGGTGGCCCGGTTGTGCCCGCAACGGAGGAACTTCTGCACATCCTTCTGGACGAAATAGATGAATACCCGGCCCAGGCTGTCCAGCCAGCCGTTTTTGACGGACAGCCCCACCCGGTCCAGCATCAGGCTGTAGAGTGTCGCGGCCTCCAGGGAAAGCTCTCCGTCAAAGAGGGCCTTGGGGACCCGATAGAAGCGGAACTCCGCCGCCTCAGTTCCGTAAAAGTAATCCAGATTGAACTGCATAGCATACCTCCAAAATGTAAAAAGGCCCCGGCGACAGTTGTCGCCGGGGCCTGATGGTTTTATGACGAGTAGTAGTTTGGTCTTGCGATGGTGGTAAAGCCGCTTTTCCCGGTCACCACCACGTTGTTGGCTCCGCTGGCACAGTGGATGATCTGGATATTTCCCCCGCTGTCAAAGCCGCAAACGATGCCCACGTGGGTGTCCTCTGGGTAGAAAACCAGATCGCCGGGGATAGCCTCATCCCAGGTGATAGGGGTGCAGTAGGTGTGCTGCATGTGCGCCCCGCCGCCGTGGCCTATGATGTAGGACCCACCAGAGATATTATAGAAGACCCAATCGACGAACCCGGAGCAGTCCAGCCCGTAAGGCCGCACGGTTCCGGTGCTGGGGCTTCCAGCGGCCCAGACCTCTTTTGGGGTTCCCCAACGGGAATCCCAGCCCAAAACGAGGCTCTTTCCGCCCCAAAAATAGTTCACTTTTCCAAGAAGCTGATAGGCCATCAGGATCACCTGCCGCCGCTCCTCGCTGAGCTCCTCCGGCAGTCGGTCCAGAATTTCCTGCACCTGCTTAATGGAAAGTGTGAGGTCCTGACTGCTGCCAATCAAGGTTTGGAACAACTCCTGGTACTCCGGTTTCAGCAATTCCTCCAGCAGCTCTTTCTGCCCGTCAGTGAAACCATATTCTGTTGCCATCTCCTGTGGCGTTTTTGCGACGGCGGTGATGTGAAGAATGATTTCCGTCTCATCTTCCCCTTTTGGCACGGTTTCCGTGAAGCTGGATATCTGATTCATGTCCCAGAAAATCTCCCGCAGGAGAGCGAGATTTTCCGCCGTCAGCCCGTCCAGACCGCTGGGGGAACTGCCGTCCGTCGAAGCCCGCACAGCGTAGACCGCCAGGACATTGCGCCAGTTGTCCAGCACGGCGGCGATTGCTTCATTGTCCAGGTCGAGAACGTCGTGGGGCGTTTCCTCTTTGATCTGCTCGATTCGGGCGGTAAACTCTCCGTTGAGCTGGGCCACCGCCTGGGGGACGCCGCTTCCATTCCCCTCCGCGCCGGAGAAGAACAGCCCGAAAGGCGAGGCGATCAGAAGCCCCACCATGCAAAGCACCAGCACCACCGCCACCACGGCCCAGCCCCCGGCGGCGAGGGCGGCGATCAGCTCCTGGGCCGCCGCGATGACCGCTTTGATGGCCGCAAGGCTGGCTTTCGCCGCCTCCTTGGCGGTGGCCGCTCCGGCTTTTGCCGTGGCGCGAGCGGCCTTCACGGCCCGCTGGGGGGCCTTGGCCGCGGCCTGGGCAGACTTCCGTGCCGCCTTGGCGGAATGATCCGCCGCCTTCACCGCCTGCCGGGAGTTTTTGATCCCGGCCCTGGACGCCTTAACGGCTTCTTTCTCTTTGGAAGCTACCCCTTTCGCCGCCCTCGTGACAGGCTTCTCCGCCCTGGGAGTGGCAAAGCTGGAAATATCCCGGCCTTGGAGCGGCGGAGCGGACGCTTGAATGTCAGGCGGCGACGGTTGAAGGGAGCCCCCTGTGGTATTGCCATGGAGAGTACCCTTTTTGCCGCTGGCCTGGGGCTCGGAAGCGGCTTTCATCTTGGTCCGCCGAGCCTCTGTCCGCCGCACCGCCTCCTTACGTCCCTGTTCCCGAACAAACCTTCGTCCGCCTTGGATATGATCCTGTGCGGACGGTTCGGCAGGGACGGTTGTCTGCTGATGAAGATAAGCGCCCTTTGTTTTAATATCCGGGTCCCGCTGGCCAAGTCTGCTTCCCCCAGCTACGCTCTGCGGCGAAGAAGGCAATTGTGCTCCCCTTGTCTGTGAAGCGGGAGCCTCCTGGCGCAGGCCGGGTGCGGGAGACTCCCTGCGCCGGAAAATTTGGCGGATCTCCAAGATTTTGGAGTGTGGGGCGCTTTGGGCGGCAGGGGATTCCACAGGCGTCAAAGCCGTATCCCTATGTATGAAAGCACCCTGCCGGGCATATTCCCGTGTTTTGATTTGCGGCGGTTCTGTACGCGCATGGGTTATTTGTTCAGAAAAAGAATGGGAGGGAGGCTGCCGTCCGTCAGAGGTCCTCAGCGGGCCATCTGCTCTCCGCACAGCCGCTTCCCTGGTCTTGATCCGCACGTGGTCTGTGTTACGTTCCGGCTTGGGCAGGTCCGCCGGAGCGGGCATATCCGGCGGTCGTTCAGTCTCCGGAAAATCGGCGTCAGGAACAGGCTTTGCTGCCCGGCCTCTGCTGAACCTCATCTTTTTCAGCAGCTTTTCTGCTTCACGTTCTGCCCGGCGAGTCCCGTCCCAGGCGGCGTCCTCGATCTGGTCGCCGCCATAATCATCCCTCTGGCCTCGCTGGCTGGCCTCTCGGAACTGGCCACGGAGGCGCTCCGTCCCATCGTCCAGCCCACGGCGCAAAAGCTGCTTGGGGGCGGACGCCGCCCGCTCCTTCAAACCCTTTTTGCTGGGCTTTTTCTCTTTGATTTTATCGATTTTCTCTCACCTCCCGGACGAGAAAAAGGGCCGCGCCTGCGGCCCTTTTTTCTGCGAAACTATGTTGCATCCAACTGCTCCATAAACTTGGTGGACATCAATTTGTACAGCCGGGTATTTTTGGGGAAGCTGTTCATAAACGGCACAATGGTGCTGCCGCATTTGATGAGGCCCCGGCCCGAGTCCACGTTGGTGATGTAACTCAGCTGGTTATCCGAAATATTCAAAAGTTGGGCCAGCTCCGCCCGATCTGTCGCCGCCTGATTCAGCATGACCAGGAATTCGCTGTTGGCCAGCATCGTCCGAGCGGTGTGAGACTGGAGCAGATCGTCCAGGTTCTGCGTGATCCCGGTACAGCAGGCCCCGTACTTTCGGACCCGCTTCCAGAGGGTAAAGAGGAAGTTTGCGCTGTATTCGTGCTGGAAAAGGAGGTATATCTCGTCGACGTAGACCCAAGTGTTCCGCCCAAGCTGGCGGTTTCGGATGACCCGGTTGAACACACTGTCCAGCACCACCAGCATGCCAACGGGCAGAAGCTGTTTCCCCAGGTCCCGGATGTCGTAACAGAGAATCCGGGAATTGGTGTCCACATTGGAGGGCTTGGCAAAGGTGTTGAGGCTGCCCTCGGTGAACAGCTCGATTGCCAGTGCCACGTCACGGGCCTCCGGTTCCGTTTGCCGGAGCAGCTCTGCATGGAAGACCTGGAGGGTAGGGGCCGCGCCCCGGTAGCCGCTTCGGATGTAGTCGTGATACACTCCGGCGGTACAGCGGTCAATGATGGATTTTTCCTTTGCGGAGAGCTTTCCGGAGCCGACAAGCTGTTCGCAGAGGGACAGCAGGAATTCGGACTTCAGCACCACGGGGTTTTCCCCGTCGCCGTAGCCCTGCTCCATATCCATGGCGTTGATGTGGTTCCGGGAGCTGGCAGAGATGCTGATTACCTCGCCGCCCAGGCCCTCGATCAACGGCCCGTATTCGGACTCGGGATCGATTACAATAATGTCGTCCTCCGTGGAGAGGGCCACGCCAGTGATTTCCTCCTTTGCGGTGAAGGATTTGCCGGAGCCGGAGACGCCCAGAATGAAGCCATTTCCGTTCAGCAGCTCCTTCCGGTTGGCGACGATAAGGTTCTTTGAGATCACGTTCTGCCCATAGTAAACGCCGCCCTGGTCCCGGATTTCCTGGGCCTTGAAGGGCATGAGGACGGCCAGGGCTTCAGTGGTCAGCGTCCGCAGGGCGTCGATCCGCCGCAGGCCCAGGGGAAGGGCGGTGGTGAGACCGTCGGCCTGCTGCCAGTTCAGCGTGGCAAGCTGGCAGAGGTGCTTGCGGGCGGCAGACTGGAGGGTTTCCGTGTCGCTGTCCAGTTCTTCTTTGGAGTCCGCCAGATGCACCAGCGTCACCACAGCAAACATCATCCGCTGGTCACGGGTGGTGAGATCGTCCAGCATCTCACGGGTTTCCTTCCGCTGCTGCTCCAGGTCGTAGGGGACCACAGCAGAAAAATTATTGTTGTTATTCTGCCGCCGCTGCCAGTTGGTGACGTTGGTTTCGACGCCGAGGAGCCGGTTCTGCATCTCCCGGACAGCTTCGTCGGTGGGCACAGGGATTACGTCGATGGACAGCATCATGGTGCGGTTCAGTGCTGTCAGCTCATTGATCATGGAATCCTTGATGTAGCTGGCGTACTCTTTCAGGAACAGTACCCGCCCGAACTTATCCCCCATGATGAAGTGGTCTTTCTTGAATTCCAGGCTGTCCGGGCAGATGGAGTCTTTGAAGCTGTGGCCTTTGCCCATCAGGTCATGAAGGTCCAAATGGTACTCGGTTTCCTCGCCAGTGCGGTAGAAATCATGGAGGACCCGCAGCCGCTCCACAGCGTCCAGCTCCTCACTGTGAGCGTCCAGGTGGCTCAGGCGGGTGGTCACGTCCGCCGTCACCCGGTCGAAGAAGGCGCGGGCCTCCTCGATGTTCTTCCGGTGAACAGAGAGTGTGACATAGCGCTCCTGAATAACGTTGTTAGAGCTGTCTGTCACCTTATCCATGAGCATGGAATTGTACTCCGCCCGGTAGCCGTCCAGGTAGTCATCCTGGCGAGGAATCAAAATTTCCTGTTCAAAGTTTTGGCGGTTCAGCCGTTTGTTGTTGATGGTGATCTTGGTGGTGGAGCCGGTATCCAGGGCGTTGAGCAGTTCCGAATAGCCCAGAAACATGGAGGTCTTATCCTCCTTGGAAGCGATTGCGTAGTTGATGTCCGTGAAACGAATGGTCTTGGAGAATTTGCTCCCGAACTGAAAAATCCCATCCGGCCAGAGGCGGCGGATAGGAATGGCGTCCTGCACAGACTTGGGAAGAATGAATCCCTCCTTGTCCTGCTTCAGGGTGTTTTGTAAGGTTTTAATCAAGCCGTAAAGCCTCCTTGATGGTAGAATTTTCGAGGGCCTTTGCGCAGAGGTTTTCCGATTTGAAAACAAGCCGTTTGGGATAGAGAAATTCCGAGCGGATAAAAGCGAGGATGAAGCGTTCCAGGGTCATGCCGTTGTAGGTGAAAAAGCCGCCGAGGGCGAAGGGGAACGCCGCCAGGACGCAGATCCAGCCGATCTCTCCGCTGCCTACTGTGTTCCGAAGGCCGAAGTAAACAGCCACGGCCACGATCACGGCCAGCAGGGCGAACAGGAGCTGGCGCAGGGACAGCCCGAAGAACAAGCTCTCCTGGTAGTCCCGGACTTCTTTGTTGATGCGTACTTCTATGGGTATCACCTCCTGAAAGTGAAAAAGGGCAGCCGCTCTTCAGCAGCTACCCGAAAAATAAAATTACTCTTTGATGAATTTCTTGTCAGAGGATGGAATGCCGCCGTCATCTGAGACGTACCGCTCCACCCGCATATGCAGGTCGTATTTTTCCCGCAGCCTTGCGATTGTTCCCATCATCGGGGACGCATGGTGCAGGTCCAAGGACGCCTGATCCTTCCATCTGTCGATCAGCAGAACGGTTTCGGGAGCATTGTAAGGGAAGAAATAATTATACCCCTCATTCCCGGCTTCTTCTCGAATCAGCCCGGCTGTTCCGCTGGATTCCATTTCCTCCGCGAATTTGCGGGCACTGCCGTTTTTTCCTGTGTAGTATAAATGAACTAAAATGCTCATGCGCTATATCCTCCATTCTGCCGATTGAATCGTTACCATTATATATGAATCAGCCTCTGCGTTCAAGCAAAAAGAATCGGCGGACAGACCCTTGCAAGGCCCATCCGCCTATGGTAAGATGCCACAAACTAACGAAGGGGGCTTGTGACATGGTGCTTATGATATTGGGGATTGGGTTTGCTCTGCTGCCGCTTCTGCTTCGGCTGGCGCTGAAACTCCGGCTGGGCATCCCGTTGGTCTACAGCATTCTGATGCTGACCGTGTTCCACGGCTGGTATCAGGCCCACGCCGCCCTGGCGGATGGCATCCTGTTTGCCATGGTGGGTATCGTAGCCCTGTCCTGGGTAGTTACTCTGGCCCGGAAGTTCGTTGTTATTGTGAGCGAGTCTCTGGAGAACATGGCCGCGGCGAAACTACTGGCGGATCGTGTCCGTCAAGCCAGACTGACGGGGGAATCTATTGTCAGTACCAACGGCCTATAAAAGCGGCGAACAGGCCAATCTGCCCGCCGCTTTTATTTAGATAAACAGTTCACATTCCTTGCGAACAGAACACGCCTTTTTCAGCGCCAGACCTGCCGCGGACACCAACGCCCCGTTGACATTCCTGGCCCCTTGGGGACAGCGGACAACGCAGCGCATACAGGAGATGCACTTTCCGTTGTCCGTTTTCCGAAGATCCTCCGGTGAAATCGCCTGAGCCGGGCATTGCTTCGCGCACAGGCCGCAGCCGATACAGCCGCTTCCGGCTTTCGGCACCAGCCTGCTTCCTCCTGCCTTTTTATAAGGCCGGTTCCCCGGAAGAGCAGCGTCAAGCTCCCGTTTGCCTTGGCGGTGTTTTTCCAGGACGGCGAGGGAGAACTTTTCCAACTCCTCCATGTCCTGCCAGTCAGGCCGTCCGGCTGCGTATTGGTGCAGGATGGAGTGCTCCGCCACGGCGGCAACGGCGGCTGTGACATGAAAGCCGCGGCTCTCCGTGCAATCCCGCATCTCTATTAGCGTATCCTCGTAAGCCCGGTTTCCGTAGACGCAGGCCAGAACGCAGGAGGCCCCGCCCCCCTGTATCTGCTCCAGTCTCTGGAGCGCCAGAGGGGGAACCCGTCCACCATAAGACGGGACGGCGATCAGCACCAGATCCTCCGTCTGAAAGACGGCGGAAGGGACCGCCGGGTCCGTCAGGTCCAGCGTTTCCACCTCGGCTTCCCAGGCCCCGGTGATGGCCTCGGCCACCTTTTTTGTTCCTCCGGTGGGACTGAACAGCAGCTGTGCGAACTTCATGCAGGTGTCCTCCTTTGACATGGTTTGTAATGATGTTAAAGACAGTATACCGGCGGGAGGCTGCCCTGTCAACGGAGTCAACCCAGGCCCATCAGTTCTCGGTCAACCCAGGCCCATCAGTTCTCGGATGAGCCGGTCGCTCATTTTGATGGCTCCCACCAGCACCAGCATGTTGAACAAAATCTCGCCCACGTAGTTCCACACGATGGTCGCCGCCGCGAGGCTGGGGTCCGACAGCGCCGGAGGCGCGGATGCGAAGGCGGAGAAAATCACACAGGCCAAAACGATGACACATCCCTCCAGGCAGATGGCGGCGTAGCTTTTCAGAAAGGCTATGCCGATGCTGCTGGAGGGCTGTCCCGCGAAACTGGCCAGGGGAATCGGCGCGATAGCGGTGGCCATATAGAGCTTGAAAAAGCGACTGTAAACGGTCAAAATCATGACCAGAGACAGCACCCAAATGAACAGGGACCCCAGCAGGGTAACTGCCCACAAGGGGATGCTATCCAGGAAGCTCACGTCCTCGATGATGGTGACCATCTCGTCCGGCAGCTCCGAGGCGGAGAGCCCCGTCATACCGGAGGCACCCATGATGGTGTTCACCATCCCCTGGCCCACAGTGAAGAGGGCCGTCATCAGCTCCATGCCATGGGACACCGCTGCCTGGGCCAGGGCGAAGCGGACGAAGCATTTCAGCACTTGCTCGGGCTTCCGAAGCTCCGTGAAGCTCCCACACGTCTTCACCACGCCCATCACGAAGAAAATCACCAGCAGGGCGTAGCCGATGGCCTTGAGGCCGTCGTTGATCCCCACGATCACCGTCCAGACGCCTCCGCCCTTGAACTCCTCCGGCCCGGTGGAGAGCAGGGTCCAGATTTCCGCCAGCTTGCCGTTCCAGGTCCCCAGGGCGGAATTGAGATTGTCGACGATCCAATTGCCGCTGCCCATTACCGCCCCTTATCCTTTCCTCGCCCGTTTCGCTTTTTCAGAGCGGCCAAACGTTCCCGGACGGTCTGTCGGCCCTCGGCGTCTCTCCGGGAAACCGGCGAGAACAGGTCGGTACAGTCGATCTCCCCAGATTCAATTTTTTCAAAAATCTGCCTGCCGTTTTCCCCCTTTTCCAGGCAGAGGGCCGCCTGCATCATCTCACCGGGATACAGACAGCACCGTTCAAGGCCCAAGTTTACCAAAGCCGCAGCCGTCTCCAGTCCGCACTCCTTCCGCACGGCCTCGAGGCCCGAATAGATCACATCCAGCCACTTCTCCACGGCTTCGGTTTTGCTTGCGGTCTGTTTGAACCGGACGAACTGCTCCGAGTCCACGCACTCCACAGCGAAGTCCCGCCACCAGGGAATGGCCTCCGGCTTACAGCCGGGGGCCAGTTCCTTGACACGGATTAAAAAGTTTTCATAGGTCATAGAATCTCCTCACTTCCCACTGTTATCCGGTGATTAAAGTGAGAATTTCCTTTGTAAAAGTTATCACAATGCCGCCCGCGATGGTGAGGATGCCGTTGGAGCGCTGAGAGGGGTCGTGGGACTGGAAGGACAGGCCCACCTGGAGGATGCCGTAGCCCAGCAGGATCAAGCCCACGGCGCGGATGAGGGAGAAAATGAAATCAGACAATTTTTGCACGACGGCCAGGGGATCGTCGGCGGCGAGGGCGGGGACGGCCAGGGCGGTCACAGCCAGCAGGAAGCAGGCGGCGAGGGCGTAGAGCCGCTTGACCCGGCGTTCAAGTTTTGTCTGCTCTCTGGTCAGGGAATGCTTGAGGGTCTTGGGATTCTTCATAGTCAGGATTCTCCTTTTCATGTTCAAAAGTAGCGGCTCCCAGGTCAAACAGCGGTTTGCCTGGGAGCCAGTTTTTGGGCTTCTTTTGGTGGTGGATGTAGGGCGGCCCGCCTCCGTCAACAGTGTGGCGGATGGCGGGGTGCTGGGTCAGCTCGTACTTCAGGTCCATGACCGGCTTGGCGCCCCGGATGAAGAGGATAGCGTAGCGGTTGTCAAGCATCCGCACTTCATCCGGCGTCAAAAGCTCACGGCCGCTTTGCTGAAAATTAGTGGAATAGGAGCCGGATTTCCCCTTGGTCTGGCCATGGGTCCGGGTGTCAATCGTGGCTTTACCGAGGGACTCGGAAATATATTTATGCGTTGACGCTTCATTGCCTCCAAGGTACAAAATAGTATCACTATTGCCCGGAATTGTCTCCCAACTGTCCTTGTAAAGTTCTTTAATTTGCGCATGAGGTAAGCAGGCTAAACGCCCACTCCCTCCCGAACCGTACAGACACCTCTCGATGTATACGGCTCTCCATAAGCCTTATTGCTTGCAGAGATAATCATTAGGATGTATAATGGCGTGGCAGTCTGGACAAACCGCCAAGGTTTTGCGCCGCCGCTTCAGCATTGCTGCTTCCCACGGCTCTGCACCTGTCAAATCTTTCAGCCGTTTGACCTGATGCAGTTCAATATTATCCGTTTTCTTACCGCATAGCTCACATTCACCCCGTTTGATACGGTCTCTGAGCGAGTTAGCCCTCTCATACTTTTTGTAAGCCGGAAGAATGTTAATGTCTGCAAATAAAGAGGGTTCCTTTTTGCGTTCAAATCCGCCGTTATAATATACAGCTTCTTTTTTGCCGCTCTTGGTTTCGTAGGTAACTGTGAACTGACCATTTTTAATAAATCTGGCCTTAATCCGGTTGACATTTGTGCGGTATTTGATTGCGAAAGTTTTGAGCATACTGTGTTTCATTACATTCGCAAATCTTCCAATTTTCCAGGCGTCATTTGCTATGGAGTAGAAGTTATATAACCCCCGGATTTCAGAATTGTATGCAGATAATATATCGATGTCCGTTTTGTTATTGAGTTTTCCTCTGTGAAGTGCTTTGAATCGCTCTTTTCCGCTGCTTGTGGTAGTGATTTTCATTGCCTGGTATTCCAGCAGCTTTCCCACCCATTTTTCACGGGGAACCAACAGCCGTACAACATAACTGTTTGTGCGCTGCATCGTTCCATTGGCCTTCTTTTTTACAGTCTGGTCGCGGGAGACAGTAATATCATAGCCCAGGAATCTTGCCCGATTGCTTGTATGAGTTATCTTGGTTTTGGTGTCTGACAACTTCAATTTGAGTTTGTCCGACAGAAAGTCCCGAATGGCCGTTTTTACTTGTTCCGCGTCCGTTTTACTGCCGATGACTCCGACGATAAAATCGTCCGCATACCGCGTGTATTGGATGGCTTTGTATCCGCTGTCCTTTGGTTCTGTTGCAGTGGCAGACTGCTGCACACGACGCAGAGCTTTCAGAGTTTTGGCCCGTTTCTTGCGTTCGTCGTTATCCAGTTCGCCCCAGACAGCGTTTCCAGCATTTCTATATTTGTAAATCTGGTAAGCTGCTGCGTGATATTCATGGGTCAATTTCCTTCCAACACTGCTGCCCATATCAAAACTTTTCTTGAACGCTTCCATGAATTTGTCCAATTCGTTCAAGTAGATATTTGCTAGAATTGGACTGATACCGGACCCTTGCGGCGTTCCGCAGTAGGTTCTATGGTACGTCCACTGTTCCATGTAGCCCGATTTCAGAAACTTCCAAATCAGACCGATGAATGCCTCGTCGTCGATGCGGCGGCGCAGCAGGTCAGTCAGCACATGATGGTCAAAGCTGTCGAAGCAGGCTTCAATATCTCCTTCCACGAACCAATGAGCTCCAGTGAACGTATTTTGAATCTGTCTCAGAGCGGTGTGGCAGCTTCTTTTGGGCCGAAAACCGTGGGAACGATTGGAAAAAGTGGGTTCAAAGATGCTTTCCAGCACCATTCTGACCACTTCCTGTATGAGCTTATCATCTCCTGACGGGATGCCCAACGGGCGGTTTTTCTTGGGATTGCTTTTCTTGGGGATATATTCCCGCCGCGCCGGTTTCGGCTGATAGCTGTGGTTTTTGAGCGATTCAATGATTCTTGCAATTCGCTTTTCGCTAAAGCAGTCCAGCGTAACGCCATCTGCTCCCGGAGTCATAGCGCCTTTATTTGCGTAGATGTTCTTGAGCGCCAGGTAATAAAACTCGGGATTGTACAGATTGCGATATAAACGCTGGAATTTGTAGCTTTCATCCTTTGATTTCTCAGTCAAACTTTTTAATACCGCGATTGGATCACGCATAGTGCCTCACGCACCGTCCTTTCTCTCTGGTATTAACTGACTTACTGCTTCCTTTCGCCATGTGGACGGCTTTCCCGTTTCCGTTTTTACGGCAATCCCTGTCAGTTCAGGGTCCTCCGACTACTATGGAAGCTGTGTGACCATGCCCGCCAGAAAGACGGGTTTAGGCCATCCCCATTTAGCCAAATTGGAACATAGCTTTCTGTGTTTTCGGCAAATATGCGACGTTCGCCATTTGACCGCTGTCCTGCGGCTGCTGATTTCCGAGTATCACGCCCCTGTATAACATGGCAATACAGTTGCCGGAAATCCTGCGCGTTACAGTTCCTTTCGCGCAGGGAGTCCATTTCCCCAGCTCTGGCTGTCGTTCAAGCAGTTTAGCTTCCATCCTCTTACACAGATTTTCACCCTCGCTCAGTCTGACCTTTCGGATACTCTGGTCAGACCTATACTCGTTCCTGATGGAACGGCGACATGCTGCACTCCCCGTCCGGTTTCCCTTTCGGATAAGTCGCAGGGTGATAGGTTGTCCGCCCCCAGTCTTGGGCCTCCTTGTCCCATTTTTATCGAGGCGTATGACTTGATACTTCTACCTACCGCTTGCTAAAGGCGGTATTCCAATAGGGCCGCGCAAGACATTTATTAAGCGCCGTCTTGCTTATGGGCGCACCATATTCTGTATAATTGTGCTTGCCGAAATGTTGCGGGAGCGCATGGTCGCCAGCTCACGGGTGAAGCCCGGCAAGGGCATGGCGGCGAACTCGTCCAGCACGAAGTGGACGTGGCAGGGCAGGGCTCCATGGTGGATTTGGTCAGCACTGTAGTAAAGGGCTTGGAATGCCTGGGCGTAGAGAAGACTCACCAGAAAATTCAGACTGTTGTCGTTGTCGGGTATGACGGCGTATAAAGCGCATTTCTTTTCTCCCAGCGTATAAAGGTCCATATCATCCCTGTCCG
>Ga0224742_10248_pt1 | contig 13930 bp, 13 predicted proteins | sample LIM_E_Water_Neg_FD_161631 | JGI IMG/M metagenome (GOLD analysis project Ga0224742, IMG submission 161631) | Enriched cells from gastrointestinal tract of the lab mouse from Pacific Northwest National Laboratory (PNNL), Richland, Washington... | ecosystem: Host-associated > Mammals > Digestive...
GCGCTCAAGCAGGGCATTGTTCACATTGCAGACAATGATTTGTCTTTTTCCATAAGCTATCAAAAGCAAGATGAATTGGGCCAACTTTGCGGGGCATTTGAGACTATGCGGCGGGAGCTGCTGGATAATAGCCGGCGGATGTGGGCTTTGCTTGATGAACGGAAGAAAATCAACGCCAGCATTTCCCACGACCTGCGAACACCAATCACCGTGATAAAAGGATACAGCGAATATCTGGACAGGAACATTGGCAAAGATATACTTACGGCGGATGGAACGCGAGAGATTGCCGGATATATCCATGAAGCAGCCAGCAGATTAGAGGATTATGCAAATTCCGTCCATGAGGTACAAACCCTGGAGGATATGAGCCTGGACTACAAGGAAATTGCGTTACCTGATCTGATGAAAGAAATGCAGACCCAACTTTCTATCCTGTCTGAACAGCACCAAACAAACATCCATTTTTCTGCGAATTTGCCGGAGCGGACGGCTTCCCTCGCCCCCGCCGCTGTGTTTCGGATCGTGGAAAATATTGTTTCCAATGCCCTGCGATATTGTAAATCGAAGATTGACCTGGACTTTTCTTATTCACAGCCTTTTCTTAAAATCACAGTAACGGATGATGGGAAAGGCTTTTCGGCGCAAGACCGGGCCGAGGCAGTCAATTACTTCTACAAGGGCAAAAAAGAAAAGGAGCATTTCGGCATCGGCCTGACGATCTGCAAAATTTTAGCGGAGAAGCATGGCGGCACGATATTCCTTGACAATGCGCCGGACGGCGGGGCAAGAGTAACCGTAAAACTAAAAATTGAAGAAGTTTCTCCATTGTGACGGAATGTAGACTTTTCTCGATTAAACTCTCCTTATCAACTCGAAAGGAGAGTTTTTCTTATGGAAATAAAAATCCAAGCCCTAAAAAAGAACTACGGGCAAAAGACAGCACTGGACAACATTTCCCTCACCATTGAAAACGGTATGTTCGGTCTGCTGGGACGAAATGGAGCGGGGAAAACAACACTGATGCAGATATTGTCCACCCTGCGGAAGCCGACCTCCGGCAAAATTATATTCAACGAAATCCCGCTGGAGGATACCCAGAAAATCCGGCCCCTCATTGGCTATCTGCCGCAGGAATTTTCCCTGTACCCGGATATGTCGGTGTTGGAGATCATGCGCTATCTGGCCGCACTGTCCAATCTTTCAGCGGAGGTACAGCGCCAACGCATCCCTGATCTGCTGCAAAGGGTAAATCTGTGGGAGAACAGGGAAAAAAAGGTACGGAAGCTGTCCGGGGGCATGAAACGGCGGCTGGGTATTGCCCAAGCCTTGCTCCATGACCCGCAGGTGTTGATTGCCGACGAGCCGACAGTTGGCCTTGACCCCCAGGAGCGGCTTCGCTTCTATGCCCTGCTGAACGAGTTTTCCAGCAACCGCATTGTGATCGTGTCCTCGCACATTGTCAGTGACATTGAAACGGTATGTGAAAAGGTGGCTGTTCTGGACGCTGGGAAGCTGCTGTTCACTGGAACCGTAGAGGATTTGGCGCAAACGGCGGCGGGAAAGGTCTACGAGCTGACTGTCCCCAAGAGCAGACAGGCGTCCATCCAAAATGAATATTGCGTCCTGTCCAGTCAGGGCCATTTGGCGGATGTGAAAATCCGTGTCCTCCATGACAGTGAGCCGACGGTCGGTGATCCTGTGACCTGTGAGGCCACGGTAGAGGACGGCTACATGGAAATGCTTCGGCAGTTGGAACAGGGGGTGAAAAAATGATGCGCTTGTTTGGAATGGAGTGCAAAAAGATAGCCAAAAGCATTTTATATTGGGTGCTTGTCCTGGCGCTGCTGGCCGTCAGCTTTTATCAATATGATCCCTCCGTGGAAAGTGAGCTTCGGCGTACTAACGACCCCGCTTCGGTGTTCTATACCGCAACCGACGGAAACTACGCAGAGGAACGCGATGCCGTCCCCAATGCGGCGATGGAACACGCCATGATGATTGGGGCCACAAAACTCTTGATGTATAATTACCGCGATAACTGCTATCAGTATTACCCCTTTGGCTATGTCAAGGAGAAAACCATGTCCGCCAAGGAACAGGCTGTGATCCTCCAATACCTGATGGAGCTGACCGGGCTTAGTGAACAGGAGTTGGCCGGGGCAAAAGACGGAGCGGGAGATACCAATGATACCAATATCGGTGACGTTCCCATCTCCGGCGGCGGTGCCTTTGTCCTGGATCCGGGCAAAGGAGGCATAAACGAGGACGGGCAGTTTATCATAAGGCCGGACGAATGGCAGTACGTTCCCAGCGATGGCACATCTCCCGAAACGCCGTCACAGTCAAGCGGCAGCTTTGAAATACAGGTGTCGTTTGAACGTTTCAAAGAAATCATGGAAGAAGTCAATCGGATGATTGGGCGCAACTCCTATTTTAGTTGGACAATGCTGAAACTGTACTACTTCGGGAACGACATGGAGGAAGCTCCCATCACCGAGCGGCAGCACCGGGAGTTCTACGAGGGCGACCGGGTGACCGGCGCTTTTGCTCGGTACTACTGCGACAGCATTTCCCTTAGAGTGCTGTTCCTCCCGGCCTTTGTAATTGTTGACCTGATGCTGCGGGATAAGCGCCGCAAAATGCGGGGTTTGACTTACCCAAGAACGATCTCTAGCGCAAAGCTGATCTGTACCCGTTACGCCGCCGCAGTCTGTATGACCATGCTCCCTATCCTCATTCTGCCGGTCAAATCCCTGGTTGTGCTGATGCGGTACTGCGGCAGCATTGGCGTCCAAGCGGATGCGCTGGCTTTTATCAAGTACACCCTCGCGTGGATTTTGCCCACGGTTCTGCTGATTATGGCAATCAGCCTGGTGGTGACGGCGCTGCTGGAAAACTATACAGCGATCCTGCTGGCCGGTCTGATCTGGCTGGTTGGCAATCCCACTGTCGATAAGCTGAACGGTGGAAATTACGGCCTGTTCGACCTTATCATCCGGCACAACACCCTGAAAGGCTACGGGCGGATGATGGAGAATATTCAAATGCTGGCACTAAACAGGATTACTATTTCCGTTATTGCCCTGGCGCTTGTGGGGTTGGCCGTCTTTGTGTATAGCAAAAAGCGGAAAGGAGGGCTGACCTTTGGACGCCAAAAATCTGCTCACCATCACAAATTCAAACTTACGGCTGAACATTAAGCAGACCCTTTTCCCAGCAATTCTGCTCCTGTTCGTTATTCCGCTGATATACGGGACTTCCAACCTCGACAGCGTGAAGTCTGCGGATTGTCTGGAACGAATGGTGGCACTGATTGGACTTCCTATGTTCGTGCCGCTGCTAAAGCCGGAGCAGGACAGCGGCATGGACGCGATTATCACTTTTCGGCCCTTTCCATATCGGATTGTCACTGTGCTGCGGATGGTGCTTTCACTGATCTGCACAGTTGCACTTGTTCTTGTTTTCGAGGGATATATGACCATTGGCGGATGTTCATTCCCGGCGTCTGTTTTTGCGCTCCGAACACTGGCGGTAACTATGACGCTCGGATTTATCGGGCTTCTGGCAAGCGCCGTATCAAGAAATACGGTAATTGGATTTTTGGTGTCGTTCTGTTGGTACTGTGTCCTGCAAGTGGAGAATATAGGAGCTATTTTCAAATCCGTTTCAAATGGCATCAGCGTTTACCAATTCTTCTTGCTGTTGGGGAGCGGTGCGGCGATTATCTTTTTTAGCGGACTTCCCTTTGAGAAAAAAGGACAATCGGCATAGGAAATACCAATGACAAGATTTGAGCTATTTAATGAAATCATGTTTGAAGCCTACTGCAAAAAGGCGGTCAGCAATGCCACAAAGAAAGAACGTCAGAAAAAATCCAAGCGGGGACAGATAGAGCAATCCCTCTCCACACTGACAGATGCCGCACTTTATAGTTTGGCGGCAGAGAGCAATGAAGCGGAACAGCCGGAGGAATTATGCCAGACATTCCACGTTCAAGGAATGAATATCCCTGTTTACAATCCAAAGCTGTCTAAAGCGTTGACCTACTTAATCCCAAAAGACCGGGAAATCATTTTGCTTTATTATTTCAAAGGGCTGAAACACACTCAAATTGCCCCGCTGGTACATATAGGCGCATCCGCTGTTTCCCGGCGGAGCAGAGCCGCAACTAAACGGCTGCGGGAATTGATAGAGAACGCTCCATGAAGCGAGTACCTTTTAATATCATCCAGGCGGCAAAGAGATTTGACGCTGAAGCCGTCCAGTTTGTACTCCAGCACTTTGAGGGCTTTATCGTAAGCCGATGCCTATGCCGTTACGATGATGAATACGGAAATACACATTTTCATGTGGACGATGATCTGTATTATCAAGCGAAAATCGCGTTGTTCAGAGCCATCGACAGCTTTCAATTCAAAAAGCCGCCCGATGATTTTATGCCATAGCCGAGAAATGCGTCTCACGGTGAGTAATGTCATTAAGCTAGCCGCGAAGAAAGAAACGGCAAAAGGCAATGGGATTCCGAAGGAAATCCAGAAGGAGCTTATCAGGAAAAAGAGGCAGCAAAAGCAGACGGAGGCAGCTCCGTCAGAAAAAGGATATAGAAAAGGTCAGCGAGCGGAGGCATAGCAGGCGGAAATGCGGTTACCCGTGATTTTTGGCCTTGGGGCGGTGCGTCCGGGGCGAAGCGGGAGCAGTCTTCGTCGGAGAAGCAGGAGCGGATCAGCGGCGGAGCGGCGCAGGAAAGCACAGCAGGCAAAGACAGCGTCGGAGAAATTGACATGACGCTTGTATTTGGCTGTGCCCTGAGACGCGTCCACAGCCCAGGCAGCGGCCTGGGTGAAATTAAAGATGAGGAAACTGGCGAAAACCTCCTGGAGGACAAGGTCCGGCTTCTTTGCGTGAAGATGGATGAGACCCACGGCGTATTTCAGGCTGCGGAAGGAGGTCTCAATGCCCCAGCGTCTGGCGTAGAGGGCTTTGAGGGCGGCGAGGGGGAACCGGTCCGGGTCGAGATTGGTGATAAGGGTTTCCGTATTGCCGCTGTCGGTCTGCAAACGAACAACGCGAAAGGATATTTCGTAGAAATCCGGGCTGTTCGACTCTAAAAAGTCAAATGTCATTGTGGGCGGGATACGGTAATAGGACTTGGGGACGGCGATGCCCCGGGTCTCCAACTGCCGCGGCGTCAGCCGGCCCAGGGTGAGTTTGAGGGGAATGTCGAACTCCAACTGGTCAGGCAAAGGCATACCGTATGCAATGCCCCGAGCCTTGTCCCGAATACGGATCAGGTAATTCCAGTTCCGCTTCTCCAGGTGGGCCAGATTGTTGCAGGATTCGTAATTCCGGTCAGCCAGCAGGATCACCTTTCCGGAAACGCGGGAGCGGTCTGCCATCTGGCACAGGGCGCTGCACTCGTTCTTTTCGTGCTCCTTCTGCACGATCAGGTCGGTATAAATGCCGTTTTCCAGGTCAAAGAGCGCATTCATGTGCCAGAGGTTCCAGCCGTGCTGTCTGGGCGTGCCCGGGCGGTAGGAGGCTGGGTCCTCCGGGTAGGCGGCGGATTTCAGCGACGAGCCATCCACTGCCAGCAGACGATGGCCACGAAAGGTCTTCCCAGGGCGCAGCAGGGCTGTGAAGCGGTGGAACAGCGTCTCCAGCGCCGCGGGCAGCAGCTTCTGCCGCTGCTGGACAAAGGCCGAAGCCGACGGTGTTTTTTCGCTGTTTTGAAACCGTCCGATCAGTATTTTTCCAATGCTGTTTTCGCTCATGGTCAGCAGCAGGGATATGACCGTTTCGAAGGTCAGCGTCCGGGGACGGGTAAAATCCCGCCCCGGCTGCCTGACGTATTGTTCTGGGTGCTCCCCCATTTTCCGGATCATAGAAAGCAGCATTCCCCGCAAAAATTTTGGTGTATATTTCATGTGCGGCGTCCCCCCGAAAAGCAAGTTTACTTTTCAGGGCTTCGCCGCACATTTTTCCTCCTTTGTCAACCCATTTTTACATCTTTTTTGACTTTATTTTCTCCCTATTCCCAACTTAATGACATTACTCACGGTGAGACGCATTTCTTTGTATCGGCGTTACAATTCCAATGCAAAAATTGTTGTATCAGGCAGGTAAATAAAATGTTTTGACTTGTTTTGAGTTTTATTTCAGTTTTGGCTATTCGGCATCGTGATACATACAAAGGGCGAAATCAAGACGTAAGAAACAGGAACAGCAACCAATACAGCGATTGCTGAAAAATGTGTCTCACGGTGAAACGTATTTTTAGGAAACTGTCGTTTTCTAAAATCTTTTGGGAAGTTTTGCCCATTCCTGCGAATAATGAACAAAATCCGATTTTCACGGATATTAAGTGGTAGAAGCAGGTATTTTCCGTTCGTAGGAAAAAGGCTTGACTACAACTGAATAAGGCAATCAGATACATTCTGTATGCGCGGAGCCGGGCGGCGGGTACGCAGGGATGATCTCCCGTGAAAGGAGGCCGGACACTGGGAGGACGGAGCGAACAGGGCCAGCGCCGCAAAGCTGCTATGGCACAGCAGCAGGCCACGAACCGCATACAGGGGAGATACTTGCGTCGGCTATGCGTCACAGCGTAGGACGCCCCGCCACGGGAATGGGGGGAGGCACGAAAAATTCTATGGAGCGGCCCTGCCAGCCGCCGTCTGGCTCTGCCTTTGTTTTTACATCGTGAACAACGAAATATAAAACCGCCAACCAGCGCGAAATTTGTCGTTAATGCGTCTCACCGTGAGACGCATTTTTTATGAAAAGAATTTGCCCGCGAGGGAGTTGCCGTTTCTGGAAAATGAAGCGATTACTTGACAAAGAAACCAAGTGAAGAAGAATAAAAAACTTGTCGAAAATTTGACGTTTTCCTTGACATCTAATATAATATAAGTGTCACAAGGCCAGAAACGGTAACTGCCGGATTGGAGGCTGAAATGATTAGGCAGTCAGGCAATTTGAATGAAAAATGGACAGCCCTCTACGTCCGGCTCTCCCGCGATGATGAGAACGAGGGGGACAGCAACAGCATAGCCCATCAAATCGAAATCCTCACCAGGTATTGTCAAGACCGTGGAATTTCCAGCTATAAGGTTTACAAAGATGACGGATGGAGCGGTACAAATTTCAAACGTCCCGGCTTTATGGAAATGATGGCCGACATTGAGGCAGGGCTTGTCAGTATGGTGATAGTCAAGGATATGTCCCGGTTTGGCAGGAATTATCTGGAAGTGGGGCTATATACGGAAATCCGATTTCCAGAACTGGGAGTCCGATTTATCGCCGTCAATGACGGAGTGGACAGCGAGGATCAACTGGGAAATGACTTCACCCCGTTCAGAAATATCATAAATGAGTGGTATGCCAAAGATACGTCGAAGAAGATACGGGCGGTTTTCCGCAACAAAGGAATGTCGGGCCAGAGGCTGGCATCAAACGCTCCCTACGGCTACATAAAGGGCGAGGACGGACACCTTTTGGTGGACGAGGAAACCGCCCCCGTGGTGGAGTTGATTTTCCAGCTATGTGTGGAGGGCAACGGCCCTGGTAAAATTGCCCGGATGCTGAAAGAGAGGGAAATCCCAACGCCGGGGACGATTGAGTTTCGGCGCACAGGCCGGACAAGCCGTTACTACCCGGATGATCCCTGCCGCTGGAATCCCGCAACTGTCCTGAGCATTTTGGAACAGGATACTTATTTAGGCCGCACAACGAATTTCAAGACCACAAAACTCTCCTACAAGAGCAAGAAAGCAATCATCAATCCCCCGGACAAGCGGGCGGTGTTTGAGGGCACCCATGAAGCGATTATTGACAGGGAGACATGGGAAATCGTACAGAAGAATCGGGAGCAGCGCCGCCGCCCTACCAAGCTGGGCGAAATGGGACTGTTCTCCGGGCTGGCCTACTGCGCCGATTGTGGAGCAAAGCTGTACCACCACCGCACCGTTACATTTACAAAAGAACAGGAGAGTTACACTTGTGCAAACTACCGCTCCAGAAAGCAATGCACCGCCCATTATATCCGGGCCGTGGTGCTGGAACAGCTTGTACTCCAAAATTTGCAGAGGGTGGTAGCCTACGCACAGGATGACGAGGATGAGTTTGTGCGGCGCGTCATGGAAAACAAGACGGCGGCACAGCGTACCGAGCAGGAACGGGCCAAGCGCAAGCTGGAGAAGCAGGAGCGGCGTATCAGCGAACTTGACCGCATTATTCAACAGCTTTATGAAGATCGTGTGGCGGGGGCGTTGAGCGTAGAGCGGCTTACCCGGTTGTCCGAGGGCTACGAAAAGGAACAGGCGGATCTGAAACAGTCCGCAGAGGAATTGCGGGGCGTTGTAGCCGAAACGAAAGCCCAGGCTGTCAATATTCAGAATTTCCTGAAAATTGTACGGAAGTACACCGAACCCACCGAGCTGACCCCGGCACTTTTGCGTGAGTTTGTGGAAAAGGTAGTTGTTCACGCCCCGGATAAGTCCAGCGGCCATCGCACCCAGCGCATTGACGTACACTATAACTTTATCGGGGAGATTGATTTTTCCCCGGAATTTAGCAGGTACAGCAAAACGACAACCGCATGACGCCACAGCATCATGCGGTTGCACTCCCAATAGGGAAAACTTCTTTATGCGTATTGCACATATAGGGTACAATATCTTCAAGTTCAGGTTCTTTTTTCAGAATTTCTATCTGTTCTGCTGTAAGCCCTCCGATGGTAACTTGCTGCATTTGATTCAAAATCTTTTGTTCGCTGATTTTGCTGCCTTGTTGGAATAAGGAGATTCCCACAATCAAACTAATTGCCAGCGCAATGGTCAAAACATTAAAAAAGCAAAAAATACGATTTGAAGATACATTGCGTTTTGCCAACTTTTTTGTAATGGCACTTGTATCGTTTTCAAAAGGCCATGTCATAGTTGTATCACCTCCATATTTGATAAAGCTATTGTAAAACCCAAATGTCCGCGAAATGTTACAGCGGCCAAAAAATTTCATTGAAAATCGGGGTGAAATGTTACAGCGCTCGGACATTTCAAAAAAATTTACGGCGGGCAGCCGGAAATGGCCGTCCGCCGCGTTCTATTTTGTAGGCAGCATAATGGAAAATTCCGAACCCTTGCCCGGCTCCGAAACCACTTTGATATAGCCGCCCTGCCGCGTTACGATCTCGCGGGCCAGATATAGGCCAATGCCCACGCCCTGCTGTTCGTGTACTTCTTCCTCACGATAAAAGCGCCGGAAGATGGCGGCCTGATTGCTTTCGGAAATGCCCTTGCCAGTGTCGGTCACTTTGATCTCCACATACATTTCCCACAGCACCACCGACACAGCGATTTTCCCGCCTGCCGGGGTGTACTTCACCGCATTGTCCAGCAGGTTAAAGAGGGCTTCCGATGTCCACTTGCTGTCATGGGAAACGGTCAAATCCTCCGGGCAATCCACGGACACGGCGATTTCCTTTTTCTCCGCTGCATACACGATCCCACTCATAGCCTGCGCCACAGTATCAAAAAGGCGACCCGGTTTCTTGTCCAACTGGATCACGCCTGTTTCCAGCCGGGAGGTTTTTACAAGGGCCTGAAAGAGAAAGTCCAGCTTATCCGTCTGGCTGCGGATTCCCCGGATAAAGTCGGTGCGCTCCGCCTCGGCCATAGGCTTTTCCAGCAGGGTGTCCGTCGCCATTTTCAGATTGCTTACCGGCGTTTTCACCTGATGGGAAATATCTGATACAAGGGTCTGTAACTCCTGCCGTTCCTCGTCCACCCGGCGGCGGTTCTCCTGCATGATCTGGTAAAGCCTTGCCAGCCGGTGTCCGATTCTGGCAAGCTGGGTTTCGCTGTCCTCCGGGCGTTTTGGCGCTTCATTCCCGGCGATCATGTGGTCTAAGGTCTGGCACAGGTCAGCGGTAAACTGTGACAGCCGCTTTCCAAACGCCTGCGTCAGTACGAAAATCCCCACAAGGGCGCACAGCAGCAGCGCCCCGCCCGTCAGCAGCACCGCAATTTGTTTCGTCACAAAAAACAGGGCTATGGTGATCCCGGACATGGAGAGGGCAAGCCCTATTGCCACCCGGCCAAACAGCCGCTTTACCGAGAGGTTTTGAAACTTCATTTTGCCTCGCCTCCCGTCCATTGATAGCCCATGCCGTAAACGGTCTTGATGTAGGGCGCGCCGCCGTCGGATTCGATCTTGCCGCGAATCCGGCTGATGGAGGTTGTCAGGGTGTGTTCGTCCACAAACCTTTCGTCTATATCCCACAGCTTTTCCAAAAGCTGCCCACGGGTCAGCACTTGCCGGGGATTTTTACGGAACAGGTTCAGCATTTTGTACTCCATCGGGGATAGGGTCAGGGGCTTGCCATTTAAGGAAGCCGTCTGCTCCGAGAAGTCCAGAAACAGCCGCCCGTCGTCGTAAATGTCCTTAGCCGGTTTGTGGTGTTCCAGCATGGCGAACATGGCTTTGATTTTCCGCTGCAAGGCCCCGATCACAAAGGGCTTTGTGATGTAGTCCACCGCACCCACCTCATAGCCCCGTATCTGGTCGCTCTCCTGATCGTTGGCGGTTAGGAAAATTACGATAGTGTCCGGGTGCTGGGGCTTGATCAGCTTGCACAGCTCAAAACCGTTGCCGTCCGGCAGATTGATGTCCAGCAGCACTAAATCAAATTCCCGCTGGCGGATGGCTGCGGCTGCGGTTCTGGCATTCAGGGCAGAAGTCACGCCGTAGCCGTCTGCGGTCAGGTTATAGGCCAACATCTTACTTAAAAAACTGTCGTCCTCGACAATTAAAATCTGCTTCATATCCTCACTTCCTTTGCTTTTTGCAGATGATATAACAGGCAAATTATCCCATGTTGCGGAAAACATAATTTTCTGATAAAGGAAAATTTACTCCATTGTTTTAATACGCTCAATCACAGGATGCCTTTTGCTGTATCGTACAGAGAAAACGGAATAAACTACCAGTATGAAGAAAAGCACTGCAAAATATATACTTATTTCTAAAACTGGAAAATGATAAGTCAATGTCCCGAATGTCCCAACCTGATTGAAAACTTTGCAGAGTATAAATCCTGCTAAAGTTCCAATCGTTAAAGTTAGAATAGCCGTACCAGCAACATAATAAAAACATTCGGTTTGCAGCATTTTAGAGAATTGCCTACTGCTCAATCCCACAGACTGTAAAATACCAAATTCCTGCTGCCTTGATATAATGTTTGTCATCAGCGTATTGATAAGGCTGATTAGCCCAAAAACAGAAATGAAAAATACCAATCCATATAACGGCATTTTTATGTTATCCATTTCCTCTTGCAGATAAGTAATAATATCGCTGATACTGAAAACTTCTATACCTCCATGATTTTCTGCCAACTGGAATATCTTATTCTCAACTTCTGTAAGCTGATCCCTTTCCACATCTACAATGCAGGTCATATTGAAGTTGGAAACATTTTCTTTCATCATAGATAAGAGTTCCTGCGGAAAATAGAAAAATGCTGAATCCCCACCGAGATCAGGGGCTTTTCCAATCCCCATTACAGTAAATTCTTCCCATTGTCCATCCGTTGTTTCCACTTTGACTATATCGCCAATTTGAGGGGTGTAATTATAATAGTCGCTTAACAGCCTGGTTGAATTATCAACGATAACTCCTTTTCCATTGATAAGTTTCTGGTGGTCTGCGGTTCCCTCTATCAGTCCTTGTGAAAAGTCCTCGTACTGATTTTCAGGAATTCCAATTTGGGTAAAGAAATGGCTGTTACCATCCTTGAAAGGAGTGGGAAATTCCATATTTGAAACACAGCCCTGTATAAATTCAATATTCTTTACGCCATCCATATCTGAAATTGTTTCTTCCAAAACTTCATCCAATGGATTTTCCGTTTGAAGTGCATTGATCCCGGCGGGACGGTCTTCCGCATTTGTGTTGGCGGGATCGAGGGAAAGTGCAATGTCGCCATTTGTAAATTGCTGTTTTGCCATGCTTTCTACATCATTTGAATTAAGGTAGGTGGCTGCACACATCAGTAAAACTCCCGCAAATCCCAAAGACAATACGGTTAGAATAGCTTTTTTCTTGTTCCGGGCAAAGCTCATTCGGGCAAGCGAAGATGGCGTGATTTTTCGATGTTCGATCCGCGTTTTTTCTGTCGCCGATGTATCAGCAGTATTGATTCGCAGCGCCTCAATAGGCGATACCATAGAGGCTTTCTTTACAGGGGTATGGACAGTAATTTTTAAGGCAATTTCTGTAACAATGGCAATCACAACGGCGCATTTCAGTGTAGTCATCCAATGCCAGCCGTCCGGGACGAAACAATAGCCCAAAACACTTCCTAATACAACGCCGATAGGAATTGCGGCACAGGATAACAAAAAACTTTCTTTTCGTACGATACGCTTGATCTGAACCGATGTAGCCCCCAGCACACGCAGCCTGCCATATTCATGTATTTTCCCAATAACGGAAATGTAGAACAGGCTGTAAATAACCAAAGAACAGGCCAGTACAATTAAACTGCTTGCTCCGATAATCACTAATAGCTCCTGCGTAGATTTTTCTTCTGCCAACCCAAAGTAAGTAGAGCTATACATAACATACTGTTCAGGTACACCGCTTTGTTCCGCAATTTCGTCTATCGACAGCTTCAAAGTTTCGCTGTCCATATTTTCGGTATTTTTTAAGCGGACCAAAAGATCGTAACAGTTCGCTTCTCCATACCGGCTATACAAACCATCCGATACAATGATTTGATAAATGCGGGATGCATTACTGCTTTGAATAATGCCGCAAACATGATATGTCTGCTTTTCTCCAAAAGGCATATCCAGCGTAACGGTCTGATCCAGTTGAACCGACAGCCCTAAATGCTCCAAATAGGACTGTTCCACAATGATTTCATTTTCTGCCTCCGGCATTTTTCCCAGCAAGTCGGTAACGCCTTTCAGTTCAAGTGCATTTTGATCTCTATAATACACATCCAAAGTATAGTCATTGATACGGCTCGTTCCCATTGCAGCCTCTTTGCCGACTACTTCGATCTGGTTGTTATGTTCCAGTTTTTCAAAGACGGCACTGGTACTGTTAATAAAGCTGCCTTGATAACGTCCTTGCAGATAAAGCCTGTATTCACGGTCTGTTCCGAGGTTATATAATGCTAATATCATCATCAAACTAACTGCAAAAGCAATCGTTATAACGATAAACGCATTGCGTCTTTTATCCGCTTTCATGCTTCGATCTGCTAATTTTTTTACAATGGCGCTGGTGTCATTTTCAAAAGGCCATGTCATAGTTGTATCACCTCCATATTTGATAGGGCCATTATAAACCCCAAATGTCCGCGAAATGTTACAACAAACAGATTTTTTCAAAAAAGTGCTTTTCCGAGGGCTTGGAAAGCAGACTGGCCGAGATTAGCGCGGCAAACGACGCGGCGGCAAAGGCGCTCAAAGAGGCGGGAACCACAAAGCTCCCCAACCTGTACGCCCTCAAAACCGAGTATAAAAAGCTGGACGCAGAGATTTTGACACCTCCGCGCCCGGCGTTTTCTCGTAGGCTGCCCTTTTAGGATGACCCCAGATTAGTTACTTATTGACATCAGTAATAACGATACTCCCATCTTTATTCAATAAGGGGGTTATACTTGTATCATGGACAAGATAATTAACGCCTGTTTCATTATCAATGACTATGCTCCACGAAGTTCCTTGTGTATAAATCGTTTCAAACCGCTTTTCTTTGTTTACCATATTCATTCTCCTTTTTAAGTCATATCCTTATTTATAATTTGTTTTCTCGAAATCAGCCACGAAATCGAATAAAGTAATACACCTACAATAGTTACAAGACCACAAGCGAGCAACTTGTTGTCAATTAGTAGCGCAGCTCCTACAAATACGAA
>Ga0224742_10249_pt1 | contig 13901 bp, 17 predicted proteins | sample LIM_E_Water_Neg_FD_161631 | JGI IMG/M metagenome (GOLD analysis project Ga0224742, IMG submission 161631) | Enriched cells from gastrointestinal tract of the lab mouse from Pacific Northwest National Laboratory (PNNL), Richland, Washington... | ecosystem: Host-associated > Mammals > Digestive...
TCCCCTTTGATGCCAAATTCTCCCCGGATGATGCCGATTTCCGGCCCTATATCAAGGATGAATTGTGTGAACAAGAACCCATGGAATATCTGATTCGGTTAGCCCTGGATGGCCTGAAGCGGGTATTGCGGAACGCTAAATTCACCACATCCCAGCGGGTGGAAGGACAGCTTGAAGAATATGAGGAAAACAACAATCCCATTATTGGGTTTGTGGAGGAAGTGGGCCTGGATGCCATTGAAAATGAACCCACCAAGGATGTTTTCTTCAAATATAACGTGTATTGCAACAGAAACAACCTGAACCCGTTATCAAATGTGGAATTTTCCCGCCAAATCACCCGGCGTTTTGGGTTTGTGACTGTTTCCAGGTGGGTAAAAGGCACCAAAACAAGAATTTTTGTGAAAGACGGTGATTCCTGATGGCTGGATCAGCAAAGGTTTTCAAAACCATTGGAAGTTCCAACCACACGCCGGATGAACGGGCAGCACATGATTATTATGCCACTGATCCCCAAGCTGTGGAAATGCTGTTGGCGCTGGAAACCTTTTCCCCGCTGATTTGGGAATCAGCTTGTGGGGAAGGGCATATTTCCAAGGTGCTTGCGGCCCATGGGCATGAAGTCATTTCCACTGACCTGATTTATAGGGGGTTCGGTGATCCTGAACCTATGGATTTCCTGATCGAAACCTTTCCGGATTTTGAGGGGGATATAATCACCAATCCCCCTTATTCAGCCGGATTGGAGTTCGTGGAACGGGCGCTTGAAACCGTCCGCCCTGGCGGGAAGGTTGCTATGTTCCTGAAGGTTCAATTCTTGGAGGGGAAGCGCCGGGGTGAGTTGTTCGCAAAGACCCCGCCCAAAACTGTTTACATATCCCGTTCCCGGCTGGCCTGCGCCAAAAACGCCGATTTCTCCCATATTGAGAAGGCCATAGCTTATGCGTGGTATGTGTGGGAAAAGGGGTTCACGGGTGATCCCGTGATTAAATGGTTTAACTGAATGGAGGTGGAGCTGATGGAACACAAATATTCAACCAAGTTCAAGGACAAAAGCCTAAAATTTGCAAAGGTGGGGTTGCGGGTGTTCCGGGGCCTGTTCCCTGCTGAAAGCTATTGCACCGCCCATGATTTGGACGTGGACAGCGCTATTGAATACGGGGATTCCCCGGAACTGAAGGCAAAGGTTCAAGAGATCGCACGGATACAGAAGGCCATTTTGCGGGGTGTTCTGGAAGCCTTGGATGGGGCTAAGGGAGAGAATGACCGGAAGCGGGAACAGGCCGTGAAAGACCTGGAACACGCTGAAAAATGTCGGGATATTCTGACTGGTTATTACAAAGACCGGGTGAATGAAATTATTCATGAAGGTTTGGGCTTGTACGATGCCCGAAAGATTGTGGATGATATGTTGGAAGAACTGCAATGGTTGACCGATTGGAAGGGGTGAGAATGTGGAAAAGCCTTGGAAAAATGCTGAAGGGTATTCTGATCCCACGGCCTATGCGGCCCTGAAAGCTGTTGGGCACGAGGAAGCCGAACAGCAACAGCGGGTTAGCGCCCTGGTTCGGGTGCTGAAATATGTGATTGATGCGGCCGGTTTTGACCTGTTGAACCGGGTTGAACTAAAAGACCGCCGAACAGGAAAAGTTTACCGTTGAAAGTTAATTTTCAAGAAACGCCACCCCAAAACCTGTTCAGTAGGGGCGGAGCGGCAGAAACGGAACAGATGTGGAACAGATAAAAATTTTATATCTGTTCCGGCTGGAACCCTTGCAATCAGCGGGTTTTATAGGTGTTTGGAACACATGGAACAGATGGAACACATATAATTTTATTTAATATAAAATATAAATAAAATATATAAGAAGTATAATATATACAGTGTGCCATTTTATCTGTTCCATCTGTTCCATGCCTTGAAAACACTGATATTTCAAGGGTTTTCAACGGAACAGATGTCAGAAAGGATGTGTTACATAGATGTGTGACAAGGAATTGAGCCAACGGGCCAAAGAATATTTTGCCCAAATCCGAAAAACTGACCGGCTGATCCAGCGGTTGACTTCTACGGTTGCCACCCTGCGTTCCAGCTTGACAAGCCAAAGTTATGAACTGAAGCCGGACAAGGTGCAGAGTTCCGGCGCAAAGAACCCCCTTGAAAGCGCTATGATCAAGATTGTTGACCTTGAAGCCCAAATCAACGCCCGCATTGATGAATTAGTGTCCATGAAACAGGAAGCCTTTGACCGGATCAGAAATGTCCCTGACCTTGACCAACAAAATATCCTGATCGGGCGCTATATTCAGTTGAAAAATTGGGATGATGTTGCCGCAGAATTGAATTTTTCAATCAAATGGACGATTGAACTTCACGGAAAAGCCCTTCTTGCGTTCGCCAAAGGGAACCCCCCAAATTTTTGAAGGAACCGACTAAAACCGACTTGAACGGGTTGCAAACAGACATATGAACCGGTTATAATGATAGCGTGAATTTGCGCCCACGGGGAACCGGGGCGCATTTCTTATGCTGAAAAGTTAGGTGGTGAATACCCTGTGACCAAGAAACAGAAACGATTTGTTGAAGAATACTTGATTGACCTGAACGCCACCCAAGCGGCGATTCGGGCGGGGTATTCCCCGGACAGTGCCCGTGATATAGGGTGTGAAAACCTAACAAAACCCAACATCAAGGCCGCTATTGATCGGGCTATGGCTGAAAGGAGCCGCCGAACCGGTATCAATCAAGACCGGGTGATTCAGGAAATTGCCAAGCTGGCCTTCCTGAACCCGGTTGATGTGATTGACATGGACGAAGCCACTGTCAGGGGAGAAGCCCACCGGGATGATACCGCTTGTATTGCTTCCGTGAAGGTGAAGAACATCCCCACCGATGATGGAGCCATTACCGAACGGGAAGTGAAAACCTATGACAAGCTAAAGGCCCTGGAACTGTTGGGCAAACATCTTGGAATGTTCACTGACCGGGTGAAGGTTGATGGTGGGGTTCCGGTTGTTCTCTATGACGATATTCCCCCCGAATAATAACATGATAGTAACAAACCAGCCCGGAACCCTTGATATTCCAAGGGCCTGTGTTTATTGGGTGATGAAATGGATAATTTTATTACACGCCAATATTATTCCAACTGCATGATTGAAGCCTTGAAAGCCAAAATCAGAAATCGCCGGGTGAAGATTTATTTTTGCAAACCCCGGATCACTGAAAATGGGAATTTTCAAATGTGTCATTTCATGTGGAGCGATGGAACAGCGGATTTTGATTTTTCGGATGATGAATCAACCGGGTTGTCCTGGTATAAATGCTTTTGGTTCAAAGGGGCGGTTCGTCAATTTGAATTAGGGTTTGCCGCCCGATATTCTGCATACCGAAACAAAAAAGGGGAACCGCTAATGAAAAATGTGCTTCCCCTGTCCAGCGTGGTTGGCGGCGGCTATAACAAATTTTGGCATTACAAGGGCCGGTATAGGGTTTGCAAGGGTTCCCGTGCTTCCAAGAAATCCACCACCACGGCCCTGAACATCATTAAACGGATGATTGAATACCCGGATGCCAATACCCTTGTGGTTCGGAAAGTATTCCGCACCCTGAAGGATAGCTGTTTCACCCAACTGAAATGGGCCATTCACCGACTTCAGGTTGAACGGGATTGGGAGATCAAGGAAAGCCCCCTGGAAATGACATACCGGCCCACCGGGCAGAAGATTTATTTCCGGGGCCTGGATGATCCCTTGAAGGTGACTTCCATCACGGTTGAACACGGTTACTTGTGTTGGTGCTGGATTGAAGAAGCATATGAAATCAGCAACGAAAAAGATTTTGATATGCTGGATGAATCAATCCGGGGCGCTATTCCCCCTGAAACCGGCCTGTTCAAACAAATCACCCTGACATTCAACCCCTGGAATGAACACCATTGGTTGAAGAAGCGTTTCTTTGATACCCCTGATCCTGAAATCCTGGCCCTGACTACCAATTACCTGTGTAATGAATGGCTGGATGCCGCCGATTTGCGGGTATTTGAAACCATGAAGAAAAACAACCCCCGGCGTTATCGTGTGGCAGGGTTGGGCGATTGGGGCATTGTGGACGGCCTGATTTTTGAGAATTGGGAAGAACGGGTTTTCTCCCTGGATGAAATCAGGAAGGTTCCCGGTATCAAGTCCGTGTTTGGCCTTGACTTTGGTTATACCAACGACCCCGCCGCCCTGTTCTGTGGCCTGATTGACCGGGCAACGAAAACCCTGTGGGTGTTCGATGAAATGTATAAAACCGGTATGAGCAACGAAAACATAGCAGACACCATAAAGCGGGAAGGTTACGCCAAAGAGCGGATCACCGGCGATTGTGCCGAACCCAAGAGCATTGACCGCTTGCGGGATTTGGGGATTCACCGGATCAGGCCGTCCCGCAAGGGCAAGGACAGCGTGAACAACGGGATTGACTTTCTTCAGGATTACCAGATTATCATTCATCCCAAGTGTGTGAATTTCATCACGGAAATTTCAAACTATACTTGGGACACGGACAGCAAGACCGGCAAGCGGCTGAATGTCCCCATTGACGATTTCAACCACCTTATGGATGCTATGCGTTACGCCGTGGAAGAAATGGTGGTTGGCCCGACATATAGCTTTGAATAACAGGATAGTAACAAAACCGCCCGGAACCCCTGTGGTTCCAGCGGTTTAATTTTATTGAACAATAAAGGTGGTTGGACAGATGCCGTTTTTCATGGAAACCGAAACCGCCCGGATCAACCGCCTTATTCGGGCGGGAGCCGGGGCCGGGTTGTCTGAACTGGAATTTTTCGCCCGTGAGATCGTGGCCTGGGAGAAATCCGGGGAGCGCCGGGAACAGATCGCCGGGGAAGCCTACTATTCCGGGGATCATGATATTCTGGCCCGGAAACGCACAGTCATTGGCCCGGACGGGAAATTGATGGTGGTGGAAAATCTGCCCAATGCCCATGTGATTGATAATCAATATGGGCTGATGGTGGATCAGAAAACCAACTACCTTGTGGGTAAGCCGTTCACATTCAACTGTGAGAACAAGCCATATGTTCAGCTATTGAACAAGCGATTCAACGCCGCTTTTCGCCGTACCCTGAAATACGTCTGTGAAGATGCCCTGAACGGCGGAAAGGGCTGGTTGTTCGTTCACTATAATGAACAGGGGGAAATGTGCTTCAGGCGGTTCCCGGCTTATCAAGTGTTGCCATTTTGGGCAGACGATGATCACACGGTTTTGGATGCCGCCGCCCGCCTGTATCTGCAAGAAGTTTGGGACGGGTTGGCGAAAAAGATCGTCAAGCGGGTTGAACTGTTCAAGCCTGATGGGATTTACCGCTATATCCTGGACGGTTCCACTCTGATTCCAGATGTAGAGTTGGGGGAGTATTCCGCATATATCACCCGCAAGACCGGGGAGAAGGTGGAAACTTATAACTGGAACCGTTTTCCGCTGATTGCGTTCAAGTACAACAAAAAAGAAATCCCCCTGATCCGGCGTGTGAAATCCCTTCAGGACGGAATTAACGGCCTGTTGTCTGATTTTGAAAACAACATGGAGGAAAACCCCCGCAACACCATTTTGATCCTGAAGGACTACGATGGGGAAAACCTTGGGGAGTTCCGCCAAAACCTTGCCACCTATGGGGTGGTGAAGGTTCGGGAGAATGGCGGCGTGGAAGCCCTGGGGGTACAAGTCACCGCCGAAAATTACAAGTCCATTTTGGAACTGTTCAAAAAGGCCCTGATTGAGAATGCCCGTGGGTATGATGCCAAAGATGAACGGTTGTCCGGCAATCCAAACCAAATGAACATCCAATCCATGTATTCTGACATTGACCTTGATGCAAACGGGATGGAAACGGAATTTCAGGCGGCGTTTGAAGAACTGCTGTGGTTTGTCAATCAAGACCTGATTAACCAGGGAGCCGGGGACTTCCAGCAAGAAGAAATCACCGTGATTTTTAACCGGGACATTTTGATCAATGAATCTGAAGCAATCACCAACTGTCAAAATTCTGTTGGTATTCTCTCCACGGAAACCATAGTGGAACAGCACCCGTGGACAAAGGACGCACAAACCGAGTTGGAACGGCTGAAAAAGGAAAAGGCTGAAGCTGTGGCGGACTATATGGGGACGTTCCCCAATAACCCCCAGGGTGGCGGTTCCAACATCCCCAAAGGGGATCAGGGCGGGGATTAAAGGGGAGGTTCCCGCCCTTTCCTAACGCCGGGGCGGGGTTTTCACTCCTGGCCCCTGAAGGTTGCCTTCACCCCCGGCGTTCTATATGGCGTGTTGGTCAAGGGGTTAAGACACCGGCCCTTCAAGCCGGGATCACGGGTTCAAATCCCGTACACGCTACCATTCACATGAAGGGAGGATCGGCCCATGTCAAAAAATGCGGATTATTGGCGGGGCCGGTTCTCCATTATTCAGGATACCGCCCACCGGGAAGCCGGGGCCTGTGTCGCAGACCTTGAACGGATTTACCGGGACGCTGAACAATCGGTTCAAGCTGACCTTGAACGTTGGTATGGCCGATTTGCTACCAACAACGGGATCAGCCTGACCGATGCCCGGAAGATGCTGACCACCGGACAGATGGAAGAATTTCGGTGGACGGTGGATCAGTATATCCAGGCGGCGCAACAGGCCAATCTTTCCCCTGAATGGATCAAAAAGCTGGAAAACGCTTCCGCCCGGTTCCACGTTAGCCGCCTGGAAACCATTCAACTTCAGATTCAACAGCAAATGGAACTTCTGTATGGGGGACAGCTTGACAGCCTGGATGGCCTGTTGAAGAACGTTATTTCCAATGGCTACACCCACACGGCCTTTGAAATCCAACGGGGCCTTGGTTTGGGATGGGATATAACCGCCCTGAACCAGCGGAAACTTGAAACTTTACTTTCAAGACCCTGGACGGCAGATGGAAAGACCTTCCGGGATCGCTGTTGGGAGAACAAAGCCAACCTTGTTTCCGGCGTTCAATCCACCCTGACCCAAGGACTATTAAGGGGGGACAGCTTGCAAAAGCTGACCGACCGGATCAAGAACCAATTTGGCGTGTCCCGCTATAAGGCGGGCCGGTTGGCCCATACGGAAACCACCTATTTCAACGGCGTTGCCAATTTGGAAGTTTACCGGGATTTAGGGATTGAACAGGTTGAAATTCTGGAAACCCTTGACCGGCACACTTGCGAGATTTGCGGGGCGCTGGATGGAACGGTGATCCCCCTGTCCCAATATGAACCCGGCGTGACCGTTCCGCCCTTCCACCCGAATTGCCGGGGGACAACGTGCCCCCACTATGCGGACATGAAGGGTGAAAGAGCCGCCCGCAACGCTGATGGGGAAGTGTACTATGTCCCGGCTGATACCAGCTATCAGAAATGGCTGGAAACCTTTGTGAAGGGCGGGGACAAGGCCGGGTTAGTCAATTTCGTTTCCCCGCAAGAAATTAAGGATAAGATTTCTGGCAAGGAAGCCGAACTTCAGGGCTTACGGGAAGAACGGCGGCGGCTATCCCAAGAAATGGCAGACGCTAAAAGCGGTGAATGGCAATATGATTGGGGCGCTAAACAATATGAACAGTTCGCCAATATGTCTGATGATGAATTTCAGGCATATGTGAAAAGCGTTGAACAGCGGGAACAGGCAATCACGGCGGAAATGGAACGCTTGCGGGCGCAACAGGACGCTATTGTATTTGACCGGAACCCCACGGCTGAAGCTGAATGGGATCGCCTTGGGGATCAGATTAGAGCGTTGCGGAAAGAAAGAACCACCGTTCGTTATGAGTTGAACAACGTTGACCAAATCAGGGATTGGCGGATCAACTATGGTTCCAAGGGCCGGGATTTCTTTTCCGCTAAAGTGTCCAGCACCCAAAAGGCCATTGACACAGTGGATGCCAAAATGGGAAGCCTGACCCAAGAGATCAAGGCCCTTCAGGAAGAATTGGTCAAGGCTGAAATTGTTCAAGCTGAAGCCGAATTTTCCACCAAATCCCTTGAAGAAATCAAGGCGGAAATCTTGGAGAAACACAAGGACTTGATCAAAACCGATGCCCAGCGGGCCGAATTTGAAAAGATTGTGGATTCTCTTGATAAAGAACACGCCAACTTGTATAATAGACTTTCCGGGAACTTTGCCGGAAGCAACTATTACCAGCGTGGGGCCGGGTGGTATGATCCCTCTGATTTACACGTTCACATGGACTTAAATTCCCACCCTTGGGATGATAGGGTGGGCCGGAACCTATCAGCCGCATGGAAAACCAAATTCCATGAAGAATTTCACCAACTGGATCATATTCTTGGAACCACCGGCGATTTTGGCGGGCGGGTTCGGGCGCTGTCCAGCACCTTGACCCCCTACGGTTCCCGGATGATTGCGGCGATAGATCAGGACGTGTTGAACTGCGTCAATCAGGCCGTTGATTGGTATAACGCCCAATATGGAACGGCCTATAAACACATAGCTTCCCTAAAGCGGATTAGCGGGGATGCCAAAGATTGTTTCTTTTCCTGGTTGGGGCAGATGGCCCCCACCGCCAAAGATAGGGCGCTGATTGACACGTTCACGGACGCTGTGGGGCTGACTACCAAGGGAAATATAAACCCCTATGGGAAAGGCTATTGGGGGCACCAATTAAGCTATCAGAAAAGCCGGGGCAAGGACGGGGCCACAAGTGAGGTTTGGGCCAACTTGGGTTCATTCCTGTTCCGGGGCGATACTGAAGCCCTGGATGCCCTGGCCCCGTTCATGCCCAACACCATTCAAACCTATTCTGAAACGCTGGATGAAGTGTTGGAGTACGCCAAAACCCATGTTATCAAGTACAAGTAAAGGAGTGAACCCCCATGGATGCAGAAGAAAAAAAGTTCTTGGAGTATCAAGCCGCCACGGGCGGAGAAGAACCCCTTGGGTTGATTGTCCCCTTTGGCTATCCCCCCGGCGTGGAGGATTACGGCGGTGTTATCCCCGTTTATGATGAATGTATCAGGCAGGGGATCACCTGGGAAGAACTGTTGGGGTGGAACCCCCCGCCTGATGCCTTAATTTGATGAACTGACCGCCACCGGCAAGCACCGGGGCGGTTTTTTCATACCATTTCGCCGTTTCCCGGATGTGGGCGGTAAACAGAACCGGGGAAATCGTGGTTCCTACCCACGGAAAAACAGGAAATTTGATTGGAGGTACACCAGCATGACCAAAGAAAGTTTGATGGCTATGGGCTTGACCGAAGAACAGGCCACAAAGGTTATGGAGGGCCTGAACGGTTCCTTTGTGACCAAAACCCGGTTCAATGAGGTAAACGAAGAACTGAAAACGGCCAAGGCCACGATCACGGAACGGGATGGGCAGTTGAACGCCCTGAAAACGTCCGGGGCCGATGCCGCCGCGCTTCAGGCGCAGATCACCCAACTTCAGGCCGACAACGCCGCCAAGGATCAGGAACACGCCGCAGAGATCAAGAAAATCAAGATCGAAAACGCCGTGGAAAAGGCCCTGACTGATGCCAAAGCCATTAACCCCGCCACGGTGAAGCCCCTGCTGGCCGCTTTTTTGGAAAAGGCGGATTTGGATGATGATGGGACGATCCGGGGCCTTGCGGATGAAATTGGCAAGCTGGCAAAGGCCGAAGGAACCAGCTTTCTTTTTAAGGCTGATGATACCACCACAACCAGCACCATTTCCGGCGCTTCCCCCGCTGGGGGTTCCAGTGTGAACCCCACCACGAAAGCGGGAGCCTATGAAACCCGGCTGGCCGATGCCCGGAAAGCCGGTAATTCCGCCCTGGCCGTGGCAATCAAGCGGGAAGCCGCCGCTGATGGCGTGGAATTGTACTAAATCCCTAAAATATCATAACAGAAAGGATGTTTGATTATGCCTAACGGAGTAACCGGAACCGGCAACACTTTCAATCTGCCCAATTTCGCCGGGGAACTGTTCACCGCTTCCCCCACCCGTACCCCGTTCCTGTCCATGATCGGCGGCTTGTCCGGTGGACGGAAAACCGACAATGACCGGTTTGTTACCGGCCAACTGTATGAGTTCCCGGAACCCGCCCAGCCTGAAATTTCTGAACAGGCTTCCGAAACGGCCCCCGAAGCCACCGCTATCACCCGCGAACAGAAGTACAACGTGACGCAGATTTTCCACGAAACCATTTCCATTACCTACGCAAAACAGGCCAACCGGGGCAAGCTGTCCGGGCTGATCCCTGCCGGGGCGCAGGCCAATCCCACTTCGGAACTGGATTGGCAGATTGCCCGCCGCCTGGAAAAGATTGCCCGTGATGTGGAACACACCTTCCTGAATGGCACCTATGCGGAAGCCAACGCCGTGAATCAGGCCAACAAAACCCGTGGCATGATGGAACTGTGTTCCACCGGCACCACCATTGACGCTGGCGGCGCGGAACTGTCCATTGACCTTCTGAAGCAGTTCTTCAAGGCCATGGCGGATGCCGGGGCCTTTTTCGGCAACATGGTTCTGTTCTGTGGTTCGGAGCAGAAACAGCGGATCACCAGCCTGTATGAAAAACAGGTGGGCTATAACCAGCCCCAAACCCGCACCGTGGGCGGTATGAACATCCAGAAGTTGGAAACTGATTTCTTTGAAATGGGTATCTGCTACAACCCGTTCATGAAGCCCGGTTCCCTTGGGCTGTTCGATGTTTCCGCCTGTGCGCCGGTGTTCCAGGACGTTCCCGGCAAGGGTGTTCTGTTCCTGGAGGATTTGGCGAAGGTGGGCGCTTCTGACCGGAAGCAGATTTACGGGGAAATCGGCCTGGATCACGGCCCCGCATTTCTCCACGGTTCCATTACCGGCCTGAAGGACAGCGGCGCAACCGCCACGGAATAAGGAGGGTTCAACCATGTTCAAGGTAACAGGAAAACAGAAATGGGGTTCCGTCTATCGGGGCGGGAAGTGCATTGTCAATTTCCGCAATGGGGTTGGCTACACTGACAACGCCGATGATGCGGAATACCTGAAGAAGCGGGGTTACATGGTGGAGGGGAAAGCCCCCGCCGCTGACCCTGACCCCCTGGCCGGAATGACCAATAAGGAACTGATTGCCTATGCCCAGGATCGCGGGATTGACCTGACCGGTGTTCCCAACAACAAGGGGAAAATCCTGGCCGCTATCCGGGCCGTGGAGCCGTTGCCCACCCCCGAAGAAGAACAGGGCGGCGAATAAGAAAGGCGGGTGAGGGCCGTTGCGCGAAGATGTGGTTGCCCTGCTGGAAGCCTTTGGTGTAACGGGGGCCGCTGATGATCCGTTGCTTGATTTCATCATTGCCACGGTGACAGAACGGATCAAGAATGAAACCAACCAACCGGCTATCCCGGAAGGGCTGAACCGTTTGGCGGTTGAAATGGTTGCGGGGCAGTATTTGAGCCTGAAAAAAGGTTCAGGGCAGTTAGAGGGCTTCGACCTGGAAGCGGCGGTTAAGCAAATCCAGGAAGGAGACACCAACACGGTTTTCGCTATCGGGGAGGGCAACACCACCCCGGAACAGCGATTAGACGCGCTGATCAATTACCTGATGAATGGGCGAACCCGTGAATTTATCAAGTATAGGCGGCTTGTATGGTGAGCGCCCAGCGGAAGGCCCTGGAACGGATGTGGCGGGATCGGTGTACGGTTATCCAGCGGGTGAAAGTCACCGATCCTGACACGAAACTAACCGATTTTTCAGAAACGCCGCTTTTGGAAAATCAGCCCTGTAAACTGTCCTTTGAAAAATTAACTTCAACCGATGGGGAAAATGTAGCCGCAAAATTTCAGAATGTCAAGTTGTTCCTGTCCCCTGATGTGGTGATCCCCGCCGGATGTAAAATCGCGGTTCAGCGGTTCAACCGGGAAGGTGAACTTGTCCTGGAATTTATTTTTTCCCGTAGCGGGGAAGCCGGGGTGTTCACCAATCACCAGGAAATCTATTTGACCCTGTGGAAAGGTTGGGCCTGATGGGTAAACGATGGGGCAAGGCTGATTTCCGGGAACTAAAAAAACTGGAACGGCGCATTGACAAGCTGGAAAAAACTGACTTTGACCGGCTGTGCCGGGAGCTGGCTAATGAGCTTGCGGCCCGGTTATTGGCAAAAGTCAAGAAAAGAACACCGGTTGGAGTTGTCCCAAAAGACCTGTACAACAACAAGAAAACCACTGTCACCGCTACCAGCGCAAGCGGGAAAAAGCGGAAATTTTTAAGCCGTGAAGCGGCTATCTATCAACAGTATTGGGCGGGATACACGGGCGGCACCTTGCGGGATGCCTGGACGATCCTGCCCATTGTTCAGCGCGGGAATGAGTACGTTGTAACGATCATAAACCCCACTGAATACGCAAGCTATGTGGAATACGGCCACCGGCAAAGGCCGGGGCGCTATGTTCCTGCCTTGGGAAAGAGCCTGAAGGCCAGTTGGGTGAAAGGCCGGTTCATGTTGACGGTATCCCTTCAGGAGTTGGAAAACCAGCTTCCGGGGGTTCTGGAACAGAAATTATATTCCGTTCTGAAAGAGGTGTTCTAAATGCTGAATGAAGTCATTGCCGGGATTTCCCGGAAACTGAACGCCACCTTTGGGGATGAATATGAAATCTATGAAAACGATGTGGTACAGGATTTAACCGAACCCTGTTTTTTTATCGCCGTTTTGGAGCCGGGGGCTTCCCCCTTGCTTGGAACCCGTGGGATCAGGCGTTACCCGTTCGACATTCACTATTTTCCCAAACAGGCCGGAAATAACGCTGAATTGTTCAGTGTGGCGGAAAGGCTGTTTGTTGCCTTGGAATATATTCCGATGGTGGACGGCTTGCCGTTGCGCGGAATGTCCATGAAATTCAAAACCATTGACGGGGTTCTTCACTTTTTCGTGAATTACAATCCCATTGTGATTCAGCCGAAGGAGGAAAACCCCATGGAAACACTGACCACCAATGTTGGAACAAAGAAAGGGTGATTATATGGCTACCAGCAAAAAGGAACCCGCTGAAGCTGTCCAGGGCAATTCCCCGCCCACTTTCAGCAAGTCACACATTCTGACATTCAAGCGGTACGCCAACCGGCGCGATCTGCTGTCCGTCCTGCTGAAAGATAATCAGCGGTACACAATGGATCAGGTGGACGGCCTGATCCAGAATTTCCAGACCCCGAAAGGTAAGGTGAAGTAAAATGGCATTGGGTGGAGGAACTTTTTTAGTTCAGAACAAAATCCTTCCCGGCGCATACATGAACTTCATTTCTGTGGCCTATGCGAGCGCCACCCTGTCTGACCGTGGCATTGCTACCATTGCCCTTGATATGAATTGGGGGCCGGAAGGCAAGGTGTTCACGGTGGAGTTGGCGGAGTTCATCAAGACCAGCCAGAAAATTTTTGGCTATGCTTACACGGCCCCGGAACTGTTGCCCATGCGGGAGATTTTCAAACACGCCAAAACAGTTCATTTCTACCGGCTGAACATGGGCGGCAAGAAAGCGGCCAACGAGTTTGCCACCGCCAAATATCCCGGCACCCGTGGGAATGAATTGCGGGTGGTGATTGAAGCCAACGAAAACAGCACCGAAAGCAATCCTTTGTTCGATGTTGGAACCTATCTGAACACGGTTCAGGTTGGCTATCAGGAAGCCGTTTCTACCATTGCGGATTTGGCGGATAACGATTTTGTCACCTGGAACAAGGAAGCGGCCCTGTCCCTGACCGCTACCATGCCCCTGATGGGCGGAGAAAATGGAGCCGCCGAGGATGTGGCCCACCAGAATTACCTTGACGCTATGGAAAGTTACACCTACAACGCTATGGGGTGTATGTCTACTGATCCGGTGGTCAAGGGCCTGTATGCCGCCTATAATCG
>Ga0224742_10251_pt1 | contig 13816 bp, 13 predicted proteins | sample LIM_E_Water_Neg_FD_161631 | JGI IMG/M metagenome (GOLD analysis project Ga0224742, IMG submission 161631) | Enriched cells from gastrointestinal tract of the lab mouse from Pacific Northwest National Laboratory (PNNL), Richland, Washington... | ecosystem: Host-associated > Mammals > Digestive...
CTGGCCGGGGACCGTCTGCGGAAGTATTTTCCCGATGTGTCCATGACGCCCCGGGAGATTGAGGAAAGCGTCTATGACGCTCTGGAGGAACGCCGCCAGCGGCAGTTGAAGGCCCAGCAGAAAGAGGACATTTTCAAGAAGAACACCCCCAAGAGGTAAGGCATGGAGTTTTCCGCCAATATCGCCAACCTGGGCAAATACAACGCCGGGGTCCTGGCCGCCGCATGGCTGTCCTTTCCCGTCACCACGGAACAGGTACAATCTGTTCTGCGGGAGATCGGCGTGGACGGCCTGCGGTACGAGGAAGTCATTATTCTGGAATACTCCACCAGTATCAAGGGCCTTGCCGGGAGGCTGGGAGAGTTCGTCCCCATTGACGAGCTGAATTATCTCGCCAGCCGGATCGGAGCCCTGACGCCGGAGGAAACGGCGAAATTCACCGCCGCTGTCAGCCACGGAGAGTACGGAGACAATATGCAGGATTTGATCAACCTGACATACAACCTGGACTGCTACGATTTTCTCCCGGACGTGCGGACGGAGGAAGAATACGGGCGCTGGCTGGTGGACCACCGCCAGGAGTTCCGCTTGCCGGAGAAGGCCAAGTTCTACTTCGACTACGAATCCTACGGCGGAGACACCTGCATCAATGAGGGCGGGGACTTTTCGGAGCTTGGCTATATCTTCAACAACCGGACGGCGTTCCAGGCGGTCTACGATGGCCTGCACGTCCCGGAGAAATACAAGGTGTTCCGCTATCCCTTGCAAGCGAAGGTGAGACCCGTCCGGTCCGGCAGGGGGCGGGACAGTCCCTCCCGCAAGCGCCCATGAGGGCGCTTTTTTCATATCAAATTTCAATGAAGGAGCTGATTATTTGAATGTTTTGGTAGTGGAGCCCGGAATGGCCCCCTACGAGAAGGAGATCAACGGCCTCCGTGATATGCAGGCCATCGTTGGAGGCACCATCACCGCAAGTTACCCCTTCGAGGAAAAAGTCGCCATTGTGAGCAATGATGAGGCCCTTGTCAGGGGCATGGAGTTCAACCGCAGCATTGAGGGCGGGTACGGCGGCATCTGCGGCCCGTTCTTCGTCTGCGGGCTGGGCGAGGAGGATTTTTGTTCCTTGACCCCGGAGCAGATGGACTTCTACAAGAAGAAATACCACCACGCGGAAATCCTGCTGGGGTTCCAGAAAGGTGAACCTGTTACGCTGAAGGTGGAACCCCGCAAACCGCCCGGCCAGGAGCCGCCCCAGCGTCCGCCCAAGACCCGGTGAGCCATGCCTCCGGTAACAGATGAACGGCTGACGGAGCTGACGGACCGTTTGGAAAGCGGCGTCAAGGAGCTGTACGCCAGCGGGCGCTATGCCGAGTACATCACCGCCATGTCCAAATTCCACAATTACAGCTTCGGGAACGCGCTGCTGATCCTGCTGCAATGCCCCACCGCCACCAGTGTGGCGGGGTACAACGACTGGAAGAAGAAATTCGGGCGGCAGGTCAAGCGATATGAGAAGGGCATCCAAATTCTCGCCCCTTGTCATTTTACCCACCTTGTGGAGTACGAGAAGAAGGACCCGACCACCGGGCGGACCCTGTACGGGCCGGATGGCAAACCTTTGAAGGAGAAACGGCAGGAGAACGCCACCCGTTTCCGGATCGCCACCGTGTTTGACGTGAGCCAGACGGAGGGCCGGGAGCTGCCCAGCCTCGTCTCCGATTTGAGCGGGGACGTTCCAGACTTTGAGAATGTCTATGCCCGCCTCGCCGCCCTGTGCCCCCTCCCCGTGGAGCTGGGCTCTGTTCCCGGAACGGCGAAAGGTTACGCCAGCTTCGCGGAAAATCGGGTGGTGGTCCGCTCCGGCATGAGCCAGGTACAGACCATCAAGACACTGATCCACGAGACGGCCCACGCCAAGCTCCATCCCCCGGATTTTCTGTCGGAGTTCCCCAAACCCCGGCGGGAGAAGGAGGTGGAGGCGGAGAGCGTGGCCTATGTCGTCTGCCAGCACTTCGGCATCGACACTTCGGACTACTCCATGGGCTATGTGGCCGGGTGGAGCCGGGGGAAGGAACTGGCGGAGCTGAAAGCCTCCCTGGACGTGATTCACTCTACCGCCGGGGAGATCATCAACGCCATCCAGCCGCCTCCGCCGGAGCTGACCAGGGACGAGCCGTCCCAGGAGCACCGGCGGAAAACCAGTTATCGAAAATCCAGGAAAAGGAAGTGATAGATTGAACGATTACGAGGAACGCAAACAGGCCCGGATTGACCGCCTTCAAGAAAAAGCGGACAGGGCCCGCGCTGAAAGCCAGTCCTTATTCAAGCAGTCCACCGATATGGCGTCCGCTATCCCGTTTGGACAGCCTGTCCACGGTCCCGCTGACCGGCGCTACCGGGAGAAGATCGGCAGGAAAATGGATCAGTCCATTGCCGCCTCTGAAAAAGCGGAGTATTACGAACGCAGGGCACAGGCGGCGGAGAACAACACCGCCATTTCCTCCGACGACCCGGAGGCCCTTGTCAAGCTGAAGGAGAAGCTGGAAGATTTGCAAATCTCCCAGACCCGTATGAAGCAGATCAACGCCTACTACAAGAAAAACGGCACTTGCCGGGGCTTTCACGGCCTTTCCGACGAGCTGGCGGACAAGCTGGTGGCGGACATACAATACCACCCCTGGGACAAGCGGCCCTTCAGCTCCTATGCGCTGGCTAACAACAATCAGAATATCAACGCTGTCAAAAAACGCATTGCCCAGCTTACGGCGGTAAAGGAGCTTGGCTACCAGGGCTGGGAGTTTGACGGCGGCAAGGTAGTCGCCAACGCGGATATGAACCGCCTGCAAATCTTTTTTGACGCCATCCCCGATGAAGAAGTCCGCAAGGAGCTGAAAGGCTGGGGCTTCAAGTGGGCCCGGAACGTGGGGGCGTGGCAGCGGCAGTTGACAGACAACGCCATTTACGCCGCAAGGCGTATCCAGGCCATCCAGCCCTCCGACGGCTCCGACCCCATCAAAATCCAGCCCAAGCGCAGGCCCAAATCCGGCCCGCAGCGATAAGGAGGAAAGTGAAATGGAGAATCCCAACACCATCCCGGAGCGCATGAGAGAGATCGAGATTTTCGGCGTCCCCGCCCTGTTCACCAGCAAGGCCATTCCCCCGGAGGCCGTCTATCCCGGTATGTTCCGCTACGAGCTGCAAACCGGGAGCGGCCAGCGCCCCCACCGTCTGGCGGAGGGCTTGGGCGGCAAATTTCTGGGGACTGTGCTGACCCCGGTCCCCGTCCCCATGGAGGGCCAGCGGGAGATCGGGCCGACAGAGCTGATCCTGGACACCGGGGCCGGGTACTACACCCCCTCCGAGTTTGAGGAAAAGTATCTATCCCCGGACTATGACCCCGCCACGCAGAAGGAACGGTATGGAAAAGAAGGCTGATATTATCCCCTTCCTGAAGAGCGTCGTGGAGGAAAACACCCGGAGCTATCAATCGGATCTCAAACTTGATGAACGCATTTTGCAGGCCGCTATGCTGGAAGTCCGCCAGGAGGATCGGACATTTCTCTGGATGAGCCGCCCCTGCGGAACACGCTGCCTCCTGGAACGGGAGGTTTTTTTGTGGGAAACAAGCGCACACATCACCTGGACGCACTATGACTACGATGCCGAGTATATCAAAGCCTTCCGTATCATTGTGGCCCCTGGGCGGCCCGGCGCTTTTGTGCTGGGGAAAATCCAGCCCTTGAACTATGGGGAACAGATACAGCGCGTTAAGCAAAATGCTCCCCATGTTGAGACCGTGGAAATGACCTTTGAGGACGGAGAAGCCTGTACCATGACCTTTGAGGAATACCGCGGGCAGGTCCATGCTTTGACCCAGTATCACGGCAAAATTCAACAGATGTGCTATAAGCCGGGGAATGAAAATGAGCTGACTTGCGTTCTCCAAGCGGAGCGTGCCATCTCCGCCGCCAGGAAACGGGCCCGCCGTCCCCGGAAGCCACAGACCCGGTAGCCCACCCCCGCACAGCGCCGCTTGCGGCGCTGCTTTAGCAAGTATGTCATTTGGTAGCACAAATGACCCTTGTTAGGGGCTGACCGCCCCTAATACCCCAACGAAAAATGCGTCTCACCGTGAGACGCGAAACGAGGCGGCGGAGAACCGCGCCGCCCACTCAAAATAAATCCCACCGTGGGACGCAAATCCGCCCAAAAATAAATCCCACGGTGAGACGCAAATCCAAGGAAAGGAAGATGCCATGCGAAAACGGGAACATTTCATCGGCCTCTGGCTGGATGACAGGGAGTACAAGCATCTTTTGAAGCAATGCTCCATCTCCGGTCTGAACACCAGCGCCCTGATCCGGCACAGCGTCATGGGCGTGGAACTCCGCCCCCGTCCGCCCGACGCCTACGCCGCCCTGCTTCGGGAGCTGTCCGCCATCGGCAACAATATCAACCAGATCGCCCACAACACCAACGCCAAAAAGGAGGCGGAGGCGGCAGAGGTTGACGAGGCTGTAAAGCTGGTATATCAGGCTTTGCGGCTGGTGAAGGAGGCGCTGTAATGGCCTATGACAAGATCATCGTCATCGACAGGCGGCTGGACCACTGTCTGGACTACGCGCTGAACGAGGAAAAAACAGCCCTCTCCCGCGCTCTGGACTACGGCATGGAGCCGACCAAGACGCGCCATCTGGTGACGGGGATCAACTGCTGCCCGGAAACCGCCTGTTCGGAGATGCAGTCCACCAAGCGCCGCTGGGACAAGCGGGGCGGCATCCAGGGCTATCACATCATCCACTCCTATGCTCCCGGCGAAGTGACGCCGGAGGAAGCTCACGAAGCCGGGGTGGAGTTTGCCCGCCGCCTGCTGGGGGACCGCTACGAGGCGGTCGTCTCCACCCATACGGATCAGGAACATCTGCATTGCCACATTGTATTTAATTCCGTCTCCTTCATGGACGGGAAGAAGTACAGAAGCGATTTTCAGAGTTATTTCGGCACCCTGCGGGAAACCTCTAACGCCGTCAGCCGGGAATACGGCTTGTCTGTCATTGAGCCGGAGGACGGCGGAAAACACTACGCCGAATGGAAAGCGGAGAAAACGGGCAGAGGCACCATCTCCGGCCTTGTGCGGCAGGACATTGACGCCGCTATCCGGGAGAGCTTCACCTTTGAATCCTTTCTGGCGGCTCTGCGGCGGCAGGGCTATACCATTAAATATGGCGAGAACATCAAGCACACCGCCGTCACGCCGCCGGGAGGTAGGCGGGCCTTCCGCCTGGACAGCCTGGGGGAAGGATATACCGAAGCGGACATCCGGTCCCGACTGGCCGCTGTTCGGAGCGGCGAGGCCCCGGCACAGCCCGCGCCGCCGCCCATAACCCCCAAGCGATACCGGGTCCGCAAAGGAAGCATCCGCCAGCGGCCCCGGAGGAAGCTCCACGGGTTTCGGGCTCTGTATGTGTACTACTTATTTCTCCTGAGCGGCCCCCGGCGGAAGAAGCGCCGCCCGCTTCCCTTCTCCGTCCGGGCGGAGGTAACGAGGCTCCACCAGTACCAGCGGCAGTTTTCCCTCCTGCAAAAATACCGCATAGACACAGACCGCCAGCTTTCCACGCTGGAGGACGCCCTGCAAGCCCGGATCGACGCCCTGACGGACAGCCGGAAGGAGCTGTACGGCCAGCGGCGGGAGGGCCTGGACGTGGAGGCGGAGATCGCCGCCGTCAATGGAGAACTGCGCCAGCTCCGCCGGGAGCTGAAAATCTGCGGCAGGATCGAGGGGGACATCCCCCGTGTCCGCCAGCAGGTCCAGCTATGCCGGGAACAGGAGGCCCCCGCGCCGGAGCGGGACCGGCAGATCAGAAAATCCAGATAATTTTTTAATTTCTGTCAGAAAGGAAGTGAGCGAATGGACGTAAGCGCCGAGGCCGCCGATCTGGTGGTCAAGGAGGGCATCCAGGCGACCGAGAGCGCCGTGAAGCTGGCGGGCTCCGCCATGAAGAACGTGGCCGCGCTGCTGCTGGCCTTGCAGCGCCAGGACAACAAGGTCATCGGCAAGACCACCGCCAAGCGGCTGGCCAGGGACCCGGCCCCCGCCGAGGTCATCCCCTTGAAAAAAGAGGACATGCGCCGGTTTAAGAAGCTGGCGAAGGAGTACGGCATATTGTACTTTTTCGCGCAGAAAAAGGGGAACGAGAGCGGCATGATCAACGTGGTTTCCAACCAGAACTATGCCGCCCAGCTCAACGCCGTCATGATCGCCCTGGGCTATCCCGTTCCCCAGGAGACCCAGGAGGGCGAACCGCCAAAAAAAGCGAAAGCCCCTGCTCCACAAGAGAGGTCCTCGCCCGAGCGCGGGAGTGGCTTCAATCCCTCCCAGACGACCGGGCCGGATATTGAGATGAAGGAATCCGTGCGGGCGAGGCTGGAGGGGCTGCGGGCTATGGCGGAGAGCCGTTCCAGGAAAAAGACCAGAGACAAAACGAAATAAGGAGGATTTTTTATGCCAAGTATCAGCGACATCCTCAAGGGCAAGGCCGCCCGAGACGAGGCTAGGACCGCGGAAATCCGGGCTGACCGGGAGAATCTGTCCCTCATGCGGGATGGGGCCCTGGAGGAGATCACCAGCAAGCCGGACCGCTACCGGCAGTATCTCACCTTGCAGGCGGACAACATCCGGTGCAGCGTGGGCAACGTGGCTCTGACCATGACGCAGATGCCGGAGGCCACCAGGATCGGCAGCACGGACTTCTGGCATGACCAGGGCCGCTATGTTCTGGACGAGGCCATGAGGGACGGCGCAAAGGTGTACGTTCCCCCCAGCGACCCCAAGCGCCGGGGCTACTACATGGGCTACTACTATGACGTGAGCCAGACCAGCGGCCGCCCCCTGCGGGAAGCGGAACCTCTCACGGACAAGAGCCCCAGGATGATGGCGGCCCTCACTGCCCTCATGGACCAGTCCCCGGTGGCGCTGGCAGAGGACAAGGAGATTTCCTCCCCCGCCTTCTATGACGAGGCCAGCTACACCATCTACATCAACCCGGATCAGAAGCCTTCGGCGGTGTTCGCCGCCCTGGCAACGGAGATCGCCTATGCCCGCGCCCATGAGCGGGGCTACAACAAGGGCTTCAAGCGGGAGATCTACAAGCTGGACGCCGAGAGCGTGGGCTATATGGTATGCCGCAGGTTCGGCGTGGAGTGCGCTCCCCCGGACGCCAAGTATGTAAACGTCCTCTATGACGGCTACCCCGCGCCCAACCGGGGGGAGGCTCTGGAACAGCTCCGGGGCACGGCCCGGAAGATCGGGGACGGCCTGGACCAGAAGCTGAATCCCCGCCAGCAGGAGCGGAAAACGTCCCGCCAGTACGGGAGACGATAAGGCCGCAATATCCGGGTATGTTCCCCCCTGGGAGGGTACGCCGCCGGTCCCTGCCAGTCAAGGCCGGACGATTGCTGGCGCAATCGCCCGCGAGCCGGCCAGTCTGAGGACTGGCCGGGCCTTGACAGGCAGCGCCCGCCGGCGTTTCTGGTAATCAAGGGGAACACACACCCAAAGCCGCCTGACGGCGGCTTTGTCTATCCTGGGAAGTGGTCCTTCCCCTTCCGGCCAGGGGGACCGTTGGTCCCCCCGGCCTACCCTAAACTAAAATTGGAGGTTTTGCAAATGAAGCGAACATGGAGGCGTCTTGCCCCCGCCCTGGCCGCGCTGATCCTGGCGCTGGCCTTGTGTCCCGCGGCCCTGGCCGCCGAGCCGGAAAAGGTCACGGCGGTCACGGCCATTCCCGCCCCTTCCTCCGTCTATCCCGCCGAGGTTCGGGAGAGCGAGGAAAACGGCGTCCACCGGATCGAGAAGGTCTACTACCTGACCCGCCGGGACGACCCCGCCGCCATCCCCACCGGGGACTTTGACCGGGAGGGCCGGACGTATACCCTGCTGGACGTGCTGAAAAACGATCAGAGCGTGACGGACAGCAAGGAGCATATCGAGGTCGTCACGGTGGAGAGCTCCACGGACAACATGTCGGAGATCATTCAGCAATTGGAGCCCGCCCTGGAGGTCACCACCGAGGACGGCTTCTCCGGCGTCCTCGCCCCGGACTACCCCAGCGTCAAGGTGGAGGCGGCGGGCTATAAGACCAGCTCCCGCACCGTCACGGCCTCCCGGAGCTATCCCAACCTCTCCGACGCCGATGCGTCCCTGATCCCCAAGACCATCTCGGACGGCGGGCGGACCCTTACCCTGGCAGACGTGCAATGGCAGGAGGCCGGAGGGTACTACAACGCCTCCGCTACCTACTCCGGCACCGCCACAGGGAAGTACGCCACCGGGTATCATGTGACGGTGGAGTACAAGGGAGAAGTCACCCGGACCCGCAGCGACAGCGTGATCTACACCGCCGTTTTTGCGTCCCACGGTGAGACGCATTTCCAGCCGGACGCTGACGAAACGGACGGAGCGGAACTGACGGAGGGCGGCGGCGTGAGCAAGGCCGTCCTGCTGATCCCCCTGGCCGCGCTGCTGGGCGGCGCTGGCTTTGGAGGCTGGAAGCTGACGAAATACTATAAAAATAAGAAACGGGGGTATGTGTAATGAAGAAACGCTTTGTCACGCTGCTGGCCGCCTGCTGTCTGCTGGCGGCTCTTTCTGTCTCCGCCAGCGCCCTGGAATACACCTTTGACAGCCCCTCCACCGGGGACTTCGGCACCCCCACCAGCGCGGGCGATACCATCCGGGAGCGGGAGGACCCCAACGTGGACCGGAGCAAGAGCAGCGCCCTGATCCCGCCCGGCTTTGGGACGCCTACCAGCTATCTCCCCGGCTCCGGCGAGTTCCTGACGCCGAACCTCGCGGCGGGCGGGCCGCTGAACAGTCCTTCCCTCATGGCCTCCGCTGGCGGGTCCAACACCTCCAGCGGGGCCGTGGTCCTTCCTGGGCCCGTGGGATCTGTCTCCAGCACCCCGCCCCCGTTCTCCGCGTCTACTTCTCTTGACAGCGCCGGAGCTGGTTCTTCCGGCGGCTATACGGAAGTGACCGAGGACAGCTACTACAAGAGCGGGCACCTGGGAACGCTGGAAATCCCGGCCATCGACTTGACAGTGAAAATCTACCAGGGCACCGGCAACGCCACGCTGAAAAAGGGAGCGGGCCACTTCACCAACACCAGCATCTGGAATGGCAACGTCTCCCTTGCCGCCCACAATCGAGGGGCCAACAGCTACTTCGGGGAAATCCATACTCTGGAGAACGGGGACCGGATCACCCTGACGACCAAGGAGGGGACCCGGACGTACTCCGTCACCAGCGTTTCCAAGATCAGCGAGACGGACAACTCCATGCTGGAATCCACCAGTGAGAACTGCATCACCCTGTTTACCTGCGTCCGGGATCAGCGCGAGTACCGCTGGTGTGTTCGGGCAGTCGAGGTCTAAATGAATCCCACCGTGAGATTCATTTGACGGGCGGATTTTTGACGCTTTTCCACATTTTTGGTACAATATTAGTGGGGAAACCCACTAAAAACTAACAGGAGGTATCAAAAAATGAAGGGAAAGTTTCTGCAATTCATCCTGGGCGTTCTCACCGGAGCGGCGCTGTTCGGCGGGGCCTCCGCCGTAGCCGCCGAGATCGCGGCAGAGCCCGCATGGTCCCCCATCTTCGTGGACGGCCAGCAGGTCCAGATGACGGCTTACAACATCCTGGGCAATAACTATGTGAAGCTCCGGGACATTGGGAAGGCCGTGGGCTTCAACGTCTATTTCCAGGGCGGCGTCCAGGTGGACAGCAAGGCCCCCTATACCGGCGAGGCCCCGGTCAAGCCCACAGAATCCACGGATGATCTGACGGAGGTCCGCCAGGAAATGATCCGCCTGATCAATCAGGTACGCCGGGAAAACGGCGTAGGAGAGCTAACAGTTAGCACGGCGCTCATGGACGCCGCCCAGGACTGCGCCCGGCAGGGGTTCAGGTCCCATGACGTTCAATATGAGAATGAATCCGCCCTGCGGCACGGCTATTCCCACGGCGTCGGAAGCAATCTCACGGTGTTCACATACAACGTCCATACGGACATCGCGCAGACGGCGGTCTCTCATTGGAGGTATTCGCCGGGGCATTTCCAGACCATGATCGCGGAACGCTATGACAGCATCGGCGTGGGCGTCATGCTCCGGGATGATGTGGCCTACTGCTACATGTTCGCGGGAAACTCCAATAGCATCAACCCCTATGCGTAAATGCCCGATCCCCTCGCGGCCCTCCCGGCAAAAAGCTGGGAGGGCTTTTCCATCCCCTTTTGCGTCTCACGGTGAGACGCATTTCTTTTTGAAATCTGAACATGAAAGGAAAACGGTTTATGAAGAAAATGAACCATCCCCTGCGGACCCGCGTGACGGCGCTGCTGCTGGCGCTGATCTGCGTTTTGGGCCTGCTTCCGGCCACGGCCCTGGCCGCCAGCGACACGATCAAGCTGGAGCGGTTCGGAATGTCCGGCGTCAGCTATGAATCCGCCGCCCTGGGCCGCTGTTCCCTCCACGAGATGTATTTCTCCGGCGGGAACAAGACCTCCGTCGGCTTCTGCGGCACCAAGGGTGCCGGAATGGGAAGCTCCCTGATCGGCCAGACCTGGGGGAACAAGACCCCCGTCTCCGATCCCACCGTCCTGACTATGATGGCCTACTACTACGCCCACTCCACCGGCGTCTTTACGGACGAGGCCAAGGCCCTGGGCGTAGATAACATTTGGAGCGGCGGCTATACCTGGTATATGAACGCCTGGGTGCAGGCGGTCATCTGGCGCTATCAGCAGGGCAGTATGGGCGACCCCGTGACGGCCTGCGCCGAGGAGCTGATGGCCGTATTCAACTCCCTGGACGGGTCCCACTATACCAGCATTGACGAGGAGAAGGACGGCAGCTCCTTCCGCTCCAGGGCGCAGTACATCCTAGACCTGGGAAATCAAGGGGTGTGGGGCCAGTGTACGGCCTACGAGTACGGCTTCACCGGCGCGGGTTCCAGCACACACCCCGCAAGCGGCGTCCAGAAGATCATCCTGGGAGAGCTGGAAGTCACCACCGAGGACAGCTACACCCTGATCGTCAAGAAGGTGGATTCCACCAACCCCAGCAAGGGCCTCGCCGGGGCGAAGTTTCACATCGAATCCGAAAGCGGCTCCTTCTCCAAGGACGTGACCACCGGGAGCGACGGAACGGCCACCCTGGAGAACCTGACCCCCGGCACCTACGCCGTGACGGAGACAGACCCGCCCCCGGAGTATGAGATCGACAACGCCGGGCCGGAGTATGTCGTCCTCCCCGGCAACGGCAACAACACGGTAACTGTCACCTTCCGGGACACCCCCACCATTACCGGAGAGGGCAGTATCCGTAAAGTGGACGCGGACGACCCCACCAGGGGCCTCGCCGGAGCCATTATCAAGATTACTGGCGTAGACAACAACTTTTCCGGCACCTTTATGAGCCGGGAGGGCGGCTATATCACCGATATTCCCTGGGACACCATGCCCACCGGCAGCTATGTGGCGGAGGAAATGACCCCGCCGGAGGGCTATACCAAGAGCCCGGACCAGAACAAAGTCAAACAGGCTTTCGTTTGGGACGGCAAGTCGGACGTTTCCCTGATCTTCGAGAATGACGCCAAGGTGAAGGTCCGCCTGGTGAAGCTGGACGACAGCGGCAATCCCCTCCCCGGCGCTGTATTCAATATCATCAAGGACGGCCAGATCGTCGGCACCGAGGAAACCAAGGCGGACGGCTCCATCACGGTGACGGACGTGACCGAGGGAATGTACGCCTTTGTGGAGGTTTCCGTCCCGGCTCCCTGGGCCAAGCTCACCGAGCCGGTCATTGCCCATGTGGATCAGGCCACCGTCAACGGGGGCGGCACCGTCACTGTCACCGCCTCCGACAAGAAGCTCCCGAACCTCACGATCTTGAAACGGGACGCCAAGACGGGAGACGTGATCCCCGATACCCACTTTGAGATCAAGGGCATCCACTACGGCTTTCACCATGACGTGACCACCGGGCCGGACGGCACCGCCACCCTGACGGGCATCCCTGTGGATTCTTACGAGGTCACGGAGATTTCCGTCCCGGACCCCTATGTTGTCAGCGACGAACCGACCCAAACAATTTGGCTGGAGGCCGGAGACAGCAAGCAGCTCATTTTTGATAACCAGAAGCAGCCCCTTTTGAAAATCACCAAAATTGAGAAGGGGACCAATCAGCCCATCCCTGGCACCGTCTTTCTCTTGGAGACCATTGACGGCGATTACCGCCATGAAGTCACTACCGAGGCCAGCGGCTCCGTGGAACTGCGCCTTGCCCCCGGCAGCTACCGGATCACAGAGCAGTCTGTCCCGGAGCCCTACTGCATCAGCGAGGAACCCACGCAGACCATCAGCTTGAACGGCGGCGATGAGAAGGAAGTCATCTTCCAGAATTTGAAGAAGCCGGAGCTGACCATTTCCAAGATCGACGCCGACAGCGGCAAGCCCGTTCCCGGCACCGTGTTCACTGTCAAGGCCATCAACGGCGACTATCAGGACGACTGGACCACCGGGGCGGACGGAACGGTTGCCCTGCGGGTTGCCCCCGGCACCTACCAGATCACGGAGAAGTCCGTCCCCGCCCCCTATTACCTGCCCGACAAGGACAAAGACCGGGTACAGACGATCAGTTTGAATCCCGGCGATGAAAAGACGCTGGTGTTCCGCAACCACAAGGCCCCGGAGCTGACTATTTTCAAGGAAGATTCTGTTGCGGGCGCTCCTATCGAGGGGGCGAAATTCCATGTGACCTACACCAGCAACGGAGAATCCGCCGATGCCCCGGCCTCCGTGGACTTCGGGTACTTCCTCACGGACGCCAGTGGAGAGATCAAGCTCCACGAAAAGGGCAAGAAGCTCTATCCTGGCGAGTACACCGTGACGGAGGTACAGCCCGCCCCCGGTTTCCAGATGAAGGAGCCGACCACGCAGAAGGTCATCATTCGCGGCGGCGAGAGCAAGACCCTCACCTTCCAGAATGAGCCCCTCAACGGGATCGTGGTCGAGAAATACGACAGCGTGACCGGAGAGGCCCTGCCCGGCTGCACCTTCCAGCTCCGTTTCCTGGGCGGAACCAGCGGAACGGGCGGCACCGTCATCGGGCAGAAAGTGACGGGGAAAAACGGAACCTGCATCTGGACGGGCCTCACTGCGGGCACCTATATCGTGGAGGAAATTGACCCCGCAGATGGGTATTCTATCATCAATTCCTCTGAAACGGTCTATATCTCCGACGACGGCGTGCAGAATGTAATCACTGTCACCTTTGACAACGCACCGGACGGACTGCTCCTTATCAGGAAGGTTTGTTCCGTAAATCCCAGCATTACCCTCCAGGACGCCGAGTTCAAAGTCACCTACGCGGACGGAACTCTGATCGGTGACAGCAACGGTATTTACCGGACCGACGCCCACGGAGAAATCCGTATTGAGGGCTTGAAGCCCGGCAAGAGCGTGATCGTGACGGAAACCAGGGCCCCGGACGGATTCATTATTGACACGCAGTCGCAGACCGTCCAAATCAAGGAGGGCCGGACGGTTTCTCTGACATTTAAGAACCAGCCCACCGGAAAACTGATCGTGCAGAAGCGGGACAGCATCACCGGCCAGCCCCTCCCCGGCGCGGAGTTTCGGATCACTACCGCCGCTGGCTGTGAGGTCGGTTTGGACGGCGTGATCGGCACGTCCACGCTGACCCAGGGCGGAATCTTCAAGACGGACAGCAACGGCGAGATTCGCGTTTC
>Ga0224742_10252_pt1 | contig 13811 bp, 15 predicted proteins | sample LIM_E_Water_Neg_FD_161631 | JGI IMG/M metagenome (GOLD analysis project Ga0224742, IMG submission 161631) | Enriched cells from gastrointestinal tract of the lab mouse from Pacific Northwest National Laboratory (PNNL), Richland, Washington... | ecosystem: Host-associated > Mammals > Digestive...
GGTTGCCCAATAAAATTCACGAACAGGGACACGATCAACTGGACTTTTCGTGGAAAGAATAGGACAGTAGGACTTGAACACAAGGAGGTTCATTATGGCAGAATTAACCTATACGAGAGTAGGCGACTACTACATCCCTGATCTGATACTTGACGAAGAACCGGAGCAGGATGTATTCTATGGCAAGTACGGTGATCTTCGGCGCGACTACCTTCGGGAGCATAAGCCCAAGCTGTGGATGGTGCTGGTGAACAGTGGTAAGCTGGCCGACCATCTGAAAGGCATCGAGCGGATGGCGGAGCAGCGCATGGACACGCTCCTGCCGCAGTTGATGAAAGCCGCTGGCGTGACCGAGGAATTGAAGGCCCGTGACCAGATGGCGTGGGTAGGACTGGTCAATAACTGCCGGGCGCGAGCCGATGAAATCATTCTGTCCGAGTTGGTCTATGTTTGAGGGGGCGGTCTGATGCTGACTTTTGAGAAAGTCTTTTCAGTGTTCGAATCGTTCCTCGCCGAAAATGGAATATATGAGGCCGTTCAAACCTCCCATGGCCACACAATACTGGAATGGGATTCATGTTCCCAGGAGTGGATCAGCGTGAAGCTGTGTGCCACGCCAGGAGAGCTGGCGGAAACATTACTGGACGATTTGACCGGCTATCTGGAATATAAGGCCACGTTAGGCCGCAGAGATCTTACCTATGAGGATATGGCCCAGGTCAGCGCCCAGCGCCAAGAGTATATTGCAAAACTCGGCTAACGCAACAGCAGCACAGGCTATCCCTCAGCGGGTGCCTGTGCTGCTATTTTCCAGATTCAATTTCTCTTGATTTTTTCAGTCCTTCCGCAGTTGCTTCTATGACTGATAATTCCCTTTCATCCAGCGAATCGAGAAGCATATCTATCCGCTGCCGGCGTTCGCTTTTTTTGCTGTACCGATTGGGGAAGAAGAACCGATCTACTGAAATATCCAGCAGAGTGACAACCTGATAAAAGACGTTCAGGCTGGGATGCTGGCCCCGCGTTTCCATATACATCACGGTATGCGAAGTGCGGTCTATACGTTGGGCAAGGTATTCCTGCGTCCACCCCACACTTTCCCGTTTTCGTTTGATTTCCCGACCAAGAGGACGAAAGTTGAATCGGATTTGTTTGTCGTACATTGTCATATCACCCTATGTCATTCTACATTGTATGGGCGGATATGAAAACAAAATGAAATTCTATGTCTGGTACTATTTCATTCTATATCGCTGTTGCTGAAGAATTGAAAAACGGCAAGTTATTTCACACACATTCCACATTCCCATGTTATACTGCCCCAAAGGAGGTGCGCCAATGGCAACACTATTGATTGTTGAGGACGATCACAAGACGAACAACGCGATCTGCGAATATCTCAAGCCCACGGGCCACTCGCTCATTCCGGCCTATGATGGCAGCGAGGCCCTTCAGCTTTTCCGGCAGAATCATATTGACCTTGTAGTGCTGGACATTATGCTGCCCCACGTCAGCGGCCTATCTGTTCTGCATGAGATACGGCAAACAAACGCAACACCTATTCTGATGCTCACAGCTATTGAGGACGAATATACCCAAGTCAGAAGTTTTGACGAGCAGGCCGATGACTACATGACAAAGCCCTTTTCTATGGTATTGCTGGGGAGGCGGATTACCGCCCTTTTGCGTCGAAGCGGGCAGGCCCCGTTACCCCAAACGATAACCTTTGGCGATGTGACCGTCGATTTCTCCGGCTACACCGCCAGCGACAGCGCCGGGAAGATCGACATCATGCCCAAGGAAATTGATCTGCTCCGGCTGCTGGTGGAACATAAAGGACTGGTGCTGACCCGCTCGCAGATTTTGGACGAACTGTGGGGCGCTGACTATCCGATCATCGACCGAACTGTGGACACCTACATCAAAAATCTGCGGAAAAAACTGCGGCTTGACTGCATCGTAACAGTCAAGGGTATCGGCTATAAATATGAGGTGCAGCCATGAAACGCTTAAAATTGTTTCCGAAGATATTTCTCTATACCATGAGCATCATGTTATTTGTCGTTGTTGTCACGCATGGGCTGATCTATCTGCTTGCCCCACAGATGCAGCTTGCATTGAGTACCCAAGATGATGTTCTTGTCAGCATCCGGCAGGAGCAGTTTGTGACCGAGGCAGTAGAAAAAGCCCTGCCTATCTCGTTAATCTGTTCCCTGCTGATTTCCGTTGTCTGTTCCCTCCTGTTTTCCAAAGCGATTGCCGACCCTATCAAGAAAATTTCTGCGTCAACCGAGCAGATGATGAAATTAGACCACGGAGCAAACTGCTTTATTCATACCAAGGATGAAATTGGTACACTGGCGCAGAACGTCAATGATCTGTACTCTAATCTGCTGTCTACCATTGAACATTTAGAACGGGAAAAAGACGCTGTGCGTGATATGGAGCGGGCCAAGGTGGACTTCCTGCGGGCGGCGTCCCATGAACTGAAAACACCTGTGACCGCATTGAACGCCACACTGGAAAACATGATTTTAGGCGTGGGAAAATATCAGGACTATGCTACCTATCTCCCGGAGTGCAAAGAAATGGTCGAGCAGCTTTCCGGGATGATACATGAGATTTTGGAAACCTCCAAACTGAATTTGGCCACTGAACCGCCAAAGCAGATTGATGTGTCTGAACTGCTGGCGGAACTATGTGAACCCTACCAACTGATTGCGGCGGCACATCAAATTACATTCTCTCTTGACTTGCCGGAGCAGTTTTCCGCTGTGCTGCCTGTTGGCCCGTTCAGTAAAGCGGTGTCTAATATCCTTGCAAATGCTGTCGCTTATACAGAGGCCGGGAAAAATGTTTCCGTCTATATGGAGGGGCGCAGCCTTGTGGTCGAAAACGAGTGCAAGCCAATCCCTGACGATGAAATCCGCCGTCTGTTTGAACCATTCTATCGTCCAGACTTCTCCCGGAGCCGGGAGAGCGGCGGTAACGGCCTGGGACTCTACATCGTAGATACGCTCTTGACCTCTATGAACATCCCCTATTCCTTTGCGCCCATGAAGTCCCCGCCAAGGATGTGTTTTACCATTCAACTATAAGTGTGGAAAACTCCCCAGCCGGGGAGTTTTTCATTTCTACTCAAATTCCATATACGTTTCATACCCATTCCACATTGGGGTGCTATTCTACGGGTGCGTTCGGAAGAACAGCACAACAATATGGAGGTATCAACATGAGCATTTTCAAAAGGGCGTTTCTATACGTCACGCGAAAACGGGGGAAAACCATTCTCCTGTTCGCCATCCTGCTGATTATGGCAACCTTTGTCCTGACGGGCCTTTCCATCTGGAAAGCGTCAGAAGCCGCACAGCTTGACCTGCGGCAGAGTTTGGGCGGAAAATTTGACGTTTTTGTGGATTGGAGCAACAGCCCCTATGTAGTGAAAGAACCCGTCAAAGATGAAGTGGACGAGGAAACTGGCAAGACATCAAGCAGTTTTCTCATGTATTCTACCGTACAATTTACCCCGGAAAATATCGCGGCCATCAAAGGCGTTTCCGGCGTGAAGTACTGCGGCGCAAGGCAGGACAATCTTCTCCCGTTTGACGGGCTTTCCCTGTTCCCCGGAACGATCTCAACCGATGCGAAGTATCAGGGCTACACAAAGGCGCTGGGCGTTTGCAGCACGGAGGACGATGAACTATTCACCACCGGCACACTGACGCTGGCGGAAGGGCGACATATCTCCACCGATGATACCCATGTGGCAATCATCAGCCAGGACTTGGCGGAAAGAAACGAGTTGAAGATCGGGGACTATCTCACCGCCCACAGTTACAGCGTGGAAGATCAGGGCTTTACCGGGCTGGAAATCAGGATACAAATTATTGGACTGTTTACCCCTCATGCGGTGGAGCAGTTTGGTGAAACTGTCACCACCTACGACAAAATCCAGAACCGTGTATTTGTGGATTTGCAGTCCTCAAAAGAATTTGACGGCGGAGAAATCAACTACGGCTTTTCCGCACTCCACGTCACCATAGACGACCCGCAGGACATGGCGCGGGTGGTAGCCGAAGTCAAGGCGCTGCCGGGTATCGACTGGAAAGCCTTTACCGTGGAGGTGGACAATGAAACCTACGAAAATGCCGCTGCTCCTCTGGCTACGCTGAATGAATTGGTCGTGACCCTGCTGGTGGTGATTATCGTTGTCAGCGCCATCATTCTGGCCCTGATATTGACCCTCTGGACAAAGACCCGTATTCACGAAATCGGCGTGTTCCTGTCCGTGGGTATCAGAAAGTCGGCCATCATCGGGCAGTATCTGATTGAGGTGCTGCTGATTGCCGTTCTCGCCTTTGGCCTGTCCTATTTCACCAGCAACGCCATAGCGGGACAGATTGGCAACCACCTGTTGGAGCAGAGTATGCAGACCGAGCCGGAGGACGATAACGATGTTGTAACTGCCGCCGCTGCGGTTGATGTGGGCGCGGATAATCTGCTTCAAAAGCCCCTGCCTACAGAGAGCGGCATCCAAGTGTCCGTTGGGCTGGACAACCTTGCACAACTCTACCTGATCGGCCTTGCCATTGTCATTGTGGCTGTCAGCGCATCGTCTATCACGGTCATGCGGCTGAACCCCCGTGAAATCTTGTCGAAAATGAGCTGAAGGAGGGACTATCATGCCTACACTGGAATTGAAAAATGTTTCTTACGCCTACGAAAAGGGCAAGGCGGTTTTGCAGAACGTCAGCGGGTCACTGGAAACCGGGAAAATGTACGCCATCCTCGGCCCGTCCGGGTCGGGCAAGACCACGTTACTGTCCCTGCTGGGTGGGCTGGATGTGCCGACACAGGGCAGCGTCCTGTTTGACAGCGAGGACATTACGGCAAAAGGACTGGAACACCACCGCAGGAACCATATCTCGCTGATATTCCAAAGCTATAATCTGATTGACTACATGACCCCCGTTGAAAATGTGCGGCTTACTGCCAAGCTGGACGCCGCCCCCATTCTGGAACGACTGGGGCTGGAGCGGGACGAGATCACCCGGAATGTACTGAAACTGTCCGGCGGACAACAGCAGCGGGTGGCGATTGCGCGGGCGCTGGCCTCCGATGCCCCGGTCATTCTAGCAGATGAGCCGACCGGGAACCTGGATGTCGAAACCGCCGAGGAAATCACGGTGGTTTTGAAAGAGAGCGCCCATGCGTTCGGGAAGTGCGTGGTGGTCGTGACGCACTCTGGCGAGGTGGCAAAGCAGGCGGATGTGGTGCTGGAAATCAAACGGGGACATTTGAAAGAGAGGGAAATGTAATGAAAAAAATTATGATGATTTTGGCCTGTGTTCTGGTCTGTTTCTCGTTGTTTACTGGCTGTACCAATCAGAAAGGCAACGACGATCAGGACACAAATTTGGGGAACTCTGTGGAAATTGATGATACAGACATTGAGATCGACACCAAACCGGGGCTGGACACCGAGGACAATTCCGACAATGTAACCTTACCTGACGGCTTTACTTACAGCTTCCGCGACCCGGATAATGCGGACGGTATTGTAGTCACGCCGAGGGAGTAAGAAAAATTTCCCGTTTCACACAGGTTCCATATTGGCTTTATATAGGTTCCACATGGCGGCGGTACTTTGGCAAGTGCCGCCGCCTGTTGTCTATTCAAAATTGGCGGCTCTAGGAGGTAGCCGCTGTGCCAAGGACATTAACAAAGTTGGATAAAGCGTCAAAAAAATTCTTTCCCCTTTGACGGCAAAATCCAGCCTTGAAGGTACAACAATTTCTTATGTAGCTGAATATTGCATTTTAATCCGTGTGGCCTTTTGCCATGCGGATTTTCTCATTTTCAGAGCGAATGGAAAACGGCCCCTGTGTCGCTCCCCGCCCTCCTGTTCAGATTTCGCAAAATCCAATCTGAACAGGAGGAAAGCATGATGGAGATCACCATCAAAATCAACGGGCGTATGGTGTCTGTTGAAGTCAATGACGAAGTAGCCGAGTGCTATGACCAGGGCAGACGGAAAGCCGAGAACCTCTATCACGAAAAGCGGCGGCATTGGGATGATCGGGAATTTGACGAGTACACAGCTGCCACCGAGGGCCTGCTGCCCTATCAGCCCACCCCGGAGGACATCGTATGCCAGAGGGAAACCCTGGCTCTGCTGCTGTCCATTCTGGACACCTGCACGACAATTCAGCGGGAGCGGTTTTTGCTCTATGCGCTGTATGGTTTCGGTTATACGGAGATTGGAATGATGCAGGGCTGCTCCAGGGAATCCGTTTATGAGAGCATCCAGGCCGTCCGCAGAAAGTTTCTAAAATTTTTCTCAAACCACCCTGACAACGGGCTGTTTTGAGGCTTACCCAGTGAGGGGCATTTGCTCCATCACCGCCAGGGGACAAGCGCCAACTTGTTCCCTGGCAGAAAGGAGGTCTATCACATCATGGATAAAAAAGAATCCCTGTTAAAACAGCGTGACGAAGCAAAAAAGGAAGCCGCCCAATACGAGAACCAGGTGAAGATTTTGCTGAACAAGCAGAGGGACGCAGAGCGCCACGCCCGGAACCACCGCCTGATCGTACACGGTGCGATTATGGAGGGCGTGTTCCCCTTCACCGCCAGCATGGATGGCGAATCGCTCAAGGCGTTCCTGATTGAGCTTTCCCGCCTGCCGGGAGCAGCGGAAACAGCGGAAAAGGCGCAGAAAATCGCCTCCACAAACTAAAGTCCGTTCTTAACGGCGCACTTATACACCGTGTCCGGTGCCGTGCGCCCTGCCGGGGGCTTGTTGCGTCCTTCGGACGCGATGGGGAAGTACCTTCCCCAAACCCCAAGTGCGCCAGCAAAAACGGAACATCCGCTTTGGAAGGTTATGGCAATGATAACCCCTCTCCCTCTGACAGAGAAGCGGCTAGCATTGCTGCATAATGAGACGCGAAAACTACTGGCAGAAGCATATGAACAGGCCCGCAATGCATAGACAGTGGCAAAGTGTTTCCAGGTGAGTACAAGCACAGCGTATCCGTTTGAGCAATCAGATGAAGAAAACTGGGAGTGTAGATCTACAAACCATTCCGTCCGTTTTTACCTATGCCCCCTTTCTCCTTGAATTGCGCCATCATACCCCTCTGGCAATTGTCTGTCCAACCGAAGGCTTTGTTAGCCAGTAATTTTTTGTTCTATCCGGCAATTCTCCAGGTCTGTACTGGGCAGCAAATTAGTCTCTTCTAACCAAAAGGCAGTTTTTTCTTCACGCGGGCTTGACAAGAGCGGTTAGTCGTGTTAAACTATGTTCGTTTGAGTTAGCAGTTGCTAACCATCTTATTGAGGAGGTGAAGAAATGATGCCGCTTACAATGGCAAAAATCGGAGAGACTATTACTATCCGCAAAATCTCCGGAAGGGATGAAGTGCGCCAGCATTTGGCGGAGCTGGGCTTTGTGGTAGACAGCGATGTAACGGTAGTCAGCGAGATAGGAGGGAACATTATCGTGCAGGTAAAGGACAGCCGGATTGCGCTGGATAAAACGATGGCAAACCGAATCATGGTCTAAGAATTAACTCATAGAAAAGGAGGAAGATCGATATGAAAACACTGAAGGATGTTAAGGTGGGTGAAACGGCGATTGTGGCGCGGATCCACGGAGAAGGCCCGGTGAAACGCCGTATTATGGACATGGGCATCACCAAGGGTGTAGAGATTTTCGTGCGAAAGGTAGCTCCCCTGGGCGACCCGATGGAGTTGAACGTTCGAGGCTATGAGCTGTCCGTCCGCAAGGGCGACGCGGAGATGGTCGAAGTCCAGTAAGCCAGCGCGGCGGAAGGCCGCAATTATTTCCGCCTTGAGTTAGATGTGACTAATACACGAAAGGAGATCATCAAATGGATATCAAAATTGCATTGGCTGGCAATCCAAACTGCGGCAAGACCACTCTGTTCAATGCCCTCACCGGTTCCAGCCAGTATGTGGGAAACTGGCCCGGTGTGACCGTGGAGAAAAAGGAGGGCCGGCTGAAGGGCCATAAGGATACAATAATCCAAGACCTGCCTGGCATCTACTCCCTGTCCCCATACACCCTTGAGGAGGTAGTGGCCCGGTCATATCTTGTAAAGGAAAAGCCAGATGCTATCCTCAATATCGTGGACGGCACCAACATTGAGCGCAATCTTTACCTCACCACTCAATTGATTGAACTGGGCCTGCCCGTGGTGGTGGCGGTAAACATGATAGACCTGGTGCGGAAGAACGGCGACGCCATTGACCTCGCCAAGCTGGGGAGTGCCCTGGGCTGTGAAGTGGTGGAGATAAGTGCGCTCAAAGGCGAGGGCGGCATGGCCGCTGCTGAAAAGGCTGTGGATCTGGCGCAGAAGAAGCAGGCCGGGGAGCTGCCCCATGTGTTCACCGGCAGCGTAGAACACGCCCTGGCCCATATTGAGGAGTCTATTCAGGGCAAGGTGGCCGGCGGCTACCTGCGCTGGTACGCCATCAAGATTTTTGAACGGGACGAGAAGGTTATGGAGGAATTGAACCTCCCCTCCGACTTGAAAGCACACCTGGAAGAACATATCGCGGACTGCGAGCAGGAGATGGACGACGACGCGGAGAGCATCGTCACCAACCAGCGGTATTCTTACATCAACACGGTGGTTTCCAAAGCGGTGCGAAAAAAGGCCGCAAAGCACAGCTTATCCGTTTCGGACAAAATTGACCAGGTTGTTACCAACCGCATCCTGGCCCTGCCCATCTTTGTGGCTGTCATGTTCCTGGTGTATGCCCTTGCCATGGGCGGCTGGGGTGTCTCCATCGGCACAGCCGCCACGGATTGGGCCAACGACGGCCTGTTTGGGGACGGCTGGTTCCTACCCTTTTCCGGCTCGGACGCAGATGGCTATGACGAGGCGTCTGGTGCGTTTGAAGAGGCTTCCGCCATTATAGAGGCATACGAGGGCGGGGAGCCTGTGGCATACCTCTATGACACCGATGCCGGTGAAGTCAGTACCCTGGAAGTGACAGAAGAAAGCTATGCCGAGGCCCTTACGGTGGAGGAGCCGGACCCCGCCAGTTATGGGACATATGTCCCCGGCCTGCCCGTCCTGGCAGAAAACCTGCTGAACGCCATGGGGGTCAGCGGGGTGCTGGCCTCCCTGATTCTGGATGGCATCGTGGGCGGTGTAGGCGCTGTCCTGGGTTTTGTGCCCCAGATGCTGGTGCTGTTCCTGCTGCTTGCCATCCTGGAGGATGTGGGCTATATGGCCCGGATCGCCTTCATCATGGACCGCGTTTTCCGTCGTTTTGGGCTGAGCGGCAAAAGCTTCATACCCATGCTGGTAGCCACTGGCTGCGGCGTTCCTGGCATTATGGCCTCCCGTACTATTGAGCAGGACCGGGACCGCAAAATGACAATCATGACCACCGGCTTTATTCCCTGCGGGGCAAAGATGCCCATCATCGCCCTGTTTGCCGGGGCGCTGTTTGGAGGCTCTGCCCTGGTCGCCACCTCTGCTTACTTTATCGGCATAGCCGCTGTGGTGGTTTCCGGCATTATGCTGAAAAAATTCAAAGCCTTTGCCGGGGAGCCCGCTCCCTTTGTCATGGAGCTGCCCGCTTATCATGCCCCTTCCGCCAGCAACGTCCTTCGCTCCACGTGGGAGCGGGGCTGGTCCTTCATCAAGCGGGCTGGCACCATCATCCTCTTATCCACCATCATCCTTTGGTTCCTCAGCAGCTTTGGCTTTACGGACAGCGGCTTCGGCTGGGTAGAGGACAGCGACGCCTCTCTGCTGGCCGCAGTGGGCAGTGTAATCGCTGTGATTTTTGCCCCTTTGGGCTTTGGCACATGGCAGGCTTCTGTGGCCACCATCACAGGTTTGGTTGCCAAAGAGGAAGTGGTCAGCACCATGCAGGTGTTCTACCCCGGGGATCTGGTTGCCAATATCGCCATGGCTTTCACCGCCGCATCCGCATACTCCTTTATGGTGTTCAACCTGCTGTGCGCCCCCTGCTTCGCGGCTATGGGCGCTATCAAGCGGGAAATGAACAACGCGAAATGGACCTGCGCCGCTATTGGCTATATGTGCGGCTTTGCCTATGTAATCTCCCTGATTGTCTACCAGATCGGCGGGCTGCTTACCGGAACGGTGGGCTTTGGCCTGTGGACGGTGGTTGCCTTGGCTGCCCTGGCCGCTATAATCTATCTGTTGGTGCGCAAGGGATATCAGGGCGAAGGGAAGTCGCAAAGCCTGAGTTCTGTGGCTGCGGCCTCAAAATAAGCGGAAATCTATCTGAAGAGCATCCCTGATTTGGAGATGAGCGAGAGCCGAAAGCTGTTCTCCTCCTTTTCACCCGTAACGCAGTTTTCTTCCCCACGGCAGAGCTGTTCAAGCCGAGATGATAGTTTTGCGGAGCGCCCCATACCTGGTCTGTGTAATGGGAATAGTAAATCTTCCTGCGCGTATCCTTCTCTTCGATTCGCTTCTGAACGGGCTTGCCATTATCCCCGTGCCGATCAAGTATCCACTGATCCCGGCTGGTGGAGTCAGCGCAGATAAATACATAGAGGCAGTCAAGACGTTCATGGAGAATATGATCCGCACAACGTCCAATAATATACCTCTTGCGAAAATGAAATAGTGCGATAAAACAGAGGCAAAGATAGCGGAATATTCGGGAGTGTCGGGAGTGTCCAAAACAAGTATTTTAAAAAGCGGGGAACCCCGCCACCTTTGAAAAGGTGGCGGGGTTTTTCAGGGGCAAAGCCCCTAAAACGCTTCACTTGACAGAAAACACCCTTTCTGCTATAATAAGACAATTTTATATTGTAAAGGAGGCATGCGGCAATGTTGTGCAACGAATTCGATCCCAACCCGGTGGCCATCATCAACCCCTCCCACCAGGAGCCAATCCCGGACTTTCCTGCCATATGCGTGGGCATATTCTCTAAAACTATTGTGGACGAGCTTTTGGAAAAGTATAGCGGCGAAGTGCTGGGCTACAGCAAATTCTGCACAGGCTGGGTGCCCATTTACCGCGTGCATGCTTTTGAAACGGACGTGGCCCTGTTTTTGCCCCACGTGGGAGCGCCGGCGGCAGCGGGCTTTGTGGAAGATATCTGGGCCTGGGGCGGCAGGCATTTTGTGTTCTGCGGGGCGGCGGGAACCTTGCGCCGGGATATCGCCCACGGGCATTTGATCGTCCCTACCGCCGCTGTCCGGGACGAGGGACTTTCTTACCACTACCTGCCCCCGGCGGACGAGATAGAGCTGCAGCCCCGCTGTGTAGAGGCCTGCCGGGAAGCACTGGACAGCCTCCATTATCCCTACATAGAGGGCAAAACCTGGACGACAGACGCTTTCTTCCGGGAGACAGAGAAGAAGGCCCAGCGGCGGCGGGAACAGGGCTGCGTCAGCGTGGAGATGGAGTGCGCGGGCCTGGCGGCTGTGGCCCAGTTTAGGAACGTGGACTTTGCCCAGTTTTTCTATGTTACCGACACCCTGGACGGCCCGGAATGGGATGAGGGCATTTTACCCCAGGGCGGCGCGGGCCTTACGGACATCTGTTTCAGAGCCGCCGTGGAGACAGGCAAACGCCTGGCGGCCCGTACATAAAAGCCGCAAAACTGACAAAAGAAAGGACTGCTCATTATGCAGCTTGCCACATTTTATGACCACATGAAGGACATGGCCCGGGAGGAAAAAATCAGCCTGACCGAAGCCCTCCAATACATCAAAAGCCTGGGCATCACCCATATGGAGGTATCCCAGAACAACCTGCTGGGCCGGGAGGACGAGGTGGGCCGGGAGCTTAGCTTTGTGGGCCTGGAAATCTCCTCCATCCCCGCTTATTTCGATTTTGGCAGGGACGATAACGTGGACAGGCAGAGCCAGCCTGTCCTGGAGGCCGCCCGGTATCTGGGGGCAGGGAAAATCCTTGTCATCCCCGGGTTCTTCCAGGAAGGGGATTCCCCGGAGGAAAAAAGCTGCCAAATGGAAAGCATGGCCCGGTGCCTGAACCGCCTGGGGGAAAAGGCGGCGGGATACGGGGTGTCCCTGGTGATGGAGGATTACGACAGCCTGCTGGCCCCCTTCTCCACAGCGGAGGGCCTGGAATACTTTTTAAGCCGCTGCCCTGCCCTTTCCTGCTGCTTTGACACAGGCAATTTCCGCTTTGCAGGGGAGGACGAGCTGGCAGCCTATGAGAAGCTGAAAAACCGGATTTCCCACGTCCACCTGAAAGACAGGGCCTATTCCCCCCAGTGGGGGGAGCACGCCGCCGCTGCCGCCGATGGGCGGCTTTTATACCCCGCCCCGGTGGGCAAGGGGGAAATCCCCATAGCCGGGCTTTTGTCCCGGCTTGCGGCAGACGGCTATGAGGGCGTTTGCACCATCGAGCACTATGGCGCGAAAAGCATGCGGGCCGCTTTGCGGGAGTCTGCCGCATGGCTGCGGGAAAATTTTCCTTTTGCGTGAAAAAGCAAACTGCGCCCCATTTCCAAAAGTTTTCACCCCTATGCCCCGTATCTGCGTTTTTGCGGGGCATACTATGTTTTGTCCCCTCTTTTCACAGCTTTCCAATTGAAAATGTTTTGTTAATTTTTGGACTTACCCCCACAATGCACTTGCGTGGGGGCCTTTTCGTTAGTATAATGAAAGGTGCGGCGCTGCGCCGCGGCAATCAAGGAGATTTACCAGCCGGCCTGCTTCCGGTTTGGCGCATGTAAGGCCAAAGCAGAAAAAACAGAAAGGAACAAACGCCATGATGATGTGTACGCGATGCCACAAGCGTCCGGCCACCGTATTTGTTTCCCAGGCGATGGACAGCAAGGAGATAAAAGGATATTGCTTTGTGTGCGCCAAGGAACTGGGCATACAGCCTGTCAACGACTTTATGAACAACATGATGTCCAGCTTAAAGGAGCAGACAGGCATGAGCGAGGAGGAATTTGCCGAGGCCACCGAGCAGATGGCCCAGATGCTGGGCATGACCGGAGGCGACGGGGAGGAGCAGGGGGAGGAAACCAGCCTGTTCACTCCTGGCGGCGCTCAGACCCTGCCTGCGGAGATGATGCTGGGCGGCGCTCCCGGGGAAAACGGGGGACGCACACAGCGCACCCGGGAGAATCGGGAGAACGTCCACAAGAAAAAGCGCAAGCACATCCAGAATTTCTGTACGGATCTCACTGCCAAGGCCCGGGCAGGGGAGCTTGACAATATTATCGGCAGGGAAAAGGAAGTGCAGCGGGTGGTGCAGATCCTCTCCCGCCGCACCAAAAACAACCCCTGCTTAATCGGCGAGCCTGGCGTGGGCAAAACGGCGGTGGCAGAAGGCCTTGCTTTGCGCATTGCCCAGGGGAATGTGCCCGCAAAGCTTCAGGACAAGGAAGTGCAGCTTTTAGATTTAACCGCCCTCATTGCGGGCACCCAGTTCCGGGGCCAGTTTGAAAGCCGCATTAAGGGGCTTATCGACGAGGTGAAGGCTGACGGGAACATCATCCTGTTTTTAGATGAAGTCCATAACCTGGTGGGCACCGGGGACGCGGAAGGCAGCATGAATGCCGCCAACATCTTAAAGCCCGCCCTGTCCCGGGGGGAAATCCAGATGATTGGGGCCACCACCTTTTCCGAGTACCGGAAATATATTGAAAAAGACGCGGCCTTAGAGCGCCGCTTCCAGCCTGTCACTGTGGCAGAGCCTTCCCTGGAGGACGCGGCGGAGGTGCTTCTGGGCATTAAAAAGTATTATGAGGATTACCACCGGGTCACCGTCTCCGATGCCATTGCCCGGCGGATGGTGGTGCTTTC
>Ga0224742_10253_pt1 | contig 13802 bp, 13 predicted proteins | sample LIM_E_Water_Neg_FD_161631 | JGI IMG/M metagenome (GOLD analysis project Ga0224742, IMG submission 161631) | Enriched cells from gastrointestinal tract of the lab mouse from Pacific Northwest National Laboratory (PNNL), Richland, Washington... | ecosystem: Host-associated > Mammals > Digestive...
TAAAGTCGCCTGCCCGATTCTGTTTCTGACCGCACGGGTAGACGAACAAGACGTTATAAATGGGCTTTCTTCAGGAGGCGACGACTACATTTTAAGGCCGTTTAGCCTGAAAGAGCTTGATGCAAGGATTACGGCGCACCTGAAACGGGAAGCACGGCGCAGAGAAAAGACAGAATGCTGCTTTCAAGGAGAACTGTCTATAGCAGGAAGCTGCGCGGCAGTTTTCCTCTTTTACCAAAACAAGTTAAGAAAGCCGATGGAAGAACTGGTACAGGCATCAAAAAGGATTGCCGAGAATCATTTGGATTTTTGCATTTCCTATGAGAATAAGGACGAGATGGGCGAACTTTGCAGGGAATTTGAGAAAATGCGGGAACAGCTTGCCAGAAATAATCAGGCATTATGGCGGACGGTTGAGGAGGAAAAGATGCTGCGGGCGGCTATTGCGCACGATATACGCGCCCCATTATCCGTTTTGAAAGGGTATCAGGAAATGCTGACGGAATATCTGCCAAGCGAAGATATCAATATGGAACAGGCAATGGAGATGCTGTCAGAGAGCGGGCGCCAGATTGAACGGATGGATGCCTTTGTAGAAACAATGCGGAAATTGAGCAGTTTAGAAAATCGGCAGCTGACCCCAGAGAATATTTCTGCCAGACAATTAGAGAAGGATATTCAGGGGGAACTTGCCATTTTGGAAAAAGAGTATGGGAAACAATGTATGTTACAAGTGTCTGAATCAAAGGAAGAATTTTACGGGGATAAGGAAATTATTTTAGAAGTAACGGAAAATCTTCTGTCGAATGCCCTGCGTCATGGGAAACGGCAGATTATAATTATGGTAAAGGCTGGATATGAAAAATTAAGTATCTGTGTCATGGATGACGGCGATGGGTTTCGGGAAGATGCAGAAAAAATTACGGAAGCGTTCTATGGGCAGAATGTAAAAGACAGCCTGAAACATGCGGGTCTGGGAATGTATATCAGCAGGCTGTATTGTGAAAAACATGGAGGAAAATTAGTTTTAGGAAATGATGAACAGGGAGGAGCTGTGGTGACAGCAATATTTTGTCGGATTGCGTAAGGAATCCGGCATTTTTCTTTTTATTGTCTTTCTGTTGTGATTTTTCTTTTACAATAGAATCATGAAAAAATGAAGGAGGCAAAATTATGCGGTCAATTTTGAAAAGAGAGGTAAAAAATTATATGAAGAACCCTCTGCTCTGGCTTGGCATCGTTATTGGTGTTTTTACGGTATTTCAAAATGTAAGCCCCTATCTGAACATCCATTATCTCAGGGAAGGGGAAACCATTGTGAATGACTATCCGCAAAACTATCGGGATGGAGATGTTTCCTGCGGATATGTGCCGACGGAGAAAGCGCTGCGTCGGGAGATGTGGGAAGAACGGATACAGGAAGTTTTAACTTCCGAATTCGAGATGGACAATGAGGGGGCGCTATCTGTGATTGATGATATGAAAGGAATGGATCTTAAGACAGCCTGCGCCCATCTGGAAGGGTATGGCTTTTACAATGCATATTATGAATATGAGAATACAGCCTACCATAAAGGAACCCGTGAAGAAATCAATTCTTATATTTCAGAAAGGCTGGAAAACAGGACATTTTCATACTATTTTTCCAGAAAATTTGCGGATTTTGCAGGGCTGTTTATGGGATTTTTTGCAACCGTTTTATTGTCTGTTTTATTTATGCAGGATACGAGGAGAAATACCTATGAGCTTCTTCATACAAAGCCTGTCAGCGCAGGAAAATATCTGTCAGGCAAAGTGGGAGGCGTTTTTGCAGTATGTCTGATAATACTCGCAGCCTTAAACCTGATATTTTTTGGTATTTGCCTTGCATCAACGAGAAACAGCGGATTTGAGGTGCGTTTGACGGACTTTTTAGTGGCAAGCTGTTTCTATATCCTGCCCAATATGCTGATGATTGTAAGCGTTTACAGCCTGATTTCATTGCTGTTTAAAAGCCCGTTGCCGGCAGTGCCGCTTTTGTTTCCTTATATTGTGTATTCCAATATGGGAAGCAGGAATGCGGAAGGCATCTATGGATATTATGGCAGACCGTTAGCGATTATGGTGCGGTTTCCAGGAGGTTTTTTTGATACTGCCCCTCCGCCAATGGCATTGCTGAATCAGAGTTTCCTTATCTTAGCCGCAATCTGCATCGTCTTTCTTTCCATGCAGATATGGAAAAGGAGGCGGGTATATTGATACGTGAAATGAAAATCTCTCTGACCTTCCAAAAGCAAGCTTATGCAGTATTTTTTGTCGTAATCTTAAGCCTTGTCAGAGGGATAACTTATTCTGATGAAATAGGAATTGCATTAGGAGCCCCAATGGCAATCCTTGCTTTCACATTCTGTGCAGATACCTATACGCAGGAAATTGCCAGCAAGCGATCGGAAATCTGGCGGTTATGCCCCATGAAAAAGAGAATGCATTCTATTTACAGACACATTGTGATACAGGAAATGTTCTTACTGGCTGTCGCAGCCACCTCATATGGATTGTTTTTTCTATTCCAAAATCCAAACATAAATGGAATGGGGCAAAGTGGTATAGAAAATGAAATATGCCAGTTCTTTGTATATTTTGCCGCTATCGCTGTCACGCTTGGCTTCTGGGGGCTTTTATCAAATCTGTTTTCCTGCCTGTTTCGGAATATGTGGGTGGGAATCGGGGGCTGCATGGTGCTGTGGCTGATTACAAATTCCAGCATCGGTGACAGAACCTTCAAAGCATGGAACCTATTCTCCTATGCCTTCAGGAAGTTAGAGAACAGCAGCGATTTTAGCTGGATATGCGGGAAAGTTGTTTGTATTTGTATTGGAATCATGGCAGTGGTGGCACTGCCTAAAATCATTAAGAAAAGAGGTTAAGACTATGGGAATTAAGATAGAAGATTTAACAGTAACATTCCGAAATGATGTAACAGCAATCAATCATGCAGATTTGGAAATCCCAAAGGGGATTTTTGGGCTGCTAGGGGAAAACGGGGCAGGAAAAACAACGCTTATGCGGGTGCTTACAACTGTGTTATCACCAACCAGTGGTACACTAACCTTAGATGGAATACTTTACAGCGAGGGGAATTTTGAAAAAATACGTAAGAAAATAGGATATCTGCCGCAGGAGATAGACCTGTATCCAAACCTGTCAGTACAAGAATGTCTGGAATATATGGGGGACTTATCCGACATACCCAGACAAACATATAAAGAACGCATCAAATATTATCTTGAAAAGACAAGCCTGTCGGAGCATCGAAGAAAGAAGATGAAACAATTGTCGGGCGGCATGAAACGGAGAGTTGGGCTTATTCAGGCGCTTTTAAATGAGCCGGAATTTTTAATTGTTGATGAACCAACAACGGGATTAGACCCTGAAGAACGTATCCGTGTCCGAAATCTGTTGGTTGATTTTTCAGAAGGGCGTACCGTTTTGTTTTCCACCCATGTAGTGGAAGATTTGGCAGCTACCTGCAATCAGCTTGCAGTTATGAAAAATGGAAAATTCCTTTATTCCGGAAATATGAAAGAATTATTGGAACAGGCAGGAGGCCATATTTGGATTTATAAAACAAAAGATGAAGGGACTGCAAGGGAGCTGGAAAAAAATATCATGTTTCATCGAAACAGTATGCAGGGGACGAATTACAAATGAAAGTAATCAGTGAAACGCCGCCAAAAATGGAATGCAGTTCTTGTGAAGTAACGCTGGAGGATGCTTATATTTATCTTGCGAACAAAGAACTATAATGGCAATAAACCTAAACAGGGTCAATGAATTATATCTGTATCCCAGACATTACTATAGGATGCCCCTGAGCAGGCTGTCAGATATATTTTGGAACAGGGAAAGGGTGTCAGCACAAATGAATGGGACAGATGCGGCAACCGTTGCACATGCGCTGCGTGCATTATCCGGGTATACAGGAAAGGACTGGCTTAAAGGAAGTCAGGTCAACTATACGCAAAACGCCTGTTAGGCGAATTGTGCGGGAAGGACAGATAATTTAAAACAGAAAGTGAAAAACAGGCTGTCTGGGAAGAACTGGGCGGCCTTGCTGTGTTGCAGATGTGTTAGAATGGAAAAGGATATAGTGAGGCAGCAATCTTGAATTGATGCCATAGGAATTTGAGTGCTATCAGGTAAAAGTATACTTTCACGCAAAAGTCGAGGGTTTCCGTGATAGTATATGACGGAAAGGTAAATAGAAGTAGGATATTGTTAGTTTTAGCGAAAAATGGTATTAGTTTGGCTGAAAGTGCTATTGAAATATGGGTGATATGATACAAACATGGAAATTGCTCAGAGTTTTCGTGAAAGTTTGGAGTTTTGCCTGTTTGTTTAAAGAATCTGAAATTTTTATCGTCCAACAAATTGAATTTTCGTCCAAAAAGAATTATAATTGGATAAAAAAAGAATGTCATTGGACGAAAGGAGATAATATGAGAGCGTTTGATTATATCCGCCTTGCAGAGAAAACGTGGGATATGGATATACTTAATCTTGTCGCAAAGATACATGAATATAAGGGGCGTCAGGATTTATATATCAGGCAGAAGCCTGTTGAACTTGAACGTTTGGTTGAGATCGCAAAAATCCAAAGCACAGAGGCATCCAATAAAATAGAAGGGATTGTTACGACAAGTACCCGGATGAAGCAGTTGTTTGAAGAAAAAACGACACCCCGCAACAGGGAAGAAGATGAGATTATGGGATACAGGGATGTGCTTCATACAATTCACGAAAGTAATGAGTACATTCCAATCAAACCATCATATATACTACAGTTACACAGAAACCTTTTGAAAAGAGCGGGATTTTCATACGGCGGGAGTTTTAAGAGTGTACAGAACTATATTAATGAAACAAAACCGGATGGAACAGTAGTCACAAGGTTTACTCCAATCGCTCCATACAATACCCCAGATGCAGTGGAGCGGTTATGTACGGCTTATGAGCAGGCAATTGCGAGTGGGAAGGTGGATTCCCTCATATTGATTCCTGCTTTTATATGTGATTTTTTGTGCATTCATCCTTTTAATGATGGGAATGGAAGAATGAGTCGGTTGCTTACTCTGCTTCTTTTATATAAAAATGGGTATCATGTTGGTAAATATATAAGTATTGAGAGGCAAATTGAGAAAACAAAGGACAGGTATTATGATGTCCTTGAAATTTCGGATATAGGATGGCATGAGGAAAAAAACGACCCAACACCATTTATACGTTATATGCTTACGGTTATATTGGCTTGTTACACCAAATTTGAAGAACGTGTAGGAATCATAGCAGGAAAGGGAGATACCAGTAATGCTTATGATATTGTAAAAAAATATGCAGAAGAAAAAGTCGGGAAATTTACAGGTGCAGAAGTTGTTGCACACTGTCCAAGCATAGGGAGATCATCAGTTCTGGCGGCAATAAAGAAACTGGTGGAGGAAGGAAGTATTATTCGGTATGGGAGTGGCAGAAGCACTTATTATGTAAAGGCTGACAGACAGTAAGTTTCATGCAGCCTACTTGAAAAGAATGGATAAAAAGGATAGGAAAAAGATTTATTTTGAAATACATTGATTATTGGCATAAAACTATTAAAAAAGAGAAAAGATGGTAAGGTGCGCTTATTGTGGGGCAGAAGGAAAAATGTCACGGCAGCATGTGATACCAAAAGGTTTTATAAATAATATGAATTTTAAAGCATTAACAGTATGGTTGGATAAGGCTTCGTCAAAGGTTATTAATAGCGAATTGATGGTTAAAGATGTATGTGCAGAATGCAATAATGGAGAATTATCACAGCTCGATGCATACGCATTAAAACTGATAATTAGCTATAATGAAAAAATATTGTATGAAACAAGGAAAGTGCTTTTTAAATATAATTATGACTTATTAACGCGTTGGCTGTTAAAGGGTATGCTACAATTTACTCGCAGGCAAAACCCTTATACAAACATGGAAACTGCCTGTATTATCACGGAAGCCCGCTGGGAGTTTTCGTGATAATGTAAAGGGGGTTCGTGATAATATAAGGCATATCTTATTGAATCATATCTATTTTATTTTACGTTTTCCAAAATATTCAAGAAATATTTTTTCTTTTTAAGACCACAGTAGTATTGACGGGAGTTTAAGACTGTGGTAGTATATATGTGTAGCCACTACTACAGTCTTAAAAAAGGAGGTGTTGTTAAATGGACATCAAGCTGTTCGATTCTGAACTGAAAGTGATGTCTGTCCTTTGGCGTGATGGCGATGTTCCGGCTAAGTATATCGCCAAGCTGCTTACCGAGGAATTGGGATGGAATGTAAACACAACCTATACCCTGATCAAGCGTTGTATTAAAAAAGGAGCGATTGAACGCTCTGCTCCCGGTTTCATGTGCCATGCGCTCGTTCCGAAAGAGGAAGTCCAAGAGGCAGAAACAAATGAGCTGATTGACAAAGTGTATGACGGCTCTGCTGACAAGCTGTTTGCCGCTTTGCTGGGGAGGAAAAAGTTGAGCACCGCACAAATTGAAAAGCTGAAACAGATTGTCAATGATCTGGAGTGAGGTGATGTGAATGAGTTTGCTGCAGATGAGTTTTGCCGGAGGCATACTGATTTTAGCGATCATCGTCATACGTGCTTTGGCAATTAATATGTTATCCAAAAAGACTTTTAATGCACTTTGGGGGATATCCGTTGTGCGGCTGATGATTCCCTTTTCTATCCCATCTGCGTTTAGCGTGTATTCGCTGATAGGCAGCCATGCACCTGGAAATGGTTTACAGGCAATTCGTGTACTGCCGATTAGGGCATCGAGGCAGGCAGTGTCTATGCCGGGCAGCATCACAAATGCTGCAAATGCGATTTCCACATGGACAATTGTATGGGCTGCTGGCGTGTTGGTCTGCGCAGTGTTTTTTAGTCTGGCATATTGGAAATGCTGGAAGGAGTTCCAGACATCCCTTCCGGTGGGGAATGACTTCACTGAAAACTGGTTAAGCGTTCATCAGCAGAGGCGCAGGATTTCCATCCGGCAGTCCGGCCGGTTTTCTGCACCGCTCACATATGGCGTACTTCACCCGGTGATTTTGATGCCCATATCTACTAAGTGGGAAAAAACAGATTCATTGGAATATGTTCTGGCTCACGAATATGTGCATATCCGGCGTTTTGACAGCATCAGGAAATTGGTATTGATCGTAGTGCTGTGTGTGCATTGGTTTAATCCGCTGGTCTGGGTTATGTATATCCTTGCGAACAGGGATATTGAACTGTCATGTGATGAGGCGGTTGTCCGCTTTTTCGGCGAAAATACAAAGGCGGCCTATGCACGGGCATTGATCAGTATGGAGGAAACACGGAGCGGATTGACCCCTCTGTGTAACAATTTTAGCAAAAATGCAATTGAAGAAAGGATAACTGCGATTATGAAGATTAAGAAAACTACAGTTTTTTCACTTATTCTGGCAGGATTTATTGTTGCAGGAATTGCAACAGCGTTTGCCACTTCTGCAAATGCACAGCAAGCCGAATCTGTGGGGCAGGGCAGCGGGACAGAAATAGTAACCAAGCCGGATTCCATTCCGCAGGTTGACGACAGCTTTGGGATTTTTTTCAAGGACGGTGGAAGGGCAGCGGGTGCTGACACAGAAGAGATGAAAACGGCTGTCCCAGTGCAGTCGGATGATATTTATGGCGCACCTGTAGAAAAAACCAGTGCTTTGGCAGATGACCTGTCTGGAAACAATATTATTTACTTTGACACAGAAGCAGATCGCGATGAACACTTCCGGGCATTGGAGGCAAATGTGGAGAAAGGCTTGGATCGCTATGCGGGATTTGAGGAAATGTATAAAGGCATAGATACCTCTGCACCTGTGACGTATATTGTGAAGTAAAAATGCCAAGATGGGATAGCTTGTAATCAAGCAGCCCAAAAGCAAAGACCGCTGCACTATGGTTTACCGCCATGTGCGGCGGTCTGCTGTTTCCGCAGATAGAGCAGTCTGATAATGGGAATCACTTGGAAAACTTACGAGTTCAACAAATGGATATAACGAGGGCAGCGGCAGATCTGCTTGTGCAGGAACGGTTTTCAGCCGAAGTAATAGGAAACTGCGGAATCCATCAATGGCTTGTGAGGCATATTGGCAAAGCACAGAAAATCTGAAATCCTATATGTAGCGCCGGTGGAGCTTTGTAGGAGGGGTGGGTTGGCGTGTTTGGGGAGATGGAATGATGTACGAAAAGAAATAAAAACTAAAAAATTTCAAATCTACACAATAGATTCAAATTCCCCTGTTATAATCAGAAACCAGGAGGTGTGCTATGAGTAAAATTTTAATAGTTGAGGATGATTTATCCATACAGGCATTACTGCATGATTTCATACAGGAAGCAGGGTATAGTGTTATACTGGCATCTGACGGGGTAGAGGCTCTTGCAAAATATTCCGAACAGAGTTTTGATTTAATACTGCTTGACATTATGCTTCCCAAAATTGATGGTTTTGGTGTTTGCGAAGTTATCCGGCAAAAATCAAATGTGCCTATTATCATGCTTACGGCATTAGACGACGAGGGAAACCAGCTTAAAGGCTTAGACATGCAGGCTGACGATTACATTACAAAGCCGTTTTCTATGCCTGTACTGTTGCGGAAAATCGCCGCTGTTCTGCGCCGCTCATCAAAGCAGAATGATATTCCGCAGACCATGAGCTATAAAGATTTAACACTGGATTTAGAGGGGTACAAGGTTTATACAAAGGAAGAAAGCATTGATTTAACGCCCCGCGAGTTTGAAATACTGCGGGAACTGCTGACCCATAAGGGCAGGATTCTGACACGACAGAACCTGTTACAAACACTTTGGAAGTATGAGTTTTTCGGGGAAGAACGGATCATTGACACGCATATCAAGAACCTGCGGAAGAAACTCGGAACGGCTGACTATATAGAAACGATTAGAGGGGTGGGATATAGAATTGATAAAGAAGATTAAAAGCCGGTTATCTGTTAAAGTTTTTTTGCTGACATTGTTGTTGATAGCAGTGTGTTGTTTTACAACATATCGTTTCATTTTACAGGCAGCCCCCAAAAATTATCAACATGACATAGAAGATGTCGATTTGGAGCTTAGCTTTTTGCCCGATGAATTATTGAGAACCGAAAAGGAATTCGCTTATATGTTTCTTGAATCTGTATCAGACTTTATAAAGGAACAGTATGAAAATGAATTTGAACTACACTTTTTTCAGTCTGACGGACAAGAAGTGAGTTTACATGATATTAACCAACTTGTCGGCGGGCAGATTACGGATTTTGAAAAGAAAGAAAAAACAAAACTCTACACCGCTTCATTTGCTGACAGCGATTCGAGTTATACGTTATTGGTGACAAGGAATACTGCAAAACATACCCAGACAGAAGAAGCGATACAAGGAACGCTTCCGCTGCTTTGTACTGTCGTATTATTTGGCTCAATCATTTCCGCTTTCTTTTATTCATGGTACATAACTGCACCCATCAAGAAAGTGAGCAAGCTTTCAAAGCAAATGGCAGATATGGATTTTAGCGGATTTTGTTCTGCCGGGCGCACGGATGAAATAGGCGTGTTATCTGACTGCCTAAATACACTCTCCCGGAAATTGGAGGTGGCTCTTTCAGAATTGCAGGAAGCCAACCAAAAGCTGCAAGCTGATATTGACATGGAAAGGCGGCTTGAAAAACAGCGGGGAGAATTTTTTGCAGCAGCTTCCCATGAATTAAAAACGCCCATTACCATTATCAAAGGACAGCTTCAAGGTATGCTCTATCAAGTGGGACGCTATAAAGATCGGGAAACGTATCTTGCACAGTCTTTGGAAATTACGGACACTTTGGGAAGAATGGTACAGGAGCTTTTAACAATATCCCGATTAGATACTCCGGGCTATACTTGCAAAAAAAGCAATCTTAATCTTAGCAATCTCATAGTTGACCGCGTTACAGCATTTGAAGATTTATTCATGCAAAAGGACTTGACAGTTGAACAATCCATATCCCCGGAGATTTATATTTTAGGCGATATGCAGCTACTTCAAAAAGCATTGGATAATCTTCTGGGAAATGCGGCTGCGTATTCGGGAGCCGGAAATCAAGTATTGATAAAGTTATGGAACGAAACTGAAACCACCACCCTTACGATTGAGAATACAGGGGCACATATCCCTGACGAAGCGATTTCCAAACTGTTTGAACCATTTTACGGGGTAGATCAGTCAAGAAACAGGCAGACAGGCGGTACAGGTTTAGGACTGTATATTGTAAAAACAATTCTTGATTTGCATGGTGCGAGAATTGAAATTGCTAATACGATTCAAGGTGTTATCGTTTCCATACAGTTTTAGCACTTATATTTCAAAGGCGGCGGGCAGTTAGCTTGCCGCTTTTTTTAACGCAAGGTTTGCGCTTCTCCACATAAAAAACATATTCCATTCAAAGTAGATTCAAGTTATGATGATATTCTTTAACTGTACCCGGAAACAGGTAAACAACAAATAAATTTGTTGTCAAAAACCGTTGTTCACAGAAAGGAGATTCTACTATGAAAAAATGTTTACCCATCATCTTTGCCGCCCTCTTAATGGTTAGTGCGCTAACAGGGTGCAAAAGTCAAACAAGTTTGACTCGACAAAATTCTTCGCCCGAACAAAACAACGCCGCTGCACCGAGTGGCGAAACCACAATTAGCCAACCTGTAACGTCAACAACTGGGGCTTCAAGCCCGACCATTTCCCCTAATACGTCTGCTGCATATGAAAAACTGATTGCATACAAGACCGAGGGCTACGGGCAGCAGAGCATAGCCGATTTTAACACAACACTTGCTTCAACGCCCGATGAATTGACAGAGTTCCTTGCCGCAGTAGCTGATGTAATAAGTACCATATCCCCCGATGACGAAAATTATGATTTCTTCACTACAACAATCAGTTTTTCGTCACAGGAATTATATGGCGAGCATATGGGAGAGGAATTTTTTATTTCTATGCCACTCTCCAAACTAAGCAGACCTTGCGACTATTTGGACGATGAGGGGGGAACGGTATATGATTTTACCTGTTTCGTTGATGCAACTGCCTTTTATTCTATCCAAGCCCCGAAATTTGTATCAGTGGCAGAACGAGATAAGGCGTTGCTTACATTCAAAGAAGAAATGCAAAATTACTTGAATGGTCTAAGTGAAGAAGAAATTGCGGGTGGCGATATTAAAAAAATGCTCACGGACAAGTCCACTGAACTTGCAAATAGCTTGTCTACCGAAAATATGAAACTATCACCTTGTGACATTTATATGATTGAAATTCACAATGCAGGAACAGAAGAAGTCATTCAGTAATGGTTTCAGCTATGAAAAATCACAGGTATGCAATTCGAGAAGTGCTTATCAGGAATATTAGTGTTGTTCCCCATCTTGCCTGACTTATAATTATTCTGCTTGCCTGTCACAGAATTAACCAAAATAATATTACTTCTTATCCGCAAAATTATTTTTAATAAAAGAATCGGAAACATCATTTGCAGTTGTCGGAGAATATCGTGGCGAAATACTTATAGAAGATGGAAATGTCTTTTTTGATAGCTATATCATTGGATTTAAGGATGGTGTCACGACACATGGATTGGAAAACGGGAGTATCGCCTATGATATTTAGAAAGAATGCCTTGACAAAATAAAAAATAAAACTATAATATAGAGTAGTCTATAAAATAGACTAAAGGAGGAAAAACAGGATGCAGAATGTTGCAGAAGCAATTGAAGAAGTAAACCTGATCAAAAAAGTGATTGACCGAACCCAGAATGATTTTTCAAGGATAGCCAATTTTTTTATTTCTATTGGTGTTATCAACACAGTGACAAGCTTACTATATGTTACCGTGTTCCAGATCATAAAAAGGATGAACCATGTGGAATATGTGGTCTGGATGCTTTTCAGGGGGCTTAATTACATATCGGTATTAGGGTATATCGTTTTGTTTTTTATTTACCGGCGCAAACTGAAAAACCGAAATAATGCTTTGAGTCTGAGCATGATCAATATTTGGGGGACGCTCCTGATCGGCGGAGAGGCTTTCCGGATATTCTTTTCGGCTGTTAATTTTGGGAAACAGGATGTTTATTTTTATCAGAAGACATTAACGTTTCTTTTTCCTGTGATCGGCTGTCTGGTCTTAGGATTTGTGATACAGGATAAGCTGATACAGTGGGCCGCTTTTTTGATTGTGATCTTATATATGCTTTTGTCGGGTATGGGGATTGAAATCAAAGTGGGAAGTATGCTCGGAAATAATGTAAATGTAGGCATTGGCAGCATTTTAACAGCTATTATTGTTTCGGCAGGGATGATACTGCTTGGAATCCATCTGAAAAGAAAAGGAGAAAGATAGCATGGAGATTTCTTCAATGCCGGAGATATTTGGCAATAAATTGAGGCTTTCCGTGATATCGGCACTGGTTACGGGAGAAAAAAGTTTTTCTGAATTAAAAAAATATACGGACGCAACCCCTGGCAACCTGGGAGCGCAGCTTTTGAAATTAGAGGAATGGGGTTATATCAGTTGTAAAAAAGAATTTGTAGGTAAAAAGCCGCAGAGTTCATACAGGCTTACGGAAACAGGTATCTCCAATCTTAAGGAATATGTGGAGATGCTTGAGAAGGTGCTGAAAAGCATGGAAGCCTAGGAGGGAAGTGGAATGCTTGCGAAAATGGTTTACAAAAATATGGATAAGAAAAATATGCTGCTTTATTCTTTCAGCATCATTTTGTCAGTTGCATTGGAGATGGCTTTGGGGACTGCTTTTATGGTAAATGACAGGTATGGGCTGAACGAAAAAACCGGCAGCATGAACTGGCTCTGCACCATGTTCTTTCTGGCGGCGGGGGTGATGTCCATCTTTTTTGTCCTTTATTCAACGGCGTATTATGTCAGGACAAAGAACAAGGATTACAGCCTGCTGCTCATGCTAGGAAGCAGCAGAAAATTTATATTCAAATTTTTTTCTGTGGAGTTTTTATTCATTTATGTTTTTTCTGTGGTTTTGGGTATTTTGGCAGGAGGGCTGTTTTCCGCCCTGCTTTTGTTTATTCTTGGCTTATTTCAATATCTGGTTGCGTTTTCCGTGCCTGATGTTGTTCTGGTTATCAAATTAGTTATGAAAGTAAATTTTATGCTTTTCCTGTTAGAATATCCGTTGATATTATTGTATTTTTGCAAACGGAATCTGTCAGAAATGCGGCTGAGGGAAATGAAAAAGGAAGGGAGGCATAACAGAACCTGCTTTCTGGTAATTGGAGGAATTGTTCTCATCACTGCCTCGATGCGCCTGCTAAGGAGAAGCGAGCTTCCATATCGTTTTATCAGTATGGGCATATGCCTGACCGGGGTATACATGGTTATGTCATATGGCGGCAGCCTGGTGTTGATGCTGCTGAAACTGTTTAAGAATTTTTATTATAAACATATGGTCACGTTAAATGAATTTTATTATCAGTTTAAAAGGAATTGCAGGCTGCTGTTTATTATGCTTGTGCTTAGTTTTGCGGTTCTGTACTTTACGGGTGGATCTGTGATCTCACAGATGTCGGAAGATGTGGACAGCCCGATATATCCCTATGGTTTTGTCGGAGTCATACAAGACGGCGATATGAAGGATATGGCACGGGAAATGGTGGGCAGGGACGGGATTGAGATACCGGCAGTAAAGGGATATCTGTACAATGGAACGGCTGTTTTTT
>Ga0224742_10255_pt1 | contig 13666 bp, 12 predicted proteins | sample LIM_E_Water_Neg_FD_161631 | JGI IMG/M metagenome (GOLD analysis project Ga0224742, IMG submission 161631) | Enriched cells from gastrointestinal tract of the lab mouse from Pacific Northwest National Laboratory (PNNL), Richland, Washington... | ecosystem: Host-associated > Mammals > Digestive...
CAGTATCTAGAATTGTTGATTCAACAGTACTTGTTACAGAATGTAGAAGAACTAAAATTGAAGATTTGAAAAATGTTGTAAAGCTAATTCAAAACGTAGGTGGTAATATTGAAGGTGCTGCTCCTATTGTAATAATATGTACTTTTGGTACATTGGTCTGTTTAATATAATTTTTTAGTGTTTTATAATCTTCACTATCTTTAATTTCTCTTAAACATTCTGATAAACCATTTTCGTTTGATACTTCGAAAATGTTATGTTGTCTACCTTTTCTCATATCTGCATCTACAATGATTACGTTTTTATTTGACCAAGCATATGCTACTGCCATATTTGCAGTAATCCAACTTTTTCCTTCTGATGCATTACAACTGGTAAATAAAATCGTTTTTGATTCTTCCTTTGATTTTGAAAAGGCTATATTCGTTCTTATTGTCTTAAATGCCTCTGATACTACGGACTTACTATGGTGATGTACAATTAATTCTTCATTTGTCTTTGACTTATGGAATGGTACAACACCTACTACATTTAATCCAACATATTCTTCAATATCTTGTTCAATTTTAATAGTAGTATCTAAGACATAAACAATAGATACCATAACGGTACATACTACAATACCAGCAACTAGGAACATCACAATATCAACCATATGATGAATATTATATGGCTCTGTTGCGTAGGATGCTTGATCTACAATGCTGATATTATCTATTTTATAAAATTCTCTAATTTCTTGGATAAATACATCATTTAATGTTCCAGCTATTTTTTGTGCTTCAGCTGGATCTTCATGTATTACTCCAATTTCAATAATTTGAGTGTCTTTTACTTCTTCTATTTCTATATTTTGGTATAACTCGTCTTCTTCCATGTCTAAATGCAAGCGTTCAATTACTTTATTTAGTACACTACTGCTCTTTAGTATTCTTCCATACGTACCAATTAAGTTCTTATTTAAATTGATATCGTTTTGTGTTAAACTGTCGTTATCCTTATTTACATTATCGCTTGTTAGAAGCATGGTAGAAATTGATTTGTACTTTGGTACAACCATGTTATATGAGTAAAAGTATCCACATAAGATGAATAGAAAAAGTATTAACACAATTTTTAAGCTACTTTTCTTTAATACATTGCTTAATCTTTTTAAACTATTCTTTTCCTTTTTATCCATATTTCACCACCTATACATCAATTATACCATATACAAGTCGTTTTTGCAACACTTTATGTATACTTAGGAACAGTTTTTATAACGTTTTCCTCTTTCCTACATTTTTCAGCACTTTGACAGCACAAAAAATAACATGCCACTTTCGCTTTTGCTACTCATATCATGTTATTTTTTACTCTTTTACCATTAATAGGAAGGAATTATGTTTCTTTTATATATAGCTATTCTCAAAAAGCTCCTTAAAGCTTTCCCCTCTAATATGCTATATAAGAGTCCGGTGCCTACTACCGCTACTCCACGACCACAGTTGTTGTTGACAGTCCAATCGTTGTTACCGTTAAAGGAGAATACCCCATTGTTGCCACGTCTGAAACCGTAAGCAGTATTGTTAAGCCAGTTAGAGTTGCTAGTGCCATGCCAGCCTGCGCAGCTAGGATACCTATAACATAATCCCTATTCTATTTTTATTGTACCATTTCCTTTCTTCTTTTTTCAATACTTTTAAAAAAAGATGGTTAAAGTTTTACATATTTTATTACTATATAAATTGACATTTCCTGTTTTGTAGTGTATGATGTGATTGTTAAAATTATTATTTTTAGGAGGAAAATTATGGAATTAAAAGGCTCAAAAACAGAAGCTAATTTAAGAACTGCTTTTTCAGGAGAATCTGAGGCTAGAAACAAATATACTTATTTCGCTAGTGTAGCAAAAAAAGAGGGCTATGAACAAATCGCCGCTATTTTCTTAGAAACTGCTGAAAATGAAAAAGAACATGCTAAATTACACTTTAAATACTTAAAAGGTATTGGAGATACAATGTCTAACTTAAATGATGCAGCAGCTGGAGAAAATTACGAATGGACTGACATGTATGCAAACTTTGCTAAAGTTGCTGATGAAGAAGGTTTTACTGAAATCGCAGCTACTTTTAGAGGAATTGCAGAAGTGGAAAAACATCATGAAGAAAGATATAGAAAATTAATTGAAAACTTAGGAAATGGTGAAGTTTTCAAAAAAGGAAGTATTACTGTTTGGAAATGTAGAAACTGTGGACATATTCATGTTGGTATGGAAGCTCCTGCTATTTGCCCAGTTTGTAAACATCCACAAGCATACTTTGAAGTAAATTGTGAAAATTATTAACCTTATCCTATTATATAACTTTAAACAGCTTGTATATATCTTTGCGGAAAAATAACATTTTTTTCACAAATCTACATACAAGCTGTAATCTATTATATTCTGAATCATAACTTGGTTATTCTATTCATCACTCAATAAAACTAATAAATTTATTCTACTTCTCTACAATTTAATACAATATCACGCTTTAATAAGCTATCATCAATCACACCTGTTCCAATAAATTGATTTTTCTCATTATAGATTTTATAAATATCGTCTTTTTCTTCTCGTGTTTGCCTAACTCCATTAAAAAATAAGGTTACTTGTCTTTCATTTAATCTGATACTTGATTTATCCTTAAAGAATCGTTCCATAGTTATCAAGTTTTCTTTCCAAAAATTTTCGTCTTGTTCTTTTTCTGCCTCTTCAATTTGTAGGCAAGTTACTGATTGTTCTATTGTAAATTCTCCTACTTTAACACGATTCAGTTCCTTCATATACCCTATTGTTTGTAACCTTTCTGCTACTGTTTCACATAAACTTCTAATATAAGTACCTTTTGAGCAATGTACTCTAAAAGAAATTGTTTTTTCATCTTGGTTATAGCTTAGTAATTGCATACTATAAATCTCAATTTCACGTTCTGGAATTTCTACCACTTCATTTTTTCTAGCATATTCATATAGCTTCTTTCCCTTTATTTTAATTGCTGAATAAATGGGAGGTTTTTGTTTTTGCCTGCCCTCTATTGCTTTTAATGTTTCTTCTATCTTTTCTTGGTTGAATATACTTTTATCCACCTCTTTTTCTTCAATTACTTTTCCTTCTCCATCTGCAGTATCTGTCTTTTTTCCTAATTGAATCACAGACTCATAAATCTTATCATGATCTATTAAATATTTAGATAGTTTTGTTCCCTCACCTAATAATAATGGAAGCACTCCTGTTGCCATTGGATCTAACGTTCCTGTATGCCCCACTTTTGCTTTTGTAATTCTTTTTACTTTAGCTACTACATCATGTGAAGTACATCCTTTTTCTTTTTTTACAATTAAAATTCCGTGCATTTGCATTTATTTTCCTCTAATTTTCTATTTACATTAATTTAATATAAAATAAAATTTAAAGCAATCTAATTACTTCACTTAAAACTTTTTCCTTCGCTTGTTCTATGGTTCCTTGAATAGTCGCACCTGCTGCTCTGGCGTGTCCACCACCTCCAAAAATACTGCAAGCATCTGCTACATTAACATAGTCATTAGAGCGAAGTGATATTTTACAACCCTTTTCCGTCTGACGAATAAAGATAGAAACCTCTACCCCTTCTACACATCTACCTATATCTACAATCCCCTCATGATCTCCACTTTCAGCACCTACTGCTTGTTCATCTTCAGCAGTAATATAGGTATATGCAATTTTTCCATCTTCTAAAAATTCTACTCTATTATTAGCCATTCTGTGCAATTCAAAATTTGGCTTTGTTTTAACTTCCATTACTTGGCGATAAATTTTAGATACATTCACACCTTTATTTAATAACCATGCTACAAATTCAAAAGTCTCTGCTGTAACACCTTGGTATTTGAAACCACCTGTATCTGTAATAATACCAGCTAAAATGCAAGTACCAATTTCTTTAGTTAACTCAATTCCAAAATATTCTAAAATAACTAGTAAAATTTGTGCACAAGCTGGTGCTGCTGGATTAACATAGTTATAATCTCCAAACATTGTATTTGTACTATGATGGTCAATACAAACTTTTACCTTTGCATCTTCAAAGTAGTTTACAAACCCATTTAACATTTTAATTGTAGCACAATCTAATGATATTGCTAAATCATAATTTTCTATGTCACTTTGTGTTTTTATCTCTTCTACTCCTGGTAAGCAATTAAAAACTTTAGAGTATACTGGTATAATAATATCTGGACTTTTTCCAAAAGCCTTTAATGCATGATACATAGCTAAACTACTTCCTATTGCATCACCATCTGGATGTTCATGTGTTAATATAACTATTTTTTCTGCTTTTTTTATTTCTTCTAAAATATTATCTAATGTCATCTTTTACTCCTTTTGTCAGGTTGGGGACGTTCCTTTTTCTGACACTTTTGTCAGGCTAGAGACACACCTTAAAATATCTTTTATAAAGGACTGTCCCCTCTATGACACTTTTGTCACAAAAAGGAACGTCCCCAACCTGACACTATTTATTTTTTCTGATTTAAGTCATTTAATATCTTATCAATTTTAGCACCATATTCCATAGAATCATCTATTTCAAAGCTTAGTTCTGGTGTTACTCTTAAATTCATTGTTTTTGCAATTTGCGCACGGATAAAACCAGCTGATTCTTTTAATCCTTCCATGGTTTTTGTATTGCTTTTTGAATTTAATAAACTTACATAAACCCTGGCATATCTAAAATCAGGTGTAATTCTTACTTTAGTTACACTAACCATGCCTGTTACTTTTGAATTTTGAAGTTCAAAAGTAATGATATTGCTAAGTGTTTTTTTCAGTTCTTCGTTTACACGATCTAATCTATTGTTTTTAGTCATTTGATTTCCTTCCTATCAGTTCAAAAACATTATTTTCACTAATATAACTGTTAATAAAAAATATATTTTCTTGTCTGCAATTAAGCAAATAAATTCTGCATTAACCTCTTTAGCAAAATTTTTGATATACTCAAATAGTCTTGTCCCAATTTTTTGCCCTCTATATTTTTCATTTACTCTAACACTCCATACTGTTATAAATGGTCTATTTTCTTCAAAAATATTATGATGAATAGTTGCTTTTGCAAAAGCAACTATTTCATCTTCATATTTTCCTATTATCATTTTATAATCTGGATTATCTTTAACTACTTGAAAAGTCTGATACATCTTTTCTCTATTTGTCTAATTAGGCCTTTCTGCATCATATAATTTTGCAACCTCTTCTAAATCTTTTTCTTCTAACTCGAAAAAATTTATTTCCATTAACGTTTAACCTCTTCCATAATATAAAACTCTAATACATCGTCTTCTTTAACATCATTGTATCCTTCAATTTGAAGACCACATTCAAAGCCTTTTGTTACTTCTTTTGCGTCATCTTTGAAACGTTTTAAGGATACTAATTTTCCATCATGGATAACTACATTTTCACGGATAACACGAACTCCTGCATTTCTTTCTATTCTACCGTCAGATACATAAGCACCTGCAATGGTTCCAACCCCTGAAACTCTGAAAGTTTGTCTTACAATAGCATTTCCTATTACTTTCTCTTCATAGATTGGCTCTAGCATTCCCTTCATAGCTGCTTCTACGTCTTCTAAGGCTTGATAAATAACAGAATATTGTTTAATTTCAACAGCTTCTTTTTCTGCCATATCTTTTGCTGTATTTACTGGACGTACATTGAATGCAAGAATAATACATTTTCCTGCTTTAGCAAGTTGAACATCAGATTCTGTAACAGCTCCTGCTACTGCATGGATAACTCTTACCTTTACTTCGTCATTAGATAATTTTTCTAAGGATTGTTTTAAAGCTTGTGCAGTACCTTGTACATCTGCTTTGACAATAATGTTTAATTGTTTTAAGCTTTCACTTTCCATCTTTTCAAATAAGTTACTTAAAGTTACTTTGCTGTTTTCCGCCATGATTTGTTCTCTTTCTTGGCGTTTTCTTCTTTCAATTAAGTGTTTTGCCATTTTTTCGTCTTTTACTTCATAGAAAGTATCTCCTGCTTCTGGTACTTCTGTCAATCCCATGATTTCAACTGGTGTAGATGGTCCTGCTTTTTTTACTTTTTGTCCTTTATCATTTTTCATAGCACGAATTCTACCAATTGATTTTCCTACAACGATAGTATCACCTTCATCTAAAGTTCCCCTTTGAACAAGCATAGATGCAATAGGACCTTTTGCTTTGTCTAGTCTTGCTTCAATAACAGTTCCTTTTGCTTGTTTATTAGGATTTGCTTTTAATTCTTTCATGTCAGCAACTAACAATACCATTTCTAATAAGTTATCAATATTTAATTTCTTCTTAGCAGAAATTGGTACATAAATAGTATCTCCGCCCCATTCTTCTGGTACTAGTTCATATTCCATTAATTCTTGTTTAATCTTCTCAACATTAGCACCTGGTAAGTCAATTTTGTTTACTGCTACAATGATTGGAATTTCAGCAGCTTTTGCATGGTTGATAGCTTCTACTGTTTGTGGCATAACACCATCATCTGCTGCAACTATTAAAATAGCAATATCGGTAATTTGAGCACCTCTTGCACGCATAGCAGTAAATGCTTCGTGTCCTGGGGTATCTAAAAATGTAATCTCTCTACCTTTAATATTTACTTTATACGCACCAATATGCTGGGTAATTCCTCCAGCTTCTCCTTCAATGACATTCGTACTACGAATAGCATCTAATAAGGAAGTTTTTCCATGGTCAACGTGTCCCATAACAACAACAACTGGTGGTCTTGCTTCTAGCTCATCTGCTGTGTCTTCTGTGTCATCAAATAAAATGTCTTCTTCCTTTACTTCTTCTTTCTTGGTTGCTGTAATACCAAATTCTTCTGCTACTAAAAAGGCGGTATCAAAGTCAATAGTATTATTAATAGTTGCCATAATTCCATAATTAAATAACTTTTTAATTACTTCTCCACTAGTTTTCTTCATTTCCATAGCTAAGTCTTTTACTGTAATCATTTCTGGGATAGTAATTTCTTTTAATTCAAAGATTTTTTGTTTGTTTCTTTCCTCTTCTCTTTGAGGTTTACGTTTATTTCGCTTTCCGCGAGCAGTGGTTAAATCATAATAATCAAGCATTCCACCTTCTTGGTCATCAAACATGTTAGATAATTGGTTTACTTGTTTTAAGTCTTTTAACTTACCTTCATTAAAGCTTTCTTGGAAACGGTCACCCTTCTTGGCTTTTGTTCCTTTTTTTGCTTTGTTGTCTTCATAACGATTTGCTTTTTCTTTATCAATTGCTCTTGTGCTAATATCTCTTTTATCTTCTTTTTCTACAATCTCAGTAGCCATAATATCTTTGATATTACGGTCAATTCCTCTGTTATCTAATGGACGGTTTCCGTTTTGGAAACGATTGTTGTTATATCCATTTCCTTGACGATTATTTGGATAACCATTGTTTTGATTGTATGGACGGTTATTGTTTCTATCAAATTGTCTATTGTCACGGTTTTGATAGTTATTTTGTCTATTATCTCTGTTTTGATAGCCACCTTGTCTATTGTCATAATTGCCATTTGGACGATTTCCATTTTGGAAACGATTATTGTTGTATCCATTTCCTTGATGATTGTTTTGATAATTATTATTTTGTCCATATGACCTATTATTATTCCTGTCAAACTGTCTATTATCACGATTTTGATAGCCATTTTGTCTATTATCATAATTGCCATTTTGGCGATTATCATTTGGATAGCGGTTATTATATCCATTTCCTTGGCGATTATTTTGATAATTATTGTTTCTATTATCTTGATAAGAATTTTGCGCACTTGAAGGAGCAGTAGTATTCTTACTTTCTTCTACTACTTTCTTTTCCTCTTCTTTTGGTTTCTCATCCTCTACTTTTGGCTCTTCTTTTGGAATTTCTACTTTTGGTTCTTCTACTACTGGCTTTATTTCTATTGGTTTTACTTCTTCTTTTTCTGCTATTTCTTCTACTACTGTTTCTTCCTTTTTTTCCTCTTTTTGAGGAGTTTTCAAACCAAATAATTCACTTACTGTCATTGGCTTTACAGGTTGCTTTCTGTAAACAATATTGTAGTCTTGATTTTTTCTCCTTTCTACAAAGCCAACATCATTTCTATTCACTTCCTGTTTTTCTTTCTTTTCTTCTTTTTCTTCAAAGTCAGTACGAATTACCTCACGTCTAATAATGACTGGGGTTTGCTTTTCTGCTTTTTTCTTATCACTGCCTTTTTTGTCTGATTGTTCTTCTTTTTTATCGTTTTTTGTTGTGCTTTTTTTATCTGAACTTTGAAAACCTGCTTTGATTTGGTTTGCCTGTTCCTCTTCTACAGCGCTCATATGGCTAGTAGCCTCAATTCCTAATTCTTGTGCTTTTGCCACAACCTCTTTACTTCCTAATCCTAATAATTTTGCTATTTCATGTATTTTAATTTTACCCAATCATTTCACCCCCATTAATGATACTTATTACTTTTTTCGAAAAACCAATATCTTTAATTCCTATCACAGCCTTATTTACCTTTCCCATTGCTTTACTTAATTCCTCTATGGATAATATCGTATATATTGTAATTTGATACTTTTTTGCTTCTTCTTCAAAGGTTTTCCTTGTCCTATCAGATGCATCTTTTGCTACTAATATTAGCTTTACTTTACCTTTTTGTATCTCCTCTATACAAGCATCAGTACCTGCTACAATCTTTCCTGCTTTTGTGGCAATTCCTATTAGTCCACATATTTTTGCGCTATCACTCAAATTCTATTACTCCTTTATTCTTTTTCTCAACTCTTCATAGATAGTATCTTCTATTTTCATTTCAAAACTTTTTTCTAATTTTCTTGACTTAATCGCCTTTTCTAAACATTCTGTATTATCACAAAGGTATGCTCCTCTGCCTTGTGCTTTTCCTGTTTTGTCAAGTGAGATTACCCCATCTTTATTTTTTACAATACGAATTAAGTCTTTTTTGTCTTTTTGCGTATTACATCCTATGCATGTTCTTTGTGGTAATTTTTTCAAAATGTTTGTCACTTCCTTTTTTTAAATGTATTTGTAAATTTTATACATTATTCATCTGTCTTTACTTTTTTTCCTCTGTAGACTCTTCTTTTGTTTTCTTCGCTCTTGTTTTTTTAGGTTTTTCTTCTACTTCATCTTCCACATCTTCTTTTTTCGTTTTTCTAGTCTTTTTCTTTTCTTCTTGTACTTGTTCAACTGTCTCACTTTCTTCTGCTTTCTTGGTAGATTTCTTAGTTGTCTTTTTAGTAGCTTTTTCTTCTACTGTCTCTTGAGTTACTTCCTCATTCTCCATTTCTTCTTGTACTTGTTCTGCCTTTTCTGCTTCTTCTTGGGCTTTTTGCATCATCTCTCTGAATTGAGATTCACTCTTAATATCAATTTTCCAAGTGGTTAGTTTAGCTGCTAGTCTAGCATTTTGACCAGCTTTTCCAATTGCTAAAGATAATTGATCATCTGGAACAATCACTTGTGCAAATTTTTCTTCTTCATGAACATCTACAGCCATAACCTGTGCTGGAAGTAATGCTGAAGAGATATAGATAGCGGGATCTGGATTCCATTCAATTACATCAATTTTCTCTCCACTTAATTCATTAATAATGTTTTGAATACGAATTCCTTTTTGACCTACACAAGAACCAACTGGATCAATATTTTCATTTGGAGAATATACTGCTACTTTGCTTCTACTTCCTGGGTCTCTTGAAACACTCTTTAGTTCAATAACACCTTCATAGATTTCTGGAATTTCTAATTCAAATAGTTTTCTAACAAAATCTGAACATGCTCTTGATACTAACACTTGTGGTGATCCCTTTGCTCCTCTTTCTACATCTACTACATAAGCTCTTAGTTTGTCATTTACATGATATTTTTCAGTTGGTATTTGTTCTCTTACTGTCATAACCCCTTCTAGTCTTCCTAAGTCTAGTACCACAACTCCACCATCTGCTTTTTGTACTATTCCTGATACAATCTCGCCTTTTCTATCATTAAATGCTTCAAACAAAATATTTCTAGATTCTTCTCTAATTTTTTGAACAATAACTTGTTTAGCTGTTTGTGCTGCAATTCTTCCAAAATTCTTTGGAACAATTTCAATTTCAGCAATATCTCCAATTGCTAATTTTTTGCTTAATTTTTGTGCATCAGCTAGATTAATTTGTAAATTTGGGTTCTCTACTATTTCAACAACCTCTTTTTCAGCATATACATGAGTTTCTCCTGTTTGTCCATCCATTGTTACTTTTACATTTTCACTTGACTCAAAGTTTCTTTTATATGCTGTTACTAAAGCTGTTTCAATAGACTCTAAAATAATGTCCTTTTTGATGCCTCTTTCTTTCTCAAGCTCTTCTAATGCCTCAATTAATTCCTTACTATCAATAGCTGGTCCATTTGCTTTTGCTTTTTTCATTTTTCCTAATTCCTCCTTAATTCCAATGATATTTTAATTTCATCTTTGCAATATTCTTTCTTTGTATCTCTTTCTTCTCTTCTTCACCTTCCACCTGTAGAACTAATCTATCTTGGTCAAATTCTTGCAAAATACCTTCTATTTGCTTACTCTTTTCCACTGGCTTAAACAAATTACATATAATCTCTTTTCCTAAATTTGCTTGTAAATGTCTTTCTTTTCTTAATACTCTCTCTATTCCTGGTGAGGAAACCTCTAAAAAATATTGTTCTTTAATATAGTTCGCTTCATCTAGTATATCATTGATTGCATCATTTACTTTCTCACAATCTTCTAAACTAATACCACTTGGTGTATCTATAAAAATTCTCAAATAATAGTCTTGCGCTTCTTTTTCATAGATGACATCATATAGTTCATATCCTAAGTCTTCAATTGTTTTATGAATCAAGTTTTCCACTTTTTCTTCTATATTTGCCATTTTACTCCCTCTCTGTCAGTTTGAGGATATCCGTTTAACTGACATTGAAGCGTGGGATTGGTTCCCACGCTTCTAGTAATTTATTATGTGATTATTAGTATACCCCATTTTTTCAGTAATTGCAAGTATTTTTTTAGATTTTGTAAGTTTTATTCCTTACAATACAATTAACACTGGTCTAAAGCTATAGTCTGTAGCAGGCTCACCGCTACCTCCTTGGAAAGCATTAAGTCCAGCTAAGGTTGCATTATCATATGCTCCACCACGTATCATAAATGGCATATTAGTACTTGGAAATTGCGAAAATTGTGCATTCCAACTATCATCCCAATTAGAAACGCTATTACTTGACACTTCATAAATTGCATCTCCATACTTGTTCTTATTTGCTATATAATTGTTAGTTGCATTATCTGTACTTACCACTGCATAATTGTACTTTGTCTTATTAGCTCCTTTAATTAGCACATCTCCATAAGCATATTTGCTTCCATTTTCTTTTACAAAATCATTTTCGATATAACTTGCTACATATTCCCACGCGCCACCTACTAAGTCATAAATTCCAGTAATATTTCCTGTAGAACTTGCTTTTACGCCTTGTTCACTTGCATACTCTATAGTTACTCCTGTATTTTGACTAGATGTAGCTGTATTTCCTGCTGAACCTGTAATATAACTTCCACTGTTATTAATCCATACCTCACTATTTTTGCCATAAATACTTTGGCTTAAATAAGCTACTGCTCCCCATTCTGTGTTTTTCATTAGATGGCTGTTTAATGTTGGTTGGTAATTTAGACAAACGGAATAACTTGTTCCAATTTGAATATTTCTCCAGCTAGTCACTCCTGGCTTTACTTGTAGAGTCTTAGTTGTTACATTGGTGTTGATTGAACCCGTATTTTCTGAAGTTGTACATTCTGTATGGCTTGCTTCAAATTTTGCTACCCATAGACCTGTTACATTTTGTTCATATTGGAACGCTGGATGTACCACATATCCATTTGGAAAAGTAGTATACTGATTTGTCGTTGTTTCGTTATACTCTACAATTGTTATTCCTTCTCTTACTGGATTGTTGGTTGCTTCTTTTAAGAAACAAATATCTACTTTTCCAGTAATAGAGTCACCACCTTTATGATAGTTTTCTGTAATTTGATAAGCATATCTTGGTATCCATACAAACATACTGCCTACAGTGGTTACTTTTTTTCCTTTCATTTCTTGTAAAGTTGCTGTTTTAGCATCTTGTATGCCTTCTATTATTAGTCCATCTGTTAGCATCATATTTGCCCATTGTTTGTCATCATAGTTATACCATTCATCATCACTACTATCTGTTACTACCCATGAATCATTTTGCCATTTTACTGGTATCATTCCAGCTTTTAGTTTAGGACTATTGGCACTTGGTCTAAGGCTATAATTTGTAGAATTAATCCCTTGTTCTCCTACACTATCAATTAGATCATTGGTCTTTTTCTCTTCTTTTTCCGCATGATTTTTTTGTACATTTTGTGCCTCTTGAGAAGATTTTAAAAGACCTTGTCTGCTAAGTGCTGTACCAATAGAAGCTCCTACAATCAATAAAATAATAAGGATGGCAATAACTAAAACTATTAAAGTAACACCCTCTTGTTTTTTTACATTCATCTTATGTTTTCCTCCTCGATTTGCTTGTATTTTACCCATTTTTGTGGCATAATAGTACATACAAAATGTTTTTTGAAAGGATACTATTTACCTATGGACTCATATCGTAAATTAGAATATAACCAAATTATACAAATAATCCAAGGATATTGCAAGACCTATCTTGGAAAAAAACTAAGCTTTCAAATGGAGCCTTTCTTTTCTTTTGAAAAGGTTCGTATTTCACTTTCTAAAACTATGGAGGCGATAAAACTTCTTTATCAAAAAGGATGTCCTCCTTTTGCTGAATTGAATGAAATGGAAATTCCTTCGAAAGCTTTAGAAAGTAATCAAATTCTATCTGCCAAATATCTTTTAGATTTGGCTCATTTATTAAAGGTTGCTAGAGAATTGAAAGAATATTTCAAGGAAGAGGCTTTAGCTATTTCTGAACAAGAAGAACACACTAGCTTATTACAAGATTACTTTTCTACCCTTTATGCTAATCCCTCAATCGAAAAAGAAATTTTTGATAAAATTCTAGATGAAAATACCATTAGTGACAATGCTTCTCCTAAGCTTTCTAGTTTGAGAAGAAATCGCAAGAATTTAGAACAGGGAATTAAAGACAAACTCTCTTCTTTAATACATTCTGCTAATTATTCTAAATATTTAATGGAACCAGTTATTACGATTCGTAATAACCGTTATGTTATTCCTGTGAAACAAGAATATCGTTCAAACATTCAAGGATTTATTCATGATATTTCTTCAAGTGGTTCTACTGTCTATTTAGAACCTACTAGCGTATTCGAAGCTAATAACCAAATTGCAAGCATTCGTATGGAAGAAGACATTGAAATCGAAAAAATTTTAGAGCAATTGACTGGTCTTCTTTTTGAAATATTAAATGAATTGAATCAAAATCTATCTGTTATTGGTACCTTAGACTTACTATTTGCTAAGGCTAGATATGCCCAAAGTTATAATGGTGTTATGCCAATACTAAATCAAGAAAAGAAAATCAAGCTAATAAAAGCTAAGCACCCATTAATTGCATCAGACATAGT
>Ga0224742_10256_pt1 | contig 13646 bp, 5 predicted proteins | sample LIM_E_Water_Neg_FD_161631 | JGI IMG/M metagenome (GOLD analysis project Ga0224742, IMG submission 161631) | Enriched cells from gastrointestinal tract of the lab mouse from Pacific Northwest National Laboratory (PNNL), Richland, Washington... | ecosystem: Host-associated > Mammals > Digestive...
AAACCTTATGTACCATTGTCATTTGCAGATTTATCTGATAAGCCGTCAGCCCGACGGGTTTGCGGCGATTCGGGACATGGCCCCGATGGAGTTTTTCACCCATACATTTTTTGAAAGTTCGGAACCACAGCAAGCATTGGCAGCCCGGGCGGACCTGATCCTGGTGGATCTGCAGGGTATGGACGCCGCCTGTGAGACGAAGAAACTGGCGGCCTGGAAAAAGCCGGAGGCGGATCTGGTGGTGTTGGCGGGCAAGGAGCAGGTACAGGTATTGGAGGACTGCCTTTCGCAGATCAGCGATCTCTGGACGCTGCCTCTTTCACAAGGGGAACTGCGTTTCCGCTTTCTTCGCTGGCAGCAGAACTGTAAGACGCGGAAAGACTACTGGGAGGCAAGCCAGTATCTGGAATCCACCATCAACAGTGTTCCCAATCTGATCTGGTACAAGGATAAAGACGGTGTCCACGAGAAAGTGAACGACAGCTTCTGTCAGGCGGTGAGCAAGACCAAGACTCAGGTGCAGGGCAGACGGCATGCCTATATATGGGATGTGGAGCAGGACGACCCCGCCTGTATCGAGTCGGAGCGCATTGTCATGGAGACCCGGGAGACCCGTATCTCCGGAGAGTGTATCCAGACCCAGGAGGGATCAAGGCTGCTTACCACATACAAATCCCCTCTCTATGACCTGGACGGCAGCGTCATGGGTACGGTAGGGGTGGCCATTGATGTGACCAAGGAGCAGGAATATGCGCAGGAACTGCTGCAGAGATCCCAGACTCTGGAAGCCATCTTCACTTCTATGGACTGCGGCATTATGTGCCACAGTCTGGACGGATCCCGGATCACCCGCATTAACGGAGCGGCGCTGCGGATTCTGGGTTACGAGTCCCAGGAGGAACTTATGGCGGCGGGCTTTGACATGATGGCTTCCTCCGTTCTGGAGGAGGACAGGGCGCGGCTGCAGGAGAGTTTCAAAACTCTGGAAAAAGAGGGGGACAGTATCAATGTGGCGTACCGCATCCAGCACACCGCGGGAGACGTTCTCTATATCATGGGAAATATCAAGCTGATCCGGGAGGACGGGGAACTGGTCTACCAGAGACTTCTGCTGGACTGCACGGCCCAGAAGCAGCGTGAGGAACTGAAGCAGCAGGAGAAGGAAAGACATCAGATCGAATTGATCCATGCTCTCAGCATAGAGTACAGCCTGGTCTGCTATTTTGACCTGAATACCGGCGCCGGAAATGCCCTCAGAAGCGGAGACTGCGGCGCAGATATTCTGCAGACCATCTTTTCCGGAGATCTGGTTCTGGAGGAGTGCATGGGGCGTTACATAGAGACCTGCGTCTACGATGATGATAAGGAGGCCATGCGGGAGGCGGCAACCTGCGGATGGCTGGAGCGGGAACTCTCCCATAAAAATAAGAAAATGTGCTTTATCAATTACCGCACCAACTGCTGCGGTGAGCTGCGGTATTTCCAGATGGCGGCGGTGCGGGCCGGGCAGTGGGATGAAAACAGAGGCATTGTCCTGGGTCTGCGGAGCGTGGACGAAGAGATCCGCAGTGAGATGGAGAAGAAAGCCCTGCTGGAGGACGCCCTTTCCCAGGCCAACCGGGCCAGCAAGGCAAAGAGCGTGTTCCTTTCCAATATGTCCCATGACATCCGCACGCCCATGAACGCCATCATCGGGTTCACCACCCTGGCCATCACCCATATTGACCATAGGGAGCAGGTGGAGATGTATCTGAAGAAGATCATGACCTCCGGGAACCATCTGCTGAGCCTGATCAATGACATTCTGGATATGAGCCGCATAGAGAGCGGTAAAATGCATCTGGAGGAGAAGCCCTGCAGTCTGCCGGACATTCTGCACAATCTGCGCAGCATCATACAGGCGGATGTGCACTCCAAGCAGCTGGAGCTCTATATGGACGCCATGGACGTTCAGAACGAGGATATTTACTGCGATGGACTGCGGCTGAACCAGGTGCTGCTGAATCTGCTCAGCAATGCCGTGAAGTACACGGGTGCGGGCGGCAAGGTAGCCATCAAAGTGGTGGAAATCGCCGGGGCGCCGGCGGGCTATGCCAATTTTGAGTTTCGCATTATGGACACGGGCATCGGCATGAGCGAGGAGTTTGTGTCCCATATATTCGAACCTTTCGAGCGGGAGCGGAATTCCACCATCAGCGGCATACAGGGAACCGGGCTGGGCATGTCCATTACTAAGAATATCGTGGATTTGATGAACGGTTCCATAGAGGTGAAGAGCAAGCAGGGTGTGGGCACCGAGTGCATCGTATCCTTCACTTTCCGGCTGTACGCCGGGAAGAAGGAGCCTCAGACCATCCCGGAACTGAAGGGTCTGCGGGCATTGGTGGTGGACGATGATTTCAACACCTGTGACAGTGTCACCAGCATGCTCCAGCAGATCGGCCTGCGGGCGGAATGGACTCTCTCCGGAAAAGAAGCCGTCCTGCGCACCCGGCAGGCTGTGATGCGCAGCGACAATTACTTTGTCTATGTAATCGACTGGCTGCTGCCCGATATGAACGGGGTGGAAGTGGCCCGCAGGGTCCGTCAGGAAGTGGGGAAGGAAGTGCCCATCATTGTTCTCACCGCCTACGACTGGTCCGATATTGAGGACGAGGCGCTGGAAGCCGGTGTGACGGCCTTCTGCAGCAAGCCTCTGTTCCTGTCGGAATTGAAAGGATGCCTGAACTCCATTGTCAATTCGGGCAGAGAGCAGGAGGCCCTGGAACGCAGGCCGGAGCCGGTCCGCAAGGGAAGGATTCTGCTGACGGAAGACAATGAACTGAACCAGGAGATCGCCGTGGCCATTCTGGAGGGAGCAGGATTTACCACCGATGTGGCGGAGAACGGGCAGGTGGCGGTGGAGATGCTGAGCAGTTCCCAGCCGGGATATTATCAGCTTGTGCTGATGGATGTGCAGATGCCGGTGATGAACGGCTATGAGGCTACCAGAGCCATCCGCAGGCTGGAGAATCGGAAGCTGGCGGATATCCCCATACTGGCCATGACAGCCAACGCTTTTGAGGAGGATAAACAGGAGGCCCTTCGCAGCGGCATGAACGGCCATATCGCCAAGCCTATCAATATAGAATTGCTGATGAAAGAACTGGATCAGATCCTGAATCCCGCAGAGTAACAGGCTGCAGGGCAGCAGGCAGGATCCGGCGGCTGCCTGGCTTCGGTGAGAGGCCGGATCGTATGCATGGAGAGGAATATGAAAATCCCAGAGTACATAAGCAAGAGTCCTTCGGACATGGTATACTGCAGCGCCGCCATCAACCGGGAGTATATGGTCCTGATGGGGGATGAACATTTCTATCGTTTCATGGGAAAGACTGTGGGTATCAGCATGCTGGACTGCGTTCATCCGGAACTGCGGCAGGAATTTCAGCAGGCCTGCGGCAGTCTGGAACAGGGAGGCTCTGCAAGGATTTTGACCGCCATGCGGGGAATGGACGAAGGCTATCGTCAGGTCGATATGGCCATCCGTGACTGTGGGCATACGGTGAACGGGGAGCCGGTGTGGGAACTGACCATCTACAATCTGTTTGCCATCGAGGAAAAATATTTGCAGGCGTCCGACGATGCCAACAGGTACAGGGCTTTTCTGTCCATGTACCAGGATTATCTCTTTAACTATGATGTGGAGCAGGACAGCTTCACGGTTTTCCGCTATGTGGGAATCAAATCCACGGTTTTAATGAAATGCGGTCTGGAGGAATTTAAAGAGAGCGTCAAGGCCATGTATCCCCGGAAAAGTTTCCGGGAGGAATTGGATGTGTTCTGTCGGCATCTGCTCGGCGCCCGGGAAAATTTCAGCTGCGACCTGCGGGGACCCATGCCCCGGCATCCCATGCTGATGAGCCTGTTCCACATTGACGGCAAGGTTATTTACAAACACAATAACCAGAGGATGGTACTGGGAATTCTACGGAGGATGGATCAGAGGGAAGAGGACGCTTCTCCTTACTATGCCACAGCGGAGGGCAAGGATTCCTTCACCGGCCTGCTGAATAAACGGGCCTGCGCAGAGTATGTGGCGGAGACACTGTCGTCCGGCGGGGAACCCCACTACATGGCCATGATTGATATAGACAATTTTAAGAATATAAACGATACCTACGGTCATATGTACGGAGACCAGGTGATCGGCCAGGTGGCTTCCATCCTCAACAGCACCATCAACGGCAGAGGGATTGTGGGCCGCTTTGGCGGGGATGAGTTCTTTATCTTTACCAAATGGATCAACTCGGAGATAGAACTGCGGGCTATGCTTACTTCCCTGCGCAAACAGGTGCAGAGCAGCTTTGAGAATCGGGAGAAGGGCTGTAAAGTCACTTTGTCCATCGGGGTCAGCCGGGCGCCGGAAGACGGCAGGAGTTATGAGGAACTGTTTAAAAAAGCGGACAAATGCCTGTATCTGGCCAAGTACAAGGGCAAGAACCGCTTTGTGATATATGAGGCGGACAAACACGGGGACCTGATGGAGGAGGAACAATCCATCCGTCATACCATGGATCCTCTGGAGAAGGCGGAATACCTGGCGGAGGTGGTGGCCGACATGGGCATCCGCCTGTTCGCGGAAGGGGTGGGTCCCATGGAAGAGATCCTGGACCAGATCCGTTCCGCCTTTGAACTGGACGGCGTGCGGATCTACCGGGCCGGGCAGAGAGAACCTCTCTATATCAGCGGAGATTATCAGCCTGTGCCGGATATGGGTTCCTTTATTGCGGAAAACGGGATGGCGGGCATCCTGGATCATCCGCACTATCTGATGGCCAGCCATATCATCAATCTGGAGGGGGTAAACAGGGAACTCTTCGAAACCTTGAGAAACAGCCGTATAGAGGGCATGGTATGCTTCTGTTACCCGGACAGGGAGGGAGTAAACCTGTATTTCTTCTTTGAGACTTTTAATCATCGCTTTCGCTGGTCGGAGTCCGACAAGAACTTCCTGCTCACCGCCAGCAGGCTGATGGCCAATATTTTATTTCCTTATCGAAATTGTGCATTTACTGAAAATAAATTATAATCATACTGACATTTTTGATTTTTTATAATAATTTACTTCAAAAAGAGGGTTTATGGAAAAAGAAAATTTACTTTTCTATAATGAATACGAAGAGTTTTATGAAATGGCAGAAAAATCTACTGCATTTCAGATATTTTGTTATGATGCATTTGGGCAGGATTTTTCACAGGATGGATTTAGCGATACTTCGCAAATAGATATGATATTGCCATATATTTCGACAAAAGAAGACTTTCATATATTGGATATTGGTTGCGGAAACGGAAAAATGCTGGGATATTTGCAAAAAAAGACAGGTGCATTTATTCATGGCTTTGATTATTCCCAAAAAGCAATAGCAAATGCAAGGGCGTTATTTACTGAAAGAGCAGATTTTAAAGAGGGAATAATCGGTGAGATTGATTATCCGAATAATTCTTTTGATATGGTTGTATCAATGGATACCATGTACTTTGCCAAGGATATGAGTGTCTTTGTAGCACAGATAAAGAGGTGGTTAAAGCCGGATGGTATTTTGTTTGCAGGCTATCAAGAGGGGGAACTGGTTCCGAGAACGCTTAATGAACATACTACAGAATTGGCTAAAGCCCTGAAAAATAATAAAATGGAGTATGATGTAAAAAATATCACAAAACAAACTTATGAATTACTAAAAACGAAAAGAGAAGCCGCCATTATCCATAAAGCAGAATTTGAAAACGAGAAGCATATGAAATGGTTCGATATATTAATGATGCAGACAACGTGGTCTGAAAAATCATATCAGCATTTTAAGAAAGAAATGGCCAGATACATTTATACAGCAAGAAAATAGACACTTTCAATTAATCCCGGAAACACTCTTTTCAAAATGAGAGATATTTTTATAGAGATAATTTCGATTAAATAAAAAGAACGTTCTGGCGGCATTGCAGTTCCAGAACGTTCTTTTTGTATGCGGGCCCATCTCTCGGAGGCTGTGACCTATCTGACCGAAATACGCAGAACCGACAGGGAATAGGCCGGGGCCTCATACAGGAAGGTATCGCCGATCACGGCCTCCGAAGTAATCGGTATCATTTTTTCCGGCTCCTCAAAGCTGTTGACCGCGCTGAGAGAGTCACCTGACAGTACTGTCACCTGTGCCAATTCCTCATATTGTTCCTTTACAAAACCTTCCAGGCGGGTATTCACCACAATGGTCTGGGCCGTGGGGTTCACCAGCTTAATGATCAGATCCCCGTTTTCGTCTATATTGGCGGACTCGTACAGGGATTCCGGGGCCTGATAGCTGTAGTCCAGATATTTGACATCGTCTATATAGCCCTCCACATGGTTGCCCGCTACCACCACTTTGATTTGATACACCTTCCCCTGCCGAAGTTTTACATTTTTCACCGTGCCGGAGATCTGGCCGCTTTTGCTGCCCCCGGATACAATCTGCAGGCAGGATACGGTATTGCCCCAGCCGCCGATGTTCCAGAACATATTGTTGGCGGCGTCCTGGACGCACACCGGGATCAGGAAACCTTCCGGTCCGGAGAGGACTTCCCCCTCCACGGTGAGGCTGTAGTCCGTCCAGTCCGTATCGCCCACATAGAGGCAGTCGCCGGTGTTTACATCATTGGGGTCCCCGGTATGGCTCTGCACCAGCCTGCCTTCTGATACGGTCCAGTCTCCTTCCCGGATCTCCAGATCCCCGGGCAGCTTCCCGTCCTGGAAATCCGCCTGGTACAGCACTTCGCCGGTGTCGTTGTCCGTGACTTTCAAATTGTCATAGGCCACACTGGTCTGCCAGCTTCCCAGGCCCACTTTGCCGGAGAGACTCTGGCTTTGCGCTTCTCCCAGAGACAGTTCCGTGGGCAGATTTAATACGCCCTTATTGTTTCCATAGAGTTGCTGTACATAATAGTTGACGGAACCATAGGCGGAAGTATTGTTAAACCAGATCATATCCGGCTTCCACTGGCTCTGGAGCTGATTGCCGAAAAGCGGCGCGTAGCAGGCCATTTCCACCACATCCCCGTTTTTCTCCAGGCCGGTCATATAGGCCGCTTCCGCCAGCGCCGCCTCCAGGGTGTTGGACTGGGCCGCGTATTCCCCCAGGAACACCTTGGCCTGGCTGTCCCGGTCATAGCTGTCGTAGCGATGGGTGTTGGTGAAGAAGAAGGAGGGCGCCTCATAGTAATGTTCGTCCACCAGGGTGGTGATTTCATCTCCCCAGTCGGCGCAGTCTTCCACATAATTCCAGCCTACCCGGTCTCCGGAGGAGGTGCTGTTGGCCACAATCAGACGGATGTCCCCGTACAGCGCCGGGTTCTCCCGGGCCGCCTCGTTGAAGGCGTCCACAAATCGGCGGTAGTGCTGGAAATACTCGGACTGCCACTGCTCGTTGCCGATGCCGATATATTGCAGGGCAAAGGGCTCCTCGTGGCCCATGGCGATGCGTACGCTTCCCCAGTGGGTGGAGCCGTCTCCCCGGCAGAATTCCACCAGATCCAGGGCATCCTGTACACACTGGCGGAACTGGTCGCTGTTTATGTCATATACAATATATTTGGGGCTCTGCACCTGGCAGGTCATGCCTGCGTTCAGCACCGGCACCGGCATACAGTCCAAAGCCTCACAGAGTTCAAAAAACTCATAGAAGCCTATGCCATAGGTGGTATAGTAGGGATGGTTCTTGGTTCCCTTCCAGATGGAATAACTCTGGGGGCGTACTTCCACGCCGCCGGTGGCAGTCATGTCTCCCAGGGTGAGCCGGGCTCCGCTGCCGATGGAATCCTTCCAGCTATACATGGATTCCTGATCCCGTCCTTCGATGACACAGCCTCCGGGGAAACGCAGAAAGGAAGGGTTCAGCGCTTCCAGCATCTCTCCCAGATCTTTTCGGATGGGCAGGCCCTTGTAGGTATCCGCGGGCATCAGGCTTACCATGTCCACATCAATGACGCCCTGGCCGATCTGCAGAAGCAGTGATGTACCGGAAGGCAGCGCTTCGGATGTCCCCTGGCCGGAAGCGCTTTCGGAAAACGTTGTTTTCAGAGTCAGCCGATATGGATTCCACTGATCCGTTATACCTGTGATTTCCCCGGAAGCAACGGAAATACCGTCCTTGATAAGGCTTATCACCACAGGGCCGTCATAATGATCCGGGCTTTTGATATAGGCCGAAAACACATATTCCATGTCGTCCTGCAGCTGCATGCCGCCCAGATAGCCCCTGTTGAAGATTCCCGGACGCATATTCGGAGCAGTATTGGAGAGCCGGGCATAGTGGGGATTGTTTTCGTGAAGGCTGCTGCCGTCCTCCGTACCGTCTATGATAGTAAAATCCGTGGAGGCATCGCCGGCGTCCAGCACGGTCCAGCCATGTTTTCCCTGATTGCCGGCCATATCACCGTACTCAAAAGAACGGTTTTTCACCAGTTCCGCATACAGACCGCCGTCCAGGGCATGGTTGATATCTTCCAGGAAGATGCCGTAGAGGCTGTCGCTGATGGCATGGGACTGGTCCAGCCCCGAAGTGTCCATATGTACCACATAGTCTGCCATAGATGCCCCAGGGCCTTCCTCTGCCTGGGAAGGGACACTTTCGGAATGGATCTCCGATATGGGTTCGGCCGGCGTATCCTCCCCGGAACCGGCTGGCGGATTTCCGCAGGCGGACAGCAGGCAGACCGCAGTGACCAGACAACCCGCCGCTTTCAGGTTTCGTTTTTTCAGATACATCATCCTTCTCCTCTCAATCCTGTGGAATGGCAGGCGCCTGTATAATGCGTAACTGCCTGTCATAAAATAGTGCAAAATACACAAATATTCCTATTATGTTTTGTCCATATTTACAAGAGTGACCAATTAACAACCAACATGAACTTCCACATCTATAAAATAGCACAAAAAAAATATATTTCCAGCATTGACTTTTTGCCCAAAACATAGTAATTTAGAAATGTATAGAGTTTACTAAAACATTTAAGGATTTAATAAAATAAATGTTAATTTATTTCTATTAATCTAATAAGAAAGGAAAGGTTATCATTATGAAGCAGAAAAGCGGTGTGAAATGGACAGCCATGGCTCTTTCGGCCACCATGCTTCTGGCTGCGGTTCCCTGCGGGGAATTGCGGGCCGAGACGGATGGCGGAAGCGATGCGCCCACCTATTCCTCCGACGGCGGGTATGTCAATGAGATGATCGCCGGCAACTACACCAAGGTCAGCGCCGGATACAGGGCGGCGGCCTATACCGGTGACCAGGTGGTTATGAAGGCGGCGGAAAGGATCAGCGAAGACGGCCGGACCACTTCCGAGACCAGGGGGTATGAACTGGCGGAACAGGTGGTGGATCTTCATATCGGGGATATGGTGACTCTGAACGTGGACGTGCCGGAAACGGCGCAGTACTACCTGGGTTTTGACTACCTGTCTTACGACGAGTCGGTGCTGCCCGTGGGCCTGGCCATGACCGTGGATGGAGAATATCCTTTTTATGAGTGCCGCAACCTGGAGTTTGAGACTACCTGGGTGCAGAATGGGGAGAAATCCTACGATCGTTACGATAATGAGATTGTCACCGTGCCGGATAAGCTGATCCAGTGGGAGCGTAAATACTTAAGCGACGGCAGTTATCGGCGCTCTCGCCCTCTGACGCTGGAACTGGAGGCGGGCAGCCACCAGATTCAGCTCAGAGTCAACGAGGGCAATTTCCTGCTGGGCGCTCTGGTTCTGGCCGCCCCGGAGCAGATTCCGGCTTACACAGAGAGCCGGAAGGCGGAGGGGCAGGAATTGATCGAACTCCAGGGAGAAGATTTTACCTACCGGAACGATTCCGCCATCCATGGCATTGCGGAGTATGATACCAGCCTTTCTCCCTACGAAGTCAAGGACACGGTGCTCAATACCATCGACTCCGATTCCTTTGTCTCCGCGGGCCAGAAAGTTACATACCAGTTTGAGGTCTATAAGGACGGATATTATTACATAGGCATGAACTACCGGCAGTCTGACAAAAATGACTTCCCGGTGTTCCTCAATGTGGAGATCGACGGGGAGATTCCCAATCAGACACTGGTATCTTATCCCATGGATTACACTTCCAAGTATCGGACGGTTTCCCTGGAGGATGAGAACGGGGAAAAACTCAGCATTTATCTGGAGAAGGGTACGCACACCATATCCTTCACCATCACCATTGACGAGATCCGGGAGATTCTGGAGGGTCTGGATGAGATTATGTCCGGCATCAATGATCTGTCCCTGGAGATCACTAAGGTGGCGGGAACCAATGCCGACAAATACCGGGATCTGAAACTTTCCCGATATATCCCGGACATTGAGGAACAGCTGTACGGCTATGCGGACCGGCTGTACGCCCTGCAGGACACCGTGAAGGAGTACGCGGGCAAAAAAGGGACCGTTGCGGTGCTTTCTTCCATGAGCATTGCCGCCCGGCAGCTGATTTCCCTGGCGGAGGAGCCGGACGAGATTCCCTTCCGTGTGGCGGAGTTGTGCACCAGTCCCTCCAGTGCCAACCGGCATCTGGCCAACACGGTGGATACTCTGATCAAGAATAAGCTGGCCATCGACAGAATCTATATATACCAGGAGGACGCTTCTCTGCCCAAGAAGCCTAATGTCTTTGTGTCGGCGGCCATGAACATCAAGCGGTTTGTGACATCCTTTACCGACCAGGCTTACTCCACCGGCAATACGGATTCGGAACATCTGCAGGTCTGGGTAAACCGTTCCAGCCAGTATGTACAGATTATGCAGAAGATGATTGATGAGTCCTTTACCCCACAGACGGGGATAGAAGTGGATATCTCCATTATGCCGGATCAGTATAAACTGGTGTTGGCCAACACCTCCGGCAAGGCCCCGGACGTGGCCACGGGTATTAACTACACCATCCCCTACGAACTGGCTATCCGGGGAGCCCTGGTGGAGATGACCCGGTTTGAGGATTTCCGGGAGGTGGCGGCTCCCTATGAGGACGGTTTCTTCCTGACCTCCTGTATCAACGGCGGCATTTACGCCATGCCTGAGACCATGAATTTCTGGGTGCTTTATTATAGAAGCGACATTCTGGAAAAGCTGGGTCTGGAAGTGCCGGATTCCATGCAGGATGTGATTGATATGCTGCCGGAACTGCAGATGAGGGGCCTGAACTACTATCAGCCCGTGTCCGGCATGCTGCTGCTGCGGAACTTCCACGGCACCACGCCGCTGATCCATCAGTTCGGAGGTTCCCTGTACGGGGCCACCGCCCAGGAAGGCACGGCCCTGGGCAGCCCGGAGTCGGTGGACGGTTTCACCTATCTGACGGAACTGTTTACCATTTACAACATGCCCATTAATATCGACAATTTTTACCAGCATTTCCGCAACGGAGATATGCCCATCGGCGTGGCGGATTATGCAACATACAATCTGATGACCAACGCGGCCCCGGAACTTAAGAATTCCTGGAGTATCGCCCTGGTGCCCGGCATGGAACGGGAGGACGGCACCGTCGACCGCTCGGTTTGCGGCTGCGCGGAGAGCAGCGTGATCTTCAAATCCGACAGTGAGAGAGAGGCTAAGGCCTGGGAATTCGTGAAATGGTGGTCTTCCTCGGAGGTGCAGGCAAAGTTCGGTCAGACCCTCCAGATCACTTATGGCAGCGAATATATGTGGACCACGGCCAATATGGACGCCTTTATGCAGCTTCCCTGGGACTCCGGCGACAAACAGATCATAGCCGAGCAGATGAGCCAGGTGGTGGACGTGGCCAGGGTGCCCGGTACTTATCTGCTGGAGCGGGAGATGAGCAATGCCTTCAACGATATCGTGGTGAACCGAATGACGGCCCAGACCCGCATTGACAAGGCGGTAAAGACCATTAACCGAGAGTTTAACCGCAAGCTGGAAGAATTTGAGTTTATCGACAGCGAAGGCAATACCATACAGGATTATAATATACCGACCATAGAGACCATACGGGAAATATTGGGAAGAGAATAGGAGGTGAGGATAAATTATGGCAGAGACAAAAGTAAAGAGAAATAAGATAAGCAGGCGCAGCGACAATAAAAACGGCTATTTGTTCATTGCGCCTTACGGCCTGGCTTTTACCATCTTTATCCTGGTGCCGGTGCTGCTGGCAGTGGTGTTATCCTTCACCAATTTTAACGCCATAGAGTTTCCGTCCTGGGTAGGATTTCTGAACTATATCACCGTACTTACCAACGATGAGGTGTTCATGCAGCATGTACTGCCCAATACGGTGGTGTACGCGCTGGTGGTGGGTGTGGGCGGTTATATACTGAGTTTTATTCTGGCCTGGGCGCTGTGTAACCTGACCAGAGGATTCCGCACCGTGTTTGCCCTGATCCTGTACTCTCCCAGCATGACGGCCGGCGTGGCCATGACCGTGGTGTGGAAGGTGATTTTCTCCGGTGACCAGACAGGCCTTTTAAACAGCTGGCTTATGAGTCTGGGGGTGCTGAACGAGCCGGTGATCTGGCTGATCAACGCCAAATATCTGCTGCCCATCGTAATTATCATCGGACTGTGGTCCAGTATGGGCATCGGCTTCCTGTCCCTGATCGCGGGCATCCTGAACACGGATGAATCCCTGTATGAGGCGGGAGCCATCGACGGCATTAAGAATCGTTTCCAGGAGATGATCTACATCGTCATCCCCAGCATGAAGCCCCAGATGCTCTTCGCGGCGGTGATGGCCATTGTCAACGCTTTCCAGGCAGGCACCATCTTTACGCTGCTCACGGGCAACCCTTCGCCGGGCTATGCCTCCCAGCTCATCGTGAACCACATCGAGGACTACGGCTTCCTGCGGTACGAGATGGGTTACGCGGCGGCGGTGTCAGTGGTACTGCTGCTGATCGTACAGTTGTTCTCCAAGGTGGCCGACAGGCTCTTTGGGGAGAGAGATGACTTTTAGAAAGGAGGAGAAAAAGATATGGCATATAAAGGACACCGTATCAATCCCACCAGATTTGAGAAGAGCCAGATTAAGATCATCGTGATCCTGCTTCCTCTGGTGATCTTTATGGCATTACCTATTATATTCATTATCAACCATGCATTTAAGCCCATGGAAGAGTTGTTTGCGTTTCCTCCTACCTTTTTTGTGAGGAACCCCACTCTGGAGAACTTTGAGAGCCTGATCAAGGCCAGCCGGACTTCCGGAATCCCCCTGAGCCGCTATGTGTTCAACAGCCTGATCGTGACTCTGGTGACCATCTTTTTGTCCCTGCTGCTCACCACCTGCGCGGCCTTTGCCCTGTCCAAGATCAAGTTCCGGGCCAAGAACATGCTGATGAATGTGAACCAGACCGCTATCATGTTCGTGGCCACCGCCGTGTTGATCCCCAGATATCTGGTGATCAGCAAAACCGGCATGGTGGACAGCTATCTGGCCCATATTCTGCCTTTGGTGGCCATGCCCGTGGCACTGTTTCTGGTGAAGCAGTTCGTGGATCAGGTGCCGGACTCTCTGATGGAGGCGGCCTATATGGACGGCGCCACGGACTGGCAGGTTTATCTTAAGATCATTATTCCCATGATCAAGCCCGCCATCGCTACGGCCTCCA
>Ga0224742_10258_pt1 | contig 13625 bp, 12 predicted proteins | sample LIM_E_Water_Neg_FD_161631 | JGI IMG/M metagenome (GOLD analysis project Ga0224742, IMG submission 161631) | Enriched cells from gastrointestinal tract of the lab mouse from Pacific Northwest National Laboratory (PNNL), Richland, Washington... | ecosystem: Host-associated > Mammals > Digestive...
AACAAAGCGGTGGCTTGATCTGCTATGTACGCACAGAGTTAATGGATATGCTGGAACGCTCCAAAGAATTTCAAAGCACAATCAACCTTTCCCAAGTAGCCAGTGGCGGAAGAAGCATTGAAACAAGGGTAACTGCGATTGATGGAGTTACCATTATGGAAGTGATTGACCTTGATCGTTTCTGTGACGTTTTTGAATTCACAGATGGTTTCAAACCTTCTTCTGCCTCTCATTACATCAACATTTTGGTTGCCACACCTCTTACCACAATGACAGTACCCAAAATTGCCAGTATCTATAGTTTTGCTCCAGGCGAGCATACAGAAGGCGATGGCTGGTTGTATCAAAACCGGGCATATTGGGATACGTTTGTGATGCCAAACGGGTTGGATGGAAAGGTAGACAGCATCTTTGTGGATGTGGATACCGCTACCGTGATCAGCGAAGGGGGGTAATGTTATGATTTTGCGAAGATTGAACAAAATTATCGAAACCAATGACCCAGAGAAAATCAAGGAATACAAGCTACTTGGTTTCACGGAGACTGTAGAGGAACCAGAGCCAACCGGAAGAGGGAGAGAACCAGAACCTGAGAAGCCAACTACACCAGAAAAAGAAGTGAAACGTGGCAGGCCATCAAAAAATATAGGGGAAGTTTAAGTGATCTTATGAATATTCAAGATGAAATTCAAAAAATCAAACGGCAACTGGCGATTTCAGATGATAAGCAAGATTTTATTCTACTGGATTTGTTTCAAGATTGGTTAAATACAGCTTGTTCAATCTGTAATCGCTTAGAGCCTGTTCCTGCATTAGTTTCTATCGTGAGGGATATTACCATTTCTTCGTATCGGAAACGAGGCGGAGAGGGAATGACAGAGCATACAGCTGGCGGGCAATCCTATTCCTATGAAAATCTTAGGGAAGAATTGTTTCAACGCCTGATACAAGCCAACTTGAGGGTATATCGTTTATGATATTACAAGACCAAGTGAAAATCTGGATCACTTCTCGGAAATCTTATGTAGTAGATGGAGAGGCCAAGGCATATTATGTAAATTTGCGAAGTGAACTTGTAAATATGCAGTATATGTCTAACACAATGGAAACAAAAGCGTATGGGCAGATCACAAGTAGCGCAGTGGAAATTCGCACGGATGATACAATTGATTTATGTAAAGGTGATTGCATTTATATGACAAAGCCCGAAATAGAAGGCATGACGGAAATGGATGAAGTTTCTGTTACTCATTATCCGATTGGGGATTATGAAGTCAAAAGCATAAAACCCTCCTACATTGGTGGGAATCATATCCGAAACCCTACCTTAATCACGGCGGATTTGGTGACCAAGAATGATTGAAGTGACCTGGAAACGCAAAAACAGAGGGAAAGGTTTACAAAGGATTGTTGACCAAATCCCAAAAGCAGCGGAAACCGGAATCAAAAAAGCGTTGGAAAGCACCCGAAAGCTTGCGGTTTCCTTTGCGCCTGGCCCGGTAAAAGGAGCGATTCGTATTGAAATCATAGATTCCGATACTAAGGATGTGATTCAAGGAAGAGTCTTCAACGATACCGCGCAAGTGCCTTGGAGCTCATACGCGGAGTTTGGCACTGGTTTATATGTGGATGACCAGGGCAACGAGGAAGCAATCCGATTAAAGCGGGCGAAAAAAATTCCCTGGTACATTCATGTTTCGATGGTGCCGGAGTCCTTCGCCCGGTATGGATATCCCGTTGTGATTGGGGCCAATGGACAGAAATATTATGAGGTGGACGGTATGAAACCACACCCTTATATGCACCCGGCGGCATTCCAAAACCGGGATAAAAATGTTCTGTTGATTGCTTCGGCAATCCGGGAAATGATCAAAAAATCTGTACAATAGAATATGTGGAGCCGATGAGCCAGTGAGCCGATGAGCCGATTTATTACAAGACAAGCGTCTTGTGATTGATCGGCTCTTTTTTATTTTCATCGGAAAGAAAAGAGGGGTAAACGTGAAGAAGTTTCCACCTTACCAAATGAACCGGTCGGAAATTACCAGGTTGATTCAAAAGAAAATAACGGAAATTCCAGAGCTTGGCCCCAATCGGGTTTTGTTTGAGAATCCATCCAAAAAAGCTTCTTTTCCGGTTTGCGTGATCTATAACTTTCAGGCCAGGCCGCAGCTCTTTAAAGCTTCCTACGCTCTTTCGATTACAGTGGAAATCTGGTCGGAAGGATACTATGAAACGCAATCGCTCTATGACAAGGTAGCGCGGAAGTTATCGGAAATCAATTTTACAGAAGTTTCTATGACACCGCAGGGAAAAGACCTAATTACAAACAAACAGCGTTACGGAAGCACCTTTGAGGTTGGCTGGAACGCGATTACAAATTCATTTTATGTTAATAGGAGTTGATTTTTATGGCAACAAATAATCCAAATTTTACCCCGCCTACCTCCACGGTATTCACAGAATTGTGGTATGCGGTTGAAGAAAATACCGGACTAAAGCAAATATTCGGAATTCAGGGTATTCCGCAAATTGTTACCTCTACGGAAGACATTACATACCGTACCTTGGAGTCAGATACAGAGTTTGCGACCAAAGGCGTAAGACCGTATGAAACCATTGAAATACAAATGCTTCATTACCATGAACAGTATGAGGAACTGAAACAGGTTGAATCTGGCGGGAAATTGCCTTGGTGGTATATCAAACTGCCGGATTCTTCTGCGCCGGAAGGCTCTAAGCCTATCACGATCAAATGGAGAGGTTCTTTGTCTATTGCCTTGGACGCTATTGATTTGGATGGAATGAATTTTGATGTGCTGACGATTGGAAAATCCACCGTGCCAGAAATGCTTGAAGGCTTACCACAAGCCAGTGGGGATGATGTGAGAACGGTCAAAGAGCGAAAAACAACCGAGATTTAATGGAGGAAGTCAACATGGTATTGAACAATGGAAAGAAAGAAATCGAACTGAAATTCAAAACAGAGGCGTATATGAATCTACGCTCGAAGCTGAAATGCGAAAATTTGCGGGAAACCCTGATTGCCAACTGTAACCGCGGTGATTTCCAAACCCTGGCGGAAGGCCTGAAAGTATTTTCTGACGGAGAAATCGGTCAGATTGGGGACGCTTACACCTGTATTGACCATTATTGTGAGGCAAACGATATCAGCCGCAGGGATATGTTTGTTGCATTCATTGTGGAGCTGGGTGAACACGGTTTTTTCGAGGATCAGAAAACCAAGGAGGAAATCAAAGAAATGGTAAGCAATCCTTATCTGGATTTGATGGACACCAAAGACCTGCAAAAACAGGCGATGGAAATCATGAAAAGCAAAATGGCCGAAACCGTAGCGGAATACGCGGCCAATACTATGATGACTGGTGCCAATACATCGATGCAATCCGCATAACAGCGTATCAAAGCGGAATTAAGCCGCTTGAATTTGCTCAAATGACGGTGCGGCAAGTGGTGGAATGGGTGGAAGCGTATAACGAAGCCTCTACCCAACGAGTGAAGGAATTTGCAGGATTGCTCAATGGACAAGCCTTGCAGATTATTTCTGGAGTAGGTGGAATGTTCGATAAACACTCCAAGTTTTTAACCCTAGAAAAGCTGTACCCGAATTTATTTAAAAAATCTTTAAACACCAAAAACATGACGCAGGAACAAGCGGAAACCGCAGCTTATTCCGCCTGGAAAGCGTTCTTGCGGAAAGCGTTCTTGGGTGTTTAAAAACAAACGGAAAGCCCAAAGCCCGAACGCTGAGGGCTTTTCTTGAAGGGGTGATGAATTGGCGGTAACCGTAGAAGAATTGGAAATTGTAATCAAAGCGAAGGTGGATGAAACCGTCAAAAACCTTTCCGAAGAATTTGAAAAGCAATTTTCCAAGATGAAAAAACAGCTTGATTTTAGCGAATCACAAAACCCGCTTGCAAAGGTTCAGATCGCTATGCAGCAATCTGCCAATGCAATCATAAAAGAAAACGCTAAGATGCAAGCGCAGCTGAAAGTGATCAACGCCAAAGCCCAAGCGCAGATTGAAACAAACCTAATCAAAGAGAACGCCAAGCGGATTAAGGCTCAAGAAGCGTTAGCCAAAGCTGCGGAAGGGGAAAAGAAGCGGATGCAGGCGGCCAAAGAAGCCGCCCAAGGAATCATTCAGCAGCAACAGGAGATTGAGAAGGCGGCCAAACGCGCTGCGGAACAGTACCAAAAACAATTTGAGATTAAGCCTTCTAAGCCGAGAGTAGAGCCACGAACAACATCCCGCCTAGCAAGTGAGCAGCGTGGAGTGATTCCGTCCTCCATGCGGGTGTTTGAACAGTTTGACCAAGATCAAATAGCAGCGCGGGAGGCCAAAGCTTCTTTGCAGGCGATAGATGATATTATTCAAAAGCTGTCCAAGGACGCTTCCCAGATTCCCTCTGCTTTAGAAAGTGTAATGGAGTATTTCGGAGAGGGGATTTCCTCCGATGACTTACGAAAAAACCTTTCTCAAGTCGATGAAATCTTAAAGAATTCCTTTATATCCGGGGAGATTACGGAAAGCAGCTTTAGGGATTCTGTCAAGCAGGCTGCGGAAAACTTTGAACAGATGGGACAAGCAGCTCGGCAAGCTTCCAGCCAAGCAGGGCAGGCAGTCAAAGATATTCCAGTGGAGGGGCTGAATACCAAGCTGGAACAGTTGAAGGGCACTGCCGAAAGTATAGCCGGCAATCTGAATTCCCGGATTGATCTGATGAAACAGAAGATTGACGGGCTGATGGGTAAGTACTCAGAAGTGGCTGCGAAAAGTGGTGTTGGGAGTGAGGAAGCCAAGGGGATAGAGGCGCAGATTCTTTCCGCGCAAGCTTCCTTACAACGGCTGTCTGCACAGGCCGAAAAGGTTAACCAACCCATTAAAGAGGTTAAGGCTAACACAGAAAAGGCCACGAAAGCTACCAAAGAGTATGGAAACCAGGTTAAAAAAACTACCAGCAGTGCGGGAAGCGGTTTCCAAGGCTTGGCGGCGATGGTGAAAAAAACTGCGCTGGCCTTTGGAGCCATTGTACTTGCAAAAAAAGCGGTAGAGAAAACCGTTGAGTTTGTGAAAGAGGGCATTAAATCTGCCATTAATGCCCAAGAGATTGAAAACCTATTCCAAGTGGCTTTGGGGAGTATGGTGGAGGAAGCCCAGGCGTTTGCTGATCAGATGAAAAAATCCCTTGGAGTCGATCAGTATCAGACTAAAGAAATGTTGGCAACACTCCAAAACCTCACCACCTCCATGGGGATTGGAACGGAAACAGCCTACAAAATGTCTAAGTCGTTGACCATCCTGGCAAACGACATGGCTTCTTTCTATAACGTTTCTTCCGAACAAGCTTTTGAAAACCTGCAATCTGCCATGACTGGCGAAAGTGAAGCAGTCAAAAAGTATGGGTATGTGCTCAATGAAACGACCATCAAACAAACTGCTTTACGGTACGGGCTGATTTCCTCCGGCCAGACGATGACAGAACAGCAAAAGGTGTTGGCAAGATACCTCACCTTACTGGAACAGTCTAAAAACGCCCAAGGGGACATGGCTAACACCATTTATGGCTTACAAAACCAGCTGCGTATTTTGCAGGGGAATATAACCGGTGCGGCTCGTTCCATCGGCGAGGCGTTCCTCCCGTTTATTCAAGCGGTTGTCCCTTGGCTGAATGCTTTAGCCATTGTTGTCCAGCGGGTAGGCGTGGCTCTGGCTTCCTTTACATACGGCTTGTTTGGCCGGGATTACGCTGCAGAAAAGAAACAGCAACAGCAAATTATTACTGGATTTGGCGGCATTGCAGACGCGCAAACGGCCGCTGGTAACGCTGCCCAGGCCGCTGGGGAAAAAGTTAAAGGCGCGCTGGCTTCTTTTGATCAGCTGAACATCATTCAGCAAAAAAGCGGCGGCGGCTCCGGTGGTGGAGGTGGTGGCTCCGGCGGCGGTGGCGGGCTGGATTTCGACGTTCCAGAGCTGAATATTCCAGACATCGAATCCCCATTTGAAAAAATGGCGGACACGATTATGGAAAAGGCCAAAGAAATCAAAAATACCCTAATGAATTTGGGGCTTGATCAGGTGTTAGGGAATTTTAAAACCTTTTTCCAGGATATCTACAACCAGATCAAGCAATATGATTTTGGTTCCGCCATAAAAACCGCCCTGCTCAATGGATTTGATTTGGCTATGTCTGCAATTAACCTAGGGCAAAAAATCGTATTCCCGATTGCAGTGGCCCTGGATATCCCTGGCATTGTGTATGAAGGCATCAACACCATTGGGGCTTTGTTCCAAACCTTAAACAGCATTGTGGATTCCGTTACTCCCGGCCTGGAAAACTTTGTGAAAATCGGCCTGGTTCCCATTGCGACGTGGGTAGGCGGAAAGATCAAGGAAGCATTTGTGTTTCTGCAAGAGATTTTGGGAAAGATTGGTACCTGGTTCCAGGAGAATAGTGTCCTCTTTACCAATCTGTTCACGGCGGTGGGCAATCTAACGGCAGCTTTTTGGGACTTCATTGAACCGTTGCTGAATACGGCCTGGGAGATTTTTAAAGGCACCTTGTCCCTTTTAGTGGATATCATTTTGAAGGCAGCAGAGTTTGCCATTCCATTGCTCACAAGCGTGATTGACTTTCTGGCAGATCACATGAATGTTTTACTCCCGATTGTGCTAGGGATTGGGGCGGCTTTCGCTACCTGGAAAATTATCCAAACCATTACTGGGATTATCCAGAAAGTAAGCAAGGCGACACAAGCGTTTTCTACTATTCAAACAGCGTTTGGTTTGCAAATGGCGGTTTCTACGAAGGCAGTTACCTTACAGCAAGTAGCCTTGGGAGTGTTGACTGGGAAACTAAAACTGGCCACTGTAGCGCAGGCCGCTTGGAAAACCGTTATGGCGGCGATTAAATCTCCCATGACTTGGGTGATTACTGGTATTGCTGCTTTGACTGCTGGAATTATCGCTTTGGTGTCTTGGGAAGATGAAGATACAAAACGTAGAAAAGAAGTTATTAAATCTGTAGAGGATGCCACCAAATCTTTTAAAGAATTAAAAGACGAACAACAAGAACAACTGGACACAAACCTCAAAGAAATTAATAACACCAAACAGTTGGCGGAAGAACTCAAAACAATCGTAGACGCAAATGGAAAAATTAAAGAAGGGTATGAAGCGCGTGCCCAATATATTGCCAATGAACTAGAAGAATCAACCGGGCAAGAAATCGGCATTATTGACGGCGTTGTTCAGAAATATATGGGGCTTAACGATGAGCTAGACACCAATATCGGAAAACATGAAGATTTAAAAGCGAAGCTGGAAGAATTGGTTGAGCCAAGCGGAAAAATCAAGGACGGTGAAGAAAAAAGAGCCAAAATTCTTGCGGAGCAACTGAATAAAGAATTGGGAACCAATTTCGAGGTTACCGGAGACATGATAACGAACTATCAAAATCTTTCCGGGGAAGTTGACACCCAGATTGAAAAAGAGAAAGCCTTGGCTGAGGAACTCAAAACCCTGGTAGATGAAAATGGGTATGTTGATGAAGCTAACCGAGATCGAGTCGCTGTTATTTTAGATGAACTGAAACCTGCTATGGGGGAAGAATATGAACTGATTAACGGCCAAATCGAAGGATACAAAGGGTTGCAAGATGAAATTGATAACACTATTGAAAAACAGAAACTTTTAGCAATTGTAGAAAGCCAAAAAGCACTTGCGGATGAAGCAAGTAAGAATTTGGAAGAAGCGGCTAAAAACGTAACCTTTTTCAAAGATGAAATTGAAAGAGTTGGTGCAGAATTGGCTGAATTGGAAAACCAGACTTATACATCTGCTGGTGTGGCAGCTGCCATCAAAACAAAGAAAAATGAACTAGCAGGGTTGCAAAGCAATCTTGCTGATGCACAAGCTCTGGTTTCAAATTATTTAAATAACATCAATACATACAATCTTAATGCAACCAGAATTATGTCCGATGATGCGGCGGAACGAGAAAAGATTTACCGGGATTATCTTCTTTCATTTGGGGAAACAACGGAAGAACAAATTGCGATTATGGAATCTTTGGTAGAAGCCGAAGAAGAGGCACTGAAACAATCCGAGGAACAATACAAGGATACCAACAGCGAAGTTGAAAAAGCTAATTTGGAATCTCAAAGAAAAAGGTTAGAGGATGACAAAAAGTATCTTCAAGACTTGAAACAAGGAGTAGTCAGCGCCACGCCTGGTTTCGAACAAGCGAACGAAAACATGGGAACCGCCGGGGCGACCGGGTTAAAGGAAGGATTACAGAATGGAAAACCAGCGATTGAAGAAGTATCTAAAAAAATCAGTGAGGCGTTAATCGCTGTTTTTGGAGAGCCAGCAGGAAAAACAGTGGCATTAGGAATGCAAACCTCTATGAATCTGGCTTATGGATTGGAAAGCAAAGAATCTGAAGTACAAAACGCAGCTGCTAGCATCAGCAAAGCAGTGTTGGATGTTTTAGGGGCCACAGTAAAGCAAACAATAAACATAGGCGCGAATTTGGCATTGAATTTGGCAAATGGAATGAACAGCCAGAAATCCAAATTAAAAACTGTAGCCACAAACCTGGCCGCAGCAGCAGCTACTGGTCTCCGATCTTCTGCAAGTTCTTCTGGCGGGGCTGAAACACAAACCATATCCAATGGAAGAACGAGGGTAGCGATTCCGAAGCTGGCTCAAGGCGGTGTGTTGAGCACACCTTCCATTGTAGAGGTAGGAGAATACATCGGAGCCAGAAGCAACCCAGAAATTGTAGCTCCCCAAAATATCATGTATGACACGGTTGTGGAAGCAAATCGCCCGATGGTTGTGGTAATCAACCAGATTGCGAACCGGATTATTCAAGCGATTCAGGAGAATAAAACGGAAGTCAACATTGGAGACGATCAGATTTACAGCAGTGCAAAAAAAGGTGGAAATAAGTACAGCAAAATGACTGGCCTACCAGCATTTTAGGAGGTGGTTCTATGAGATTACCAGACTCAAACATTTGGAAGATCGACGGGGTTCCCATCCCGTCGCCGTCCTCTTTCAGCTTGCAATCCGAGCATTTACAATCATCGGGAGAAAGAACGGCGGATGGGATTCTGCACAAAGAAACCGTTCGGTATAACGTGGTGGCGGGAGCATCTTTTTCCTATGATGTGATTTCACAAGAGCAGATGCAGGAAATTTTAGACCTGGTGTCACAAGAAAAAGAATACTTTGAATTGACCTACTTTGATTTTCGCAAAGGAATCCGTACCATCACTTGCTATTCCAACAGCATTTCTGCAGAACTGTACAACGCGGTTTTATACAACGGTTTATGGACAGATTTGAAATTCACTTGCATTGAGAGGTGATTGTGATGGTCGATATCAATACATACAAACAAGACAATTTGGATAAACGGGTGATTCTGGATTTCGGAGCCTACATCTTTGATAATTCCGATGTACAAGAGTCTGTTTCTCTGGAACAATGTGTAAACCCAAGCGGTGATTTCGTTGTCGGTACGGCAGCCACCACGCAGTTGGATTTCAAGCTTAATAATCTGTACCAACTCATTCCGAAAGAAGCGATCAATAAAAAAGAGTTTCTTTACAAGATGGCCCCTCAAACGGAAAGGACAAACCTGAAAAAAGTTTATCATTTAATCCGCAAAGATGTGATTTGTTTGAATGGCTCCATTGCGTATGCAGGAGACACGACACTTCCCTATTTAACTATGTGGGATGTGGAAGAAAACATTATGTTGGACAATCCAGATCAGCCGCCGCAGACGGTACGTTCCCTCTTTATCGTGGATGGGGTTCTATATTGCGGCCATGATGATGCGCCCTATTTAACCGCCTATCGTATTTCTGGGGACAAACTTGTGAAGATCACTTCTCCTACTTTGAACGCTTTCAGCATCCATAAAATTCAAAGCTACAACGGTAGGCAAAAAGCTTTCAACCTAACCGGGAATCTTTTAAAAGAATATGTTACCGATTTGTACGACATGAAAGTCATTGATTTATGGGAAAACACCTTTGAATTTCTTCAAGTGGGAAAATTTATTGTGGATAAATCGGAAAGAAAGAACGACAACGATATTCTCGTAACGGGTTATGACTATCTTTCTAAGACTGACGTAATCATAGACGATTGGAACGCAACCATCACGTACCCAATCACAGCCGGAAAGCTTTTGCAAAGCCTGTGCAATTGGTTGGGGATTGAGCTGGCAAGCAGCAGTTTTTTAAACTCCGATTTCGTGATTCAAAAGAATTACAACGGGGAAAATGTTACTGGGCGCCAGATCATCCAATGGGTTTCTCAGTTAGCCGCCAGCTTTGTGACCATCGACGCATACGGCAGGTTAGAGCTTCGTTGGTATTCAGAGAAAAATTATTTGGTGGATGAATCGGTGTATACGGATGTTACGGTTGCAGAATACATGACTCAAACCATTGACAAAGTCCAAATCCGTACCACAGAGAATGATGTAGGTGTGATTGTTCCACCAGATGAGACAAAAACAAACGCTTATATTATTGAGAACAATCCATTAATGTATGCGGAAGCGGATGCCGAGTTGAGGCCGGCAGCAGAAAAGATTTTTAATGCATTGAAAAATTTATCCTACACGCCTTGTACAGTAAAAACGGTATGGGGAAATCCATTTGTGCGAGCTGGGGATATTATCACAGTTAGAACCAGGAAAGGGCAAACTCTCCGGCTTATGATCATGACACACAAACTAACTGGTGTTCGAGCTTTGAAAAGCGAGTTTTCCGCAACCGGGAATGAGATTCGGGACGTACAGGCAAATTCGGTAAATCAATCCATCCAGCAGCTTCGCGGGAAAACCAACGAACTGCACCGGGATATTGAAGAAACCAGATCAGAGCTGAAAGACACCGCCAACCAACTCCAAACGGAAATCCGGCAGACAGCGGAGGAAATCCGTCTGGAAGCGGAGGACACCAAAAATAACCTTCAAGCGCAGATCACAGTGAACGCGAAAGAAATCGCCACGAAAGTGACGGAAGATGATGTTTACACATTGATTAAACAATCGCCGGAGGAAGTGCAGATTGCTTTCAATAAGATCGCTTTGAATATTATCAAAATTCTATCCAATGGTTTTCATTTTTATAACAGCGGCAAATACATTGGCATGATGGGAACGGATGCGAACGATGGATTAGTATTCAACCTGGAGGAAGGCTCTTATATGGCCTGGAATCGTTCCGGGGAAGGCCGAATGGTTTATTACCCCTATGACATGGGAACTGGAAAAGAAGCCGGACTTCATACCAGCAACATTTATGTGGATATTGTAAACCTGAACAGTACTCTTTATATGAATGGAAATAATATCGAAAACGCCAACAGCATTAAGGTTAACCGAATTAATAACACCAATTTCGACGATTGGAAAAGCGACGTAAATAGTGAATTGTCTTCATTGAGCAGACGGATTTCCGCTTTAGAAAACAAGTCAAGCGCAGAATAGGGAGGTGGTAGAAATTGAGGTTTCAAGTAACAAATAGAACCATTGAGCAGTATGGAAGCAAGCTTGGTTTGCAGGGGGATAACAACATTGAAACCGTTGATTTTGTGTTGCCTCGCTATTACAACGGGATTGATTTAAATGACGGAATTGCGTTCGTTTGTTTTTCCACGGAAAGCGGGCAAAGTGGATTTGTTCCCGGAATTGAAAAAAAGTTGGAAGGGGAAAATCTGGTGCTTACTTGGTTGGTGGGAAGCCAAGTGACTCAGGAACCTGGCCTTTTAAGCATCGGATTGAAGATCAGCGGACTAAATGAGACTATGTGGAACAGCGAGATCACAGCGTTTCAGATTTCCCATTCTATCCAAGTAGAAAGCCCGCAAGCTGTTGCATTTGTTAGCCCAAGGATAGGAAATCCAGAGAATGAGCCGCCAATAACCATTGCGGAACGGACCATCACCATCCCGCCGGTTCTGCAGAACATCGCAGTTCAGAACGACCAGCGATCAGAAACCGTTGTGATTCGTGCGCCCCGGTATTTTGATGGTAATGACCTTTCGAAATACACCTTTGTTCTGCGCACTTTAAGTGCAGGGGGATATGATCCGGTTTCTCTACTTCCTATCATTGGGGACAGTGAACTTTCAATGGAATGGGTATTGAAACCGCCTCAAACTTCCTTCCCTGGAACGCTTTCTATTCAGCTATGGGTAACTGGCGAAAACTTTGATTGGCATTCTGATTCCGCTAGTGTAAATATTTTGACCGAATTAGATGGGGAGCCGGTTATCCCCATGCAGCCTAGTATTATTGACGATTTTATCAAGCAAATTTCCATCATAGCCAACCAAGCAAAAGAAAGCGCAAGCGAAGCCAAAGACAGCGCGGAGCAATCAAAGAACCAAGCAGATCGCGCAGAAAAAGAAGCGGACCGGGCGCAGGCGCAGGCTGACCGGGTGGAAGATGCAGTGGTGAAAGGCCCTATCATCGGCGATGATGGCCACTGGTATGTGTGGGATTTTGAGTTGAATCAATATGTTCAAACAGATTCCGTAGCAAACGGGAATGTAATGTTTGCAACCTTTGCTATTGATCCAGAAACTGGAATTTTGACCATGGCCACACCGGAAGGATATAAAGGAGCCAGCTTTGAAATCAAAAACGATTATTTGGAGGTGATTGTTTAATGCCAAATACAGTATTGGGGAAAGTCTCCATTACCCCAAAAGGAAATTTTTCTCTTGGAACGCCTTACAATCGGCTTGACCTGGTGTATAGCGATTATACAGCGTATTTGTCCAAAACAGAAAACATTGGTGTAGAACTCACAGATGTATCTGTTTGGATGAAGATTGTTGAGGGGATGCCAGGAAAGTCGGCTTATGAATCTGCTGTAGATGCCGGTTACACAGGCACAGAAGAAGAATTTATTCAAGACCTGATCAATTTTGAGGACTACGCAGACCGGGCGGAAAGAGCGGCCGCTAATGCGGAACAATCAGAACAAAATGCAAAGATCAGCGAAGAAAATGCAGCGTCTTCTGAAACAGCGGCAAAGGAATCGGAGGAAACTGCGAGATCAGAAGCGGACAGGGCCAAAGCGGAAGCAGACCGCGCTGCTGGTGCATCGGGTTTCAATCCAGATGATTTCGCTACAGCCGCCCAAGGACAAAAAGCGGATACCGCCCTTCAAGGCATCCAAATCGACGGTGTGGAGCAAGAAAAAACAGATGGCGTAGTAAATCTCACAACAGAAGCTTTAGGATTGGATGATAAAGTCTCCAAAAGCGGCGACACGATGACGGGACCGCTTACTATCCATCCAGAAGGTAAACCAGAGATTAAAATTAATGTTGAATCATCGGACGCTGCGAGTATTACGGCTTATAATCAATCAGGAGCATATGGAAAATTGAATATATATGCATCTGCATTAAATTTTCCCAATGCAATTAAAATCACCCACCTATCCACCCCCACAAATGATTATGATGCCGCTAACAAGAAATACGTAGATAGCCGAGGAAAACGCACCTGCCGCTTTGTGGTAGGCACAAGTACTGCTGGTTGGACAGCAGCTGACTGTGA
>Ga0224742_10259_pt1 | contig 13623 bp, 11 predicted proteins | sample LIM_E_Water_Neg_FD_161631 | JGI IMG/M metagenome (GOLD analysis project Ga0224742, IMG submission 161631) | Enriched cells from gastrointestinal tract of the lab mouse from Pacific Northwest National Laboratory (PNNL), Richland, Washington... | ecosystem: Host-associated > Mammals > Digestive...
AAGAATATCGTAGGGGCAGGTCTTGCCGACAAATGTGAGATCCAGTTGTCCTACGCAATCGGCGTAGCACAGCCTACCTCCATTATGGTGGATACCTTCGGAACCGGCAAGCTTGACAACGAAAAACTGGTTGAGATCATCCGGGAAAACTTCGATTTACGTCCTGCAGGCATCATCAAGATGCTGGATTTACGCCGTCCTATTTACAAGCAGACGGCTGCATACGGACATTTCGGCCGCAACGACCTGGATCTGCCCTGGGAAAAACTTGACAAGGCAGATGTCCTTAAGAAATACTTATAAAACCCGCACCAGACATACCGCTAACAGCCGGACACAGGTTTTCCTGTCCCGGCTGTTATTTTATTACAATAAGCTGGCTCGCAGAGCGTGGCAGCGTTTGTTACAATTGCGGAAGTGCGGCAGAACTTATCCATGCGCTTTTACATCCTTTGAACTGCATCCCGTTTCGTACTATGGTAAATCAAATATCCGAAAATAATTTACACTCTGCCGTCGCCAGGCAGGATATTATAAATATCATTCCTGCCCCGTATCTGTAACTTTTGTTTTATTGACAAGGGTTCACATTAAATCTATAATAAGTAGAAGGATATAAATTACCTATATATGGGGGGATGCATATGAAACGAGTCAAAACTTCTGAACTTGTTCCCGGCATGGTGACCGCTACGGATGTATTTAATTACAGCCAGCAGCTTATCCTGCCTAAAGGGATGATCTTAAATGACAGGACAATTACCAAGCTTGCTTTTTATTCTATCATTTTTGTAAATGTCGAGGATCCGTCTGAAAATGACGCCTTAGAGGAGACGCCTTACGAACCGTCTTACTACGAGCGCATCAGGACGTGCCCGGAATTCGTGCAGTTCCGTAAAGAATTTGAAACGGATGTAGCCAATTTCAAATCTGCCATGAATGATGTGGTAGAAAAAGGCGCCCCTCTGGATATCAGCAAGCTTATGAACTACACGCTGAATATTCTGGATGTTGATTCCACAAGCCCGAACGTGTTCGATATGCTTCACATCATGCGCGAGTATGATGATTCCACTTATGTACATAGTATGAATGTAGCCTTGATCTGCAATGTTTTTGCAAGATGGCTCCACATGAGTGAAGAAGAAATCCGTCTGGCAACCATCAGCGGCCTGCTTCATGATATCGGAAAAACACAGATTCCCGACGCCATCATCAAAAAGCCCGGAAAGCTCACGGATGATGAATACAATATTGTCAAGACCCATCCCAGAGAAGGATACAGGCTGTTGCGGAATTCTCATTTGCATCCTTCCGTATTGAACGCTGTACTGATGCATCACGAACGGTGTGACGGCACCGGATATCCTTCCGGCCTTCAAAGAGATGAGATAGATACTTTCGGTAAAATGGTAGCTATTGCTGATGTGTATGATGCCATGACCAGCGCCCGGATTTACCGCGGCCCCTTATGTCCCTTCAAGGCCATTGCCCTTTTTGAGAGTGAGGGCCTGCAAAGATATGATACACGCTTTATCATGACATTCCTCGAAAATGTGGTCAACACCTATCTGCTCAACAAAGTCCGTCTGAATAACGGGGTTGTGGGCAAGATCATTTTTATCAACCGGGACAGATATTCCGCCCCTACCGTCCAGACAGACCACGGATTCCTTGATTTAAGTCTCCACCCGGATATATCAATAGAAGCTCTGGTATAAACCAGAGCTTCTTTTTTACAATAAGCTGTCTCTCGAAGTGTGGCAGCGTTTGTTACAATAAGCTGGCTCGCAGAGCGTGGCAGCGTTTGTTTTACCCCGTCTTTAACCGGAACCTTTGCAGTTCACGATCCGAGTTGACCTTTTCAATCTGTGCCCCAAGACTCTGAAGCTTGATATGGAAATCTTCATAGCCTCTTTCAATAAACTTAATATCGTCAACAATTGTAGTGCCCTCTGCAGAAAGCCCTGCAATCACCAGCGCAGCTCCCGCACGCAGATCCGGCGCACTGATGCTGGCTCCGGTATATCTGCTCACGCCGTCAATGATGGCCGTATTCCCTTCCACCTTAATGCTGGCACCCATTCTGGTCAGTTCATCCACATATTTAAAACGGTTTTCAAAAATGCTTTCCGTAACGATGCTGGTTCCCCGGGAGAGGCCTAAGGCCACTGTGATCTGGGGCTGCATGTCTGTTGGAAACCCCGGATAAGGCAGGGTCTTTACATGGGTATGGGTGAGGGGCTTCGCCGCCACTACCCGCACAGCATCGTCAGATTCTTCCACCTCACAGCCTATCTCATTAAGCTTGGCGCTGATAGACTCTAAATGCTTGGGAATCACATTTTTAACCGTCACGTCACCTTTTGTTACTGCCGCTGCAAACATAAAGGTACCTGCTTCGATCTGGTCCGGAATGATCGCATACTCTGTTCCGTGAAGCCTTGGCACACCCTTGATCCTTATGACATCCGTACCGGCGCCTCTTACTACCGCGCCCATACTGTTTAAGAAATTGGCAACATCCACCACATGAGGCTCTTTGGCTGCATTTTCAATGATGGTCTGACCCTCTGCCATAACGGCCGCCATCATCACGTCAATGGTGGCTCCCACCGTCACCACGTCCATATAAATATGACTGCCCCGGAGCCGCTCCGCCTCGGCAATGATCAGGCCGTGCTCAATCCGCACGTCTGCCCCAAGGGCGCGGAACCCCTTGATATGCTGATCAATGGGACGCAGGCCAATATTGCAGCCGCCCGGAAGTGTTACCTGGGCTTTTTTATACTTTCCCAAAAGTGCTCCCAGCAAATAGTAGGAAGCACGGATCTTTTTAATAAAATCGTCTTCTATCACCAGGTCCATAATGGATTTCCCTGATATTTTCACCGTATGTCTGTCAATCCTTTCCACAATGCCTCCGATGCTTTCAATAGCCTGCATCATCACATTGGTGTCCCGGACATCCGGCACGTTCTCTATCAACACGGTTTCATCCGCCATAATGGAAGCTGCCAGGATTGCAAGGGCCGCATTCTTAGCGCCGCCTATCTCCACCTCTCCCACCAGCGGATTACCACCTTTTATTGCATACTGTTCCATAGTATACCTCTATATGATCAAAATCAAATTGTCTTCGCACAATGCACTAATCTATATTATCAAAACTTAAAAGCTGAATTTGTTTCACTCGCTAACGTCCATTATAACATATTGTGACCATTTGTAAACATCAAACATCAGTTCATATAGGCAAATGGATCCACCTGTGAACCGTTTATCAATATTTCAAAGTGCAGATGAGGGCCTGTGCTGATGCCCGTATTTCCGCTAAGCGCTATCTTTTGTCCCTGAGAAACAGTTTGTCCCGGTGACACTAATACCTTGCTCAAGTGTCCGTATCTCGTCTGTCTTCCGTCCGGATGGTTGATATAAACAACATAACCGTACCCGCTTCCCCATCCTGCTTTTGCCACAGTACCGCCGCAGGATGCAAATACAGCCGTACCTGTCGGAGTCGCCCAGTCAACTCCTTTATGATTGGTGCTGGCGCCCCTTGTGGGCCTGCTCCTTCGCCCGAATCTGGAAGTCAGGCGTCCGCCGGATATGGGTTTGATATAGGTAGGCGGTATTTTGGTGCCCCGCTCCACGATCTTGGGAACTGCCTGGTAGGTAATCTCCTCCTTGACAATTTCCTGATTCACCTTCTTATCATTTTCAAAAGTCACCACCGCAATAACCCTTCTGTGCCCGGCAGAAGGCTCCTGCAGCGTCTTGGTTTCCGTGGTATACCAGTCATCGTTGTCTACGTAAATAACCTCTTCCTCGTAATCCTCCTCGTAATACATTTCCTCCTGACGCACCACTGCCAGTTTCGGTTCCGGCACGGTAATGACCAGTTCATCTCCTACACGTATCATGGAATTTTCATCCTCAAGAGACTCATTCATCTCAATCAGCCTGTCCATGGGAATGTTTGTCTTAATTGCAATTTCAGAGAGCGTGTCCCCTGATACGACCTCGTACACATCACTCTTTTCTTCATCCTGTGTCACTTCCTGAATGGCCGCCCCAAGGGGGGTAAGGTCGTCCTCATTCAGATAAGCTTCCACCACCTCAATGCTGTCCCCATATTCCATGGAGATCAGCCCCAGGTCATAATCTTCAAAGTCCTTTTCCTTTGCCGGCTCCACCGCCGCAAATACCTCCGTCAGGTCTGCATGGATTCCCGCTTCCATATTTACCGTCTCCTGGACCTCCTCCACCACTTCTTCCTGGTTCTGAATCTGGGTCGTCAGAACGGAAAGTTCCCTGGCCGGGTCAAGATGCAGTTCCACCTGATACCTGCTCTCGCTGTCGTATTTGTCAAGAGCCGCCTGCAAAAGACTGATCACCTCATCCTTTCTGGAAAGATTCACCATATATTCATTGATTTTAACCACATAAGACCTTTGCAGGGTTTCCTTTACATCGGATCTGAAAATATCTACCATATTGTCAATGACCTGCCCGGGGGCGTCGATCTTCCCCCATAACACCTCACTGCCTACCGTTTCCAGATCCCCTTCCACCAGCACCAGTTCTTCGCTGTCCGAAGCGATCCGGCGTCTTGCCTCCAGCGCATATTCCTCCGCTTCCTCCGGCGACGCCACCACTCCGGCTTCTTTATTGTTTAAAATCACTGTAAACATATTATTACCCAATTTTTCAAAGGGTACATATGAGGGCAGAAAAAATATACTGACAAAAATTGCCAGTACTCCAATTTTTATTTTTATGATATTCAATCGTCTGTAGCAACAAGTCATATGTTTCATTTATTTGGACTCCAACGCATTTTTCTTCATTTCTTTATTATTTGCAACATTTATTATCCGCAAAATTTTGCAGTAAATTTATTCTAACAGTTATCATTTTAGTTGTAAAGGGTATGTTATTTCCAAATTTTCTGATATGATAGAGCCAGATCATTCACAGATCAGCCGACGCTCCCACAGGGCAGACAGCCCGGACGGCCGCAGGGATAGATTCTGCACCGGACCTTATGGGAAGCGGTTAGCAGGACTTAGTGTCCCCTTCCTATCCAGCAGTCAGCGGACAGGATGTCCGATGAAGGTGCAACTTGGCCATGGAGGGCCAACTGCACCGGCTGCGTCCCTGTTCCGTGACCTGTGGCGGGGATACTTAGTCCTTCTTACCGCTGGACATAGATCCGGTGCAGAATCTATCCTGCGGCCGTCCGGGCTGGCTATCCTGCGGGGGCACTGGCTGGTCTGCGAAAGATAAGGGGAAATGAGGGAGGGTAAATTCATGGAACGGATAATTTTTCATATTGATGTAAATTCCGCCTATTTGAGCTGGAGCGCCTTAGAGCGTCTCTCTGGCGGCAGTACTGTGGATCTACGGGAAATTCCTTCCATTGTGGGAGGCGATATGGAACAGCGTCACGGCGTGGTTCTTGCCAAGTCCATTCCCGCCAAAAAGTACGGTGTTACCACAGGAGAGCCTATTGTAAACGCCCTGCGCAAGTGTCCCGGCCTTTATATAGAGTCCCCGGACCACACCCTCTACCATCGGCGCAGCAGGGAGCTTATGGATTATCTTCTGGATGTCTGCCCGGAAATAGAGCAGCTTAGTGTGGATGAATGTTTTATGGACTTCACGCCTGTCCGGAACCGTTTTTCCTCTCCTTTAGAAGGGGCCCATGCCATCAAAAACCATATCCGTGATACCTTCGGGTTTACAGTGAATATCGGAATTTCAGATAAAAAGATTCTTGCAAAGATGGCTTCGGATTTTAAGAAACCAGATAGGGTGCATACTCTTTTTTCCTGGGAAATCGAAGAAAAAATGTGGCCTATGCCAGTTTCTTCCTTATATATGTGCGGCAAGTCCAGTGCGCTTACGCTGAAAAATCTGGAAATCATAACCATTGGGGATTTGGCCAGATGTGACAGGGACATTCTCATCTCCCACCTGAAAAGCCACGGCCTTCTTTTGTGGGAGTACGCCAACGGCATTGATGACACCGCTGTCATTTCTACTCCTATAGAAGCAAAGGGCATTGGCAACTCCACCACACTTCCCAAAGACGTGACAGACAGGCTGGAGGCATTCCGGTGCCTTTTGTCCCTGTCCGACAGTGTTGCCGGGCGGCTCCGTAAAGGGGGCCAGCTTGCGGGCATGATAAGCGTGGAAATCAAGTACAGCAGTTTCCAGACCGCTTCCCATCAAATGCCTCTTTCTCCTGCCTCAAACACTTCACAGGTTATTTACAGGACCGCCTGCCAGCTCTTTGACGACCTGTGGAACGGCTCCCCCATCCGGCTTTTAGGAATCCGCTCGTCCAAGCTGGCCGCCGAATCCGGCCCAGCCCAGATTTCCCTGTTTGACCTGCCTGAAAGCGGCGCCTTCTCCCCGGAAAATACTGCATCAAAAAACAGCGCAGCTTCCCCTTCAAAGGAAAAGCTGGCTGCTCTGGATAAAACTCTGGACTCCATCCGGCAGAAGTACGGGAAAAATGCCGTCGTCCGCGGAAGTTTTCTTAACAGGCCGCCGGAAGTGCAGCCAGTACCTTCCACTGCACCCGCCAGCTCTCTGCCCGCTGCCAAGAATGCATTGGAATAATTATTCAAAAGAAGTCAGACCCCAGACTTTCTGACACTCCAGCCGAAGGTTCCCAATTTTTCTCCCAGGGTAAAGTAACTGCCATGGGAATAGGCTATTGGGTCAGCCTTATCCAGCATGAAGCGGCCGCCTTCATCCATATACGCTTCCTCTGCGTGGACTGCTTCCACTTTGGCCAGATACATATCGTGGGTTCCCAGACGCAGGGTCTGCACCACCCGGCACTCTATATTTACCGGGCTTTCTTTGATAAGAGGCACCTTCACCTTTTCTCCCGGCAGCAAAGTCAGGTGCATGTCTTTGATCTTGTCCGTATCTTTTCCGCTCTTTACTCCGCAGTAATCCGTTGCAAAAGCTAATTCCCGGGTAGTCAGGTTTATGACAAATTCCCCGGTTTCCTCTATCATATGGTGGGAATACCTCTCGGGCCGCACGGAAATAGATACCATGGCAGGGTCACTGCATACAGTTCCTGTCCACGCTACCGTAAAAACATTGGGCTTCCCGTCGAGACCTGCCGCTGTCACCAGCACCGCAGGCACCGGATACAGCATATTCCCCGGCTTCCAGCTTTGTTTTCCCATAGAATCCATCCCTCCTAAAACAATCCTAAAATTCTGGCAATTGTAATTGCAATATTGGCAATTGTAATAACCATTGTGACAACCACCATGGGCAGCAGCGACTTATTGCTCTTTGCGCTCTTCTCCTGCTCTTCTTTTAAAGTTGTGGTCTGCTTTGCCAGTTCCTCGATCATGGCCGCCTGTACATTGCGGTAGACTTTTACGTTGTCAGAGTGGGTATAATCCTCCAGTCCTCTGAACAATTCTTCCAGCCTGCTTTGAAGCCCTGACATGTTTTCCGTCATTTTATCAAGACTGTCGGAATTTTCCTTGATTTCCGCAATCTTTGCCAGACTCTCGCTTAAAGTCTGGTTAATGCCTGCAATAGACAAATCCGAAGTCTCCTTGATTTTTGACACGGAAGCGGCCTCCACTTCCCCAATCGTCTGGTCAAGCTTTTCACCAGCCTTGTCTGCCAGCGCCTGTACGCCCTGGGCGCTCTCAATATTTTTCAGATTCAGCTTGCGCATCTCCTGAAGGCAGTCGTCATATTTATCCATCTGCTCTTTGAACAGCACCAACTGCTTTTCTAAATTTTCAAGCGCTGCTGCATCGGCTGCTGCATTCGCCCGAATAATTTCCTGTGAATTTAATTTCTGTGCAACCTTGTCCATAAAGTTATCCATTGCTATTCCTCCGGGTGTATCCAATTCATTTATCAAATTCGCATTTCTCTTGTATCTTAACACTTTTATGGAACTTTTACAACAAACGAATCAGCTTCGCGCGTATTTTCATGTAACGATCCCGAATCGATTTCTTTCAAACTACACCCAAAACTAAATTTGTCATACCGGCCGCACAAGCAAGAGCACAGGCCCCCTAAGAACAGAGAGGATGTCCATGAATAAATATACATTTATTGTGCATTTTGCATATTTTTTCTCTCCGTTCTTTTGTAACCTTGTAATAATTTACTTTAATTTCATACTGCGTTCATAATTTGTTCACAATCCTGTGGTATATTATATATAAATCAAACAAGCGATTCCGTAATGTTTTTCATTACACACATAGATAAATTTTTTCATAATAGCCCAGGCGCAGAAATGTGTCTGGGCACTCCTCATTTTATTCCTCTTTATCAATTAATCTATCCTGATCTGCCGGGATCAGACAAGGTTTCTATTCCATGGAAAATCCCTCATAAACCTGATTTAACGCCTCCTGCGCCTCCTTATCACTCATCCCCTTAAGACTTTCCACATCCATCCATTTGAAAACCGCTTTCTTTTTCGCCAGTCCCATACTTTCGTAATAGCGGTCCGGGAAAGCAGTGTATTCTTCTTCCGTCAGGGTATTTCCATTACAGTCCTCACTGGTGGTCCGGGCTGCATAATCCTCTCCTTCATAGACGACCCTCTGACTTGCCAGCGGCGTCTCCATTACAAAATCATCCGAAATATTTAAAGAGCTGACCCGGTATAAATATGTATCCGGCGAGTCCTTCAATGCGTCATATACAATAAAATGATTTTTGATTCCCCCGGCCGAAAAGCTGCTGTATACCGTCATACTCTCCTCAATGATATCCGGCTGGGAATCTGTTTCCTGAAAAGATGTCTCCAGCTTTTTCAGCTCTCCATTTTTATCTATCTTATAAAATTCACTGTAAGTATAAAGTCCCGTGCCTCCCTGATTGGATACGATCAACGTCGGTCTCCCGTCATTGGTAAGTCCGGCAATTGTAAAACAATACCTGTCATCCGCATATTCTACCTCCTTTGCCCATACCGACCTGTTTAAAACAAACAATTCTATCTGCCGCTCCGTGCTCAGCATCCCCAAAGAAGCGTCCGCATAATCCACATAATCTGCCCAGCTCTCTGCAAGAAGGGCTACACTGTCCGTTAAACTTTGGGCCATTAAATATTCTTCCAGAAAAGTATCCCTGTAAAAAGACGGGCCATTCTCCGCTGCTCCTTCTACCCGTCTGCTTTTCAGTCCGGGATGGTCAAGGTAAAACATATTGTCGGAATTTTCCTGTAAAAAAACTCTCGGCTCATTCCACTCATGCCCGCCATCACTGTAAGTTACCAGTACGATCACATCCTTTTTCCCGTCCTGATTGTAGTCCCGGAATGCCACTGCGCTCACGCCGGTAAATTTACTTTCTGTACTCGTTTTGGCATCTGGGAATGTATAAACAATCTCTTCGTTTTTCAGCAGTGCAAACACCGGCTCCCCACTGCCGTCTGTGGGCGCTATAGAGGCAAAAAATACTTTTCCCCAGTCATCCAGCTCTGTCTCAAAGCTCTGGTCTTTGATCATTCCTTCTACGAAAGGCACTGATTCTTCTGCCCCATCCCCGCCAGTTTCTCCTTCACCTCCAGGATTCACCAATCCTTCGTTATCCACATGCCCCGGGGTTCCTTCACCGTCTGCGGATTCAGACTCTGCCTCTGTATCCACCTTCTCCCATTGAAGCCCCTGGGCTATGTCTTCCTCCTTCTTTCCGCATCCATTTATACAGAAAATAAAAAATATACTTATAAAAATAATTCCTCTGATCTTCATATTGTCCTCATTCCAATTCTGTATGTATTTATTGTTTTCCCTGAATCTTTCATTATATAACTTCCCCAATATATGCCAAAACCGGAAACAGCCGGCCTTACGGCCAGCTATTCCTTTCTCTTGGTAATTCCAAGTACTTCTTCATTTAATGTAAGCATCTTTGCATCCAGTGCGGATACCATTTTTGCACATTCTACCAGTTCGTTTCTTATATAATCCGGCGCATTCCCTTCAAATTTGTAATGGATCTTGTGCTCTAAGCTCGCCCAGAAGTCCATTGCAACCGTCCGAATCTGTATTTCAACTTTCGTATCCAGAATTCTGTCCGATAAATATACCGGAACAGTTACCAGCATGTGATAACTCTTGTAGCCGCTGGTCTTTGGTGTGACAATATAATCCTTCACTGCAATCACTTTAATATCGCTCTGATTGCTGATCATCTCTGCAATCCTGTAGATATCAGACGTAAAAGAGCAGATAACTCGAATGCCTGCAATGTCATTTACGTACTGAATCATATTCTGAATGGTTGATTCATAACCATGTTTCTTTAACTTTTTAACAATACTTTCAGAAGTCTTGATTCTGGATTTAATGTGTTCAATCGGATTATACCTGTGGATATGCTGAAATTCATCATTTAGTATTTCCAGTTTCGTTGACATCTGCTTCAGCGCAGAACTATAAACTAATATCACTTCCTTCCAACTGTCAATATCGCTGTCTCGCTCAACTCTTAATTCCATTTTCCTCCCGCCTTACTTATGTATTACTGCAAAATACGGCAGAGAAAGTGCTTTCCTTTAACTCTGCCGCACCTTATGATTTATTATACCATGCCTCTGTATAAAATGTACATCTTACACAATAAATTTATAAATTATTAATCTTTATTGTGAAAAATAATGGTGTTGAGAACCTGCCTGCTCTCTGCTATAATAATTCGGAGAAAAATGAACAGAAATGAGGGATATTATGTTCCGTTTATGGGCTAAGATTTTTAAAGATAACCGTATGCTGAAGGATACCGTGATATGCGACGACAGTCAGCAGACCCGCACCCATAAGGTTTTTCACGCACTTGATGAGATCTGCTATCAGTTCGACCTTGGAAAACCTATCTGGCTGGACGCAACGGTCAACGAATTCAAACGCCATTCCAAAGCGCGCTTTACAAATGATAACTTTATCGAACAGATTGACTTCGATTATCTGGAGATCCACGTCATCGAAGAAGATTAATAATTATGTAAAAATCTGAATGCCGGACTTTTATATTATTTACGTATTTTTTGCATATTTTATTTGACACCAGAAACAATAAGTAGTAGTATCATAATATACTACACATAGTTTTAAATACTACTTATCGCGTTTTCCGATGTAAAAGGAGGTTTTTTTATGCAAATAACAATACGTGAACCTGGAAGTGCAATCACACATTTTATCGGAATGATGATGGCTGTCTTTGCAGCAGCTCCCTTATTGATAAAGGCTGCCCTTTCTTCCGGCAGCAAAGCCGTACTGGCTCTTGGCATTTTCTGTATCAGCATGGTCTTGCTGTACGGCGCAAGCGCCACTTACCACTCTCTCAATATCAGCGGCAAAGCCTTGCGGATCTTCAGAAAGCTTGACCATATGATGATTTTTGTCCTGATTGCAGGTTCCTATACCCCTGTCTGTCTAATTGTGTTAGGCGGCAGTCTTGGCTACACGCTGTTAGCTGTTGTATGGGGCATCGCGCTTTTAGGCATGACTTTAAAAGCCTGCTGGATCACCTGTCCTAAATGGTTTTCTTCCCTCATTTATATTGCCATGGGATGGGTCTGCCTCGCGGTATTCGGGCCTCTCTGGAACGTGCTGCCCCACGCGGCTTTTGGATGGCTCCTCGCCGGCGGTATTATTTACACCATCGGCGGCGTCATATATGCCCTGAAGCTTCCAATATTTAACGGCAGACATGAGTTTTTCGGCTCCCATGAGATTTTCCATCTCTTTGTAATGGGCGGAAGTATCTGCCACTTTATCTTTATGTTTCTTTATGTGGCCTAAATATAAAAATATAATAATGATCTTATAATTCAAAGAACAGCGCACCACGCTATCCGGCGGGTGTGCTGTTCTTTATTAAAACCTATGCTTTTAGTCTTCGTATCCATTAGGGTTGTTGCTCTGCCATCTCCAGGAGTCAGCGCACATATCCTTAATGCCATACTGTGCCTCCCAGCCAAGTTCTCTTTTTGCCTTGGATGCATCGGAATAGCAGGTTGCAATATCCCCGGCCCGTCTTTCCTTGATCACATAGGGAATCTTGACCCCTGTGGCTTCCTCAAAGTTCTTTACGATATCCAGAACGCTGTATCCTATGCCTGTTCCCAGATTGTATATGCAAAGTCCTGCCTTTTCTTCTATCTTCTTAAGGGCTTTCACATGCCCTGCCGCCAGATCTACTACATGGATATAATCGCGGACGCCTGTTCCGTCCGGTGTATCGTAGTCGTTTCCGAACACGCCCAGCTCTTTTAATTTCCCCACTGCAACCTGTGTGATATAGGGCATCAGGTTATTAGGAATTCCGTTGGGGTTCTCTCCCATGGTTCCGCTCTTGTGGGCACCGATCGGATTGAAATACCGGAGCAGTATCACATTCCATTCAGGGTCGGCTTTCTGCATATCAGCCAGAATCTGCTCCAGCATGGATTTCGTCCAGCCGTAAGGATTCGTGCACTGTCCCTTAGGGCATTCCTCTGTGATTGGAATGATAGCCGGATCCCCGTAAACCGTAGCTGATGAAGAGAAAATAATATTCTTAACACCGTGATTTCTCATAACATCCACCAGTGTCAGTGTGCCTGCAATATTGTTCTCATAATATTCCCAGGGCTTCTGTACCGATTCCCCCACTGCCTTAAGCCCTGCAAAATGAATACAGGAGTCAATACTTTCTTTTTCAAAAACAGCATTTAAAGCTTCTCTGTCCAGAATATCAGCCTTATAAAAAGTAACCGGCTTTCCCGTAATCTTTTCCACCCGCTGTAAACTCTTTTCGCTGGAATTGCTCAAATTATCTACCACTACCACATCATAACCTGCGCTCTGTAACTGTACCACCGTATGGCTGCCGATGTACCCGGCCCCACCTGTAACCAGTATTGCCATTTTCCTGCCTCCTTTTAAAAACATTACTTGTTTTATTGTTATACTGTTTATTACCTTATATTCATTTTAACTGATATTTGCTGTATCAGGCAATATGATAATGTTACTCAAACCAGTTAAAATGTTAAAAAGAGTTATAGTTTTATTCCATTTTCCCCGCACAGCTTTCTTGCACTTTCCACCGAGTCTATGCCTGTTTTATTTTTGATGGGGGCAAACTCTTTGTTCCTCTCCACTTCAAAGGAAAGGCAGCTATCCAGCTCATGGATCATATCAAGGGCAAGCTGTTCAAATTTATATCCGTTAGGCTCCTCCGGTTTCACCTTTGTCCCCTTTTCATCCATATAGGGGATTTTCTTTTCCACCACATGAAAAGGAAGCCTTCTCTCGCGGATCCTCTCAAGGCCGTTTATGTTAAACAGGTAGTTGAATATCACGCCGAAGTAATAAGCAGGGTCTCCGTTTGCATCTTTTTCATACATCAGTTCGTCTGTCAGTTCATAGTATTCCACAATAAAGGGCCTGCCATCCTCTAAACAGATAACCCCTATCTTTTCGTCGGGGGCACATTTGCGCACTACTTTGGCGCCGCACTCACGCCCGTTTGTGATAACTGCCCCAACAAAACAGGGGTCTGCAATCCTCTGCAGTACATTGTCCACCGCAAACACGTTCAGCCATTCCACGCCGT
>Ga0224742_10260_pt1 | contig 13600 bp, 15 predicted proteins | sample LIM_E_Water_Neg_FD_161631 | JGI IMG/M metagenome (GOLD analysis project Ga0224742, IMG submission 161631) | Enriched cells from gastrointestinal tract of the lab mouse from Pacific Northwest National Laboratory (PNNL), Richland, Washington... | ecosystem: Host-associated > Mammals > Digestive...
GATCTATGGCACATCAAATTGTTTCGCTTGATGAAATTGCACCAGTGGCTGAGGCGGAGCCAGAAACGCCACTGGAAGAGTTGCTTCCCCAAAAGCTACCCCAGGCGGACCGCGACATTCTGATCTGGCGGTTTGAGCAGGATTTGAGCTACCGGGAAATTGCAGACCGGCTTGAGATTTCGGAAAGCAGTTGCCGCAGCCGCGTATCCAGAGCAATTTCACGATGTCGAAAACTTATCAAAAACCGGAAATTAGAGTAGTTTCAGTACATATTTTTTGTTGCAAAAAAATTTTTTAAATTTGATGCAACAAAACCCTCCACTTTCGACATATATATAGTGGAGGGCAAAGAAAGGAGGTAGACCATGAACGACCCCATGGACAAGCACCCAGAAAAAATGAAATCGCAAATGTTTTTAGATGTATCACCGGAAAAGCTGGAGGCTATGTCATCGTCGGAACTGTCCGAGGCAATGGAAGCGGCCTTGGACGCCATGACAGAGGAGACTTACGACCCAGCGGTAATTGATGCGTATTTGGATGCACTGGACCGCAAAGCACCGATGCCTACGCACCCGAACGCGGAGTCCTCTTACCAGGACTTTCAGGATAAGCTTCAGGAGTATGTGGAGGGTGCGTCCAAGCCAGCAAAGCAAACCAGAAAATTTCGGAGAATCGCCCGCACGGGAATCGTGGCCGCATTATTGGCGGTGCTGCTCGCCAGTGCAGCGCAAGCCGCCGGTATTGATGTGGTTGGCACGATCGCACGGTGGACGGAGAACGTGTTCAGTTTTGGCACGGTCCAGTCCGGCAATGATTCTTCCCATTACCCCTCCGTAAGCAATCAGGTCCCAGCAGATGTTCCAGAGGAGTACCAGGAGCTTGTCACAGAGCTTCAAAAACGTGGAATTGAGGAGTATACAATCCCAACCTATATCCCAGAGGGTTTCCAAGCGGATACGCCTGAACTATATGTGGACGAAAATGGATACATAGAGTTCACTGCGGCATATGCAAATGGAGACGATATGGTTATATTTGCAATTTTCGGATACAAAGGGAAACACGCTGGTTTATATGAAAAAGACAACAGTGAGGTTAGGATTTATACTAAAAATGACACGAACCACTATTTCTTCCAAAATCGAGAAATAAATTCTGTGGCATGGACGGTGAATGAACTGGAATATTCTATACGGACCACTTTACCCGCAGCCGAGCTGGAAAAAATCATCAACTCAATGTACGAGGAGTGAGCCACTTTGAAAAAGTGTCGAGGGCTACTTGCCCTATGCGTAGCTTTATGTCTTATGGCTATGCTTGTACCTGCGTCTGCATTGGATATGAGAGCAAGCGATCAAATCTATTACCACTTTATTGATGCAAGCGTTTCTGGCGGCGAGATTGTTACCCAGTTTACAGTATGGGGCAACGTGACCATGGATAAGCTGGGATGCCAGAGTATCACCATTTCTGAAAAGCGCGGCAGCAGTTGGATTTCTGTAGCGAGCTTCGACGAGGACGATACGGGTATGAGCAGAACAGATGGAACTCGCCACAGCAATTCTATCAGCTGGTCCTGCAAGTCCGGCGTGGAGTATCGCGTTTCGGTGACTGTTTTTGCCGAAAACAGCGCGGGACGGGATACGAGAAGTAAGACCGTTTATGTGACGGGGAAATAGTTCACAAACCAACTACAGTATAAAATGGAGGTTAAGACAATGAAAATAAAAAAATTATTCTCTTTATTTCTGGCAACTGCGATTTTTACGCTTCTTTGTTCTTCTCAGGCGCTAGCTGCTAACGCACTTCAAAATTCTGGCACTACTGTGGATACTCCTTATGAATATCCCGTTGTACCTGGAACATCTGAATGGTATGAACTTACCTCTCTTGAAGACAAAATCGCCATTTGTCATGTTGACGAGGAATTGCTGGTTTCTATGACTACTCCTGCTCTCTTAGAAACGGTTTTAAACTATCCGCTTCTTATTAATATCTATGCATTTGATTCTACCGAAGCGGGCATCAAATCTGTTTCTCAGTATTTTAGCGGAATTGAGATTTTATTTGATCGCGCAGACGCTGCTGAGTGTATAGCTACTTTCTATGAAACCCAAACCTTTTCTGAAAATGAGGAGGAATCTCTTGTACGTAGCAACTTTTTAATGGCACTGGGTAACCATATATCTGCTTCAGATATTTCACCATTAATCTCTACGCCTAGTGGTACTCCAGTAGTTGCCTACGCAAATTGGACGTGGGCAAATCACGATATGACCGAAGAAAGCGCCCAGGCAAATCACAACGTACTTGAAGCAGTTTATCCTAGAGCAACTGTTGTTTCTGGAATTAACCCAGCTTATAATTGCCATTCTTATGCTTGGTACAGTACTTCCTTAAGTAACAAATACTGGATTAACGATCCAGATCCCTACATGAGCGATGGAAGTTACTACAGACAAAACTCACCTTCTGTTGGAAATAAAGCGTGTTGGTCTACCCGAACTAATCCGACTGAACATTCTGCTATTGTTAGATCTGTTTCCGGAGGAAATGTAACCTTCATCTCTAAGTGGGGATTTAATGGTGTATTTATCCATTCTGCTGAAGATTGCCCATACTATGGTAACATTTCTTATTGGAACTAAGTTAATTCTATTTGAGGTCTGCAGCTGACGTAACCAGTTTAGCGTAGTCCACGAACATTTTTCAAAATCAATTTTAGGAAAATGTATTGGGTTATATTGTAGATATACACAACGAGTGGGAGTTCTTTTTTAGAGTACTCCCACTCACTATATGCTTTCCCCAATTTGTTGTGGACAAAATTCGATTTTCAAAATACTCTCCAGGGAAATTGCAGCCTCATCCTCTAAAATCAACATCTTAGAAATTTCATCAAACGTTTTCACATGACCAGTAATCGTTACATAGGCCCCACCGGCTTTCTTTGCATCCGGCTCAAAATAGCAGATGCTTACCTCCGGCCGTTCGTCCAACATCTCCAAAATCATGCGCAGCCGCCCGTCCAAAATCGCCTTTTCATCCTCAGTCAACTCCACCCGGCTGTCCGTCAACCGGGCGGTCTCCCGGATCGCGGCTCCGTGGCCAACGAGGGCCGCGAACGGGGCGAACTGCGCGGCGCGGTCCCGGAGGGGCATTCGGGGCCGGGTGGGAGAGGTGTGGTGCGGGAGGTCAATGATGTCGTCGTAGCGGTGGGTTACTTCCAAAGGCTTTTTCATGTGATCCTCCTAAAAATGATTAAATTGGATATAATTTACTTCAAACTATTGTAATGTCTGGTTTGCTGTGATATATTCAGTGTAATTCAAGATTATCAGGAGGTTTCCCAATGTCCGAAAATGAAACAAAACGTGCCCGTCGCACGCCGCAGGAGCTTGCCGCCGCAGTTGATGAAAAGATTCAAGCCCTGGAAGAATCCATCATTGCCATTGAGGAAAAGAAGCAGGCGGCAATCGACGATTTTGACAGCAAGATTGAAACAGTGAGGGTTAAGATCGCTGGCCTGGAGGAAAAGAAAGCGGCAATCCTGGCACCAAAGCCTCCCCGCAAGCCGCGCAAAACCAAAAAGCAGAAAATCGCGGATATTTTGAAGAAAGCGCAGAAAAGCGGTATGAAGCCGGACGAGATCGCCGTTGCGCTGGGTATTGAACTGGAAGAATAACTCTCCAAAAGCAGCAGGACAAGGTATTTGTCCTGCTGCTTTTTTACGCTCTGTGTCCGCCAATCTGCCGATTACGCTCCATTGCCGTAGCGCCGTCTTGCAGGCTGTTTGCTTTCAAGATGGCGTTTTTTCCGTATTTGCTTTGGATTTTGAGCATGGTTTCCTGGAGACTCCGCTCACGGGCCAGGGATTCAGCTTCTTTCTGCTTTGTTTCCAGGGGAGTAAATAAGTCCAGCTGATCTAGCTCCTGGGGCACATTCGCTTCATCAGTTGTGTGGTTTGCCACAATGTTCAACCGACGAATCAACAGTTCCGGGTCAACGATCCGCTCGTATAGCTCCACGGCGGCATTTACAATCAGCTTGCCGGAAGAAGTCAGCCGTGGAAGATTGATACTACCGTGAGCGTGTTTGGGGACGCTGCGCCCATAATAATCCTTTGTCAGCTCTCCCTGGTAGTTTGCTGTGTTGCTTGCCCGGTCGTAGCCTACCATAAGCACAATCTGGTCTGTCACCAATTTCTGGTTCAGAAGGTCCAAGGCCAGCCGTTCAGCCATCTCCCGCAGAACGAGCTTGGCCTTGTTGAACGGGTAGGGGGATTGCAAAACCTGACCGGCCCCGGTGCTGTGGTCCTGGGGCTTGTAGGCTTTGATGTCCGCCAAGGTGCAGGGTTCGTATCCCCAGGCGTGGTCAATCAGAAGCTCCGCATTTACGCCAAACAGCCGGTAAAGCATGGCCTCGTTGTGCAGGGAACATCGGGCAATATCTCCCATGGTGCGCAGCCCCCGACTCTCCAGTTTTTGCGCATAGCCACGGCCCACCCGCCAGAAGTCGGTCAGTGGTCGGTGTGCCCAGAGCAGACGGCGGTAGCTATGTTCGTCCAGTTTGGCAATTCGTACTCCGTCCTGATCTGGCTTGATATGCTTAGACACAATGTCCATTGCTACCTTGCTCAAATAGAGGTTCGTTCCCATCCCTGCGGTAGTTGTGATTCCAGTGGTCTGAAGCACGTCCAGAATAATCTTTTTTGTCAGTTCGCGGGTGGAGAGATGGTACAAGTCCAGGTAGTTTGTGATATCCAGAAAAATTTCGTCAATGCTGTACGGATAGATATCCTCCGGTGCAAAATATTTCAGATAGACATTATAAATCCGTGTACTGTAGTCAATGTAGAGTGCCATTCGGGGCGGAGCTACAATATAGTCCAGCTCCAGCGTTGGGTCGGCTCGAAGTTTGGTATCGTCGGAAGAAGAACCGGAGAATGTCCGACCTGGCGCATGGATTCTCCGCTGTGCATTGACCTCCCGGACACGATGTATTACCTCAAACAGTCGCGCCCGCCCGGAGATACCGTAAGCTTTCAGGGAAGGCGTAACGGCAAGGCAGATAGTTTTCTCCGTCCGGCTGATATCCGCGACCACCAAATTTGTGGTGAGTGGGTCCAGACCACGCTCCACACATTCAATACTTGCGTAAAAACTTTTCGCGTCAATACAAAGATATGTTCTGTCGTTCAAAGCAACCACCCACCCTTGCACAGCCCCAAATAGAATATATGTATTATAGCACAATTATTTGGAGGAGGTCCATAATTTATTTTTCTGAATCATAGAATATCCCCTGTACTTGGATAATCTCCTGGACGAATTTTCCATTATATGGTATTGTTAGATAGCGATTTAACTTATTGATTTTTTAGTGTCTATAATGTGGTGATCTTCCGGATAAAGGAACCTAACTGCCTTAATATTGACATGGGCAGGAGATGTGATGATGAGCGTCCTTTTTGTGGCGCGAGTTAAGACTTCGATACAATATAAACCAGCTTGGCCGAAACCTAAACCCGAATTTTTCAAAATGGCGCAAACAGATCAAAGTCTGTTTGCGTCATTTTTTTTGGTCGTCGAACATCGACATTTCTCGATGCCGCTTATTGCCAAAAGCTTTATGAAAAGTTCGGAAAAAGCGATTTTCTTTCAGGACTCTAATTTCTTCTCGACATTGAGTGTCGAGAACTGTGAACATTTTATAAACTTTTTTAAATATTGGCATCAAGCCCGCGCTCCCCCCTCCAGAAATTTGATTCAAAATTCAAATTTCTGGAGGTTTTTATGTTTAATCCTAAAAGTGAATACGCATTGAATAAGTTGGACCAGGATGCCATTGTATGCCCCAGCGCTACCGGTATACATATACGTTTAACCCGTGAGGATTTTGACACCGAAGAGGAGTTTCGTTTTTGGAAGGACTTTTCTGACAGCGATTACCGTGACACGGAAGCCACTGGACGAGGCTATTACGATAATTGTATCTCGTTAGTGTCTGCCTTGGAGTGCACAGGAATATCTGCGGAGGATATTCTATTGCTCCCAATCCTAGAGGAAGAACGCTGTCAGTGGAAAACAAGGCTTTCTTCTGAAATAAGAAACCAACTAACTGAAAAGCAGTACCGGCGCTTGTGCCGCTACTATTTGGACAAGCTGACCGAAAAAGAAATCGCTCATTTAGAGGGGATAGGGCAGCAACGCATTTCTGCCTCTCTCATCTCCGGAAAAAAAGTTCTTGAAAAAATTCTAAAAAAATTTTTCTAAGGTAGAGGTAAAACAGCCCCTTTTTCTGTGATAGGTGAAAGGCGCATTTTCCCCTTATCCTTTCGTGGAGATTGAAAATTGAATATACGGTATTGTAAGCACAAAACCTGCGCACAAGCGACACGGGACGCGCCGCCAAGACCGCCAGCTTCAGGAGGTGAAGAATAAGCTGGCCGAGCGATCTACGCAAGTTCCGGACCCGGTTCGTTACGCTGGGCGCAATGACTGCGCAGGGGATAATGACACTTGCTCACGCCCGTCCATAGACTTGAGACGGAACCCTGCGGCGCACGTTTGACACGGCGCTGTGGAGTTATGACAGCCCTGCAAAGGGCGGCTTACAGTATCCCCTCCCGCCGGGGGCGCGTGGCAAATACGACGGTCTGTAGAAATCGACAAATCAGTCAGCCGCGCCGGAACACCGCCGCTTTATGTCATGCGGCATCAGCATTTTCCGGCGCGGCTGCATTTTTAGAAGCAATCTGCTTCATGCAGTTTTTCATACAAAGGAGGGCTATCAACCTATGGCAAATCAAACCTCTACCTCCTCTTACAGAGAGGTCAAGATTGGAAACACGCTCTATCGTGTGACCAGCGTATTTACCGGTGAGAAGGACCTGGGAAAGACGCTGGAGCAGCTGGCGGTCCGCCGCGCTATGACGGAACTGTCCTCCTGCCCTGCGACTTAGCAGCTACATAGACCTTGCGGCTGGCCGCATCCTTGCGCGGCATTAGCTCCTAATGTAAAATCACAGTATCGGAGTAATCCGATGGGAGCCATCCGCCGCACAAGGTATGAATACATAAGCCGGGAGGTAAAATGATATGGCTGAAAAGACATACAATGTGGGCATTTATTGCAGACTAAGCAACGACGACGAGCGGGAGGGCGAATCCGTCAGCATTGAAAACCAGAAGCTTCTGCTTCAACGGTACGTCCGGGAGCGAGGATGGAATGAGATCGACGTCTACATCGACGACGGGTATTCTGGAACGAACTTCCAGCGCCCTGGTGTTCAGCGTTTGATTGCCGACGCCAAATCCGGGCGGATCAATGTCATTCTGGTCAAGGACCTCTCACGCTTCGGTCGGAACTACATCGAGTTCGGCCAGTACACCGACTACCTGTTTCCGTCGATTGGATGCCGGTTTATTGCGCTGAACAACGGTGTGGACACGGAGAAGAGTGACAGCAGCAATGATGTCATGTGCTTTGTGAACTTGTTCAACGAGTTCCACAGCCGGGACACCAGCAAAAAAGTAAAAGCGGTCAAAAAAGCCTGCGCGGAAAATGGAAAGTACATGGGGTCCTACACACCTTACGGCTATCTGCGGGACCCGAACGACAAACACCATCTTATCATTGACGAAGAAACGGCTCCGGTTGTGCGCCGGATTTTCGCAATGCGGGCCTCCGGTATGGGATATTTTGCGATTGCCGCGGCATTGAACGACGAGGGGATTCAGTCTCCCAGGGAGGCGTACTATCAGGCGCGGGGGCAGGCCAATCCGCACCGGTCAATCAATATGTGGTCCAACACTACGGTCAAAACTCTCCTGCGGAATGAGGTGTACATCGGGAATCTTGTGCAGGGGAAATTCGGGAGTATGTCCTACAAATCCCACAAGCTGGTACGAAAATCGGAAGAAGAGTGGATTCGTGTGGAAGGAACCCATGAGCCGATCATTTCCCGTGAAACGTGGGATACAGTGGTCAGTATTCGGGAGAAGCGGGTACGGAAAACAGCAACCACAGACGGAATCAAAAGAATCTTCACCGGCCTTGTCTACTGCGCGGACTGCGGTTTTAAGATGCGGAACAAAATCGACCGATCTACGGCCAGAGACGGCAGAGCGAAGCGGTACAGCTATTTCATTTGCAGCAGCTATGCCAAGAGTGGAAAATCAGCGTGTACCATTCACAGCATCAGTGAAAACGCTCTTTATGAGCTTGTCCTCACTGATATACGGGAGAAAGCGCAGTGTGTGGAATACGACCGCGAAAGTATGCTGGCACAAATTATCCGGATCAAAGATCAGGAACAGCACAACCGCCTGATTTCCTATGAGCAGGAATTACGGTCTGCATCCGCCCGCGTTATAGAGCTGGAACGACTTATGAAAAATCTCTATGAGGACAAATGCACTGGAGTTGTACCCCAGGCAGTTTTTCAGACATTGGTCCAGAAGTATGAAGCAGAGCGGGCGCAAAAGGCCGCTGCACTCCCTGATTTGGAGCGGAAAGTAAAAGCACAGTTGGAAAACCGGCAGGACGCCAGGCGCTGGACCGAGATCATCCAGCACTACACAAACATCGAAGCTCTGGACGAAACAATACTGTTTGAACTGGTGGACCGTATTGAAGTTGGAGAAACCACAAAACAAGGCAATACCCGCACATGCGAGGTGAAGGTGTTTTACCGGTATGTCGGAAATGTTGATGCTGTAATGGCAGAGACGGAGGCAGCAGGATGAATCCAATATATAACGTTGGTATCTATTGCCGTTTGAGCGTAGATGATGCCTCCAATTCTGCCAAGTCCTCACGGTATATTCCAGCAGATGAATCTGTCAGTATTGAAAATCAACGGGAGCTGCTTTCCAAATTTGCTATGCTCAATGGCTGGGTCGAGACAAAGACCTATGTGGACGATGGATTCAGCGGAGGAAACTTTCAGCGGCCCGGATTTCTGGAGATGCTGGAGGACGCACGCAAGGGAATCATCAATCTGATTCTGGTTAAAGACTTGTCTCGGCTGGGCCGGGATTATGTGGAGGTAGGACATTATACAGATGTGTAATTCATTTAAGGATACACGCTGACAACTCGAACTTACGAATACTCATGCCTGACCAGAACATAAACTAGATGACTGTAAAGACTTCCAGATTCAAAAAGCAACAAATAACTGTAGCCCCCCTTTCCTCTTGGACATTCCAATCCTAGTGGATAGGGGGCTACAGTGTTGCTACTCGATAAGCTTATTGAAGATGTTTACCCAGGCATCTTGATATCTAGTATCAATAGTTGGTGCTCTGGGGGATTCAAGTATCTGCTTTGCAGACCTAGCAAGCTCTACTTTCCAACCAGCAATAAGTTCAATTTCATATTTGGCCGAAAATTGCTCAATTTGTGGTAAAACTGCTGCTGTTTCTACATATACTTCATCAAATATTTCGTCTTCTACTGTTAAAAAAAGATGATCGATCCCACGTTTTAAGAGGAGATATGGAATTAGGTCTTCTACCTCGCCGTTATCAATAGCAACAAAGTCTTTCACTTCAAGAATACTTTCAGGAGCATCTTTGTAAAGCCCTGAACACAATTTTTTCTTGGCATCAGCGCCACTCTTATCTGAATCCAAAATTACATATGGAAGTTTGCTGCGCTTACCAGTAAGTAGACTTACAACACCTGGGACACCCTTTACACCACCGGATGGTACAAAAACAATCTCTTGTTTTGGAGCAATCAGTTTTTTGTGGATTAAGTAACTTTTAATTGCATTGAGGTAATGCTGATCTGATGGCCCCTCAACAATGACCGCTTGGCAACCTTGGAATAAAATGTCAGAAACGCTAAGGCCCATTGCAGCATGGACAGCATATATAGACTGATCTCCAAGCTTTCCCACTCCTTCCCGTAGGTTGCTTGAAGCTACTGTAAATCCTTGCTTGTCTGTATATACTACCCTGCAACGATCAATATTTGACGTGTCAATAATAAATGGTGAATGCGTTGTATTAATAATTTGGTTTTTTTGCGCCAGATTTTCAAAAAAGTAACAAAGATCCTTTTGCGCAAGGGGGTGAAGGGTTAAACCAGCTTCATCAAGAAGCAAAACAGCATCTTTATGCCCATCTTGACTCTCTACTAAAAAAATTAAATAGAAACTCAAAAACCATTGGAGGCCAGTACTTCGCAGTTCCAGTCCGACCTCATCTGTCCTAATTTGATCGGAAACCCAAATTCTAAAGTAATCACCGTCAGCCTCAAAACGAAATTTGTATTCTCCTTGTTTCCACCAATCTCTAAATTGCCTTGTCAATTCTCCTGAAGCTGATTGCAATAAAATACTCCTTTGCTCTTTGCCATCTTCGGCTTTCTTGATATCCTGCTTTGTTGGTTCAGTTTGATTACGAGATCGCTCCATAGCTATAACTTTTGGGTCTTTGCCCAAATCTAATATTTCTTGTGGATTTAAATTTACAAACTCAAACAAAACCCGCAGGGTTCGTACTTGATCTTCGTTAACTTCAATTCCTGGAATATTTTGACCGTTTAACCATTTAATCACATGCGGCAAATATATTTTAGCAGAAAGATTTCCATAGTTAGAATAATATACGAACTTAGGAATCTCGTGCAACACTGCATCCCTTAATTCATCTTCAGTATATTCTGACGGTGCAGTTTCCGAACTGTCGAGTTCTTCTTCTGGATCGTCTCCACTCCCATTAGAGCAAGGATTGCCATCTGGAAACTCCACAACATAATGACCATCAAAAAACCGTGTAACACTGATCAAAGTTCCATTTTGGCAGCTACAATTTAGTGTGCAAGAAATATAGTCGGCACTATCTTCATCAATTGTGAATTCTCCACATATAAACGGAGTAGTCTCCAATTTATTTCTTAGGGAACTTAGCTTTGAAACCGGCATGTCATGGAGAATGTCAATTTCTCCGCCGCGTGCAGGCCGCAGTTTCCACAGAGCCAAAAGGAGATTTGACTTTCCGGATTCATTAATGCCAACTAAGGTTGTTACGTCATTGCATTCAACCCATCCACTATCTTGTATGGATCGAAAATTAGTCACTCGAAATTTGTTTAATTTCATAATAATTACCATTCGACCACTACATGTAAATACGACTGGGGATAAAAAGTGGCCGCCTTAAAAACTACAGTATTTTAGGATTTGGCTATTTGATTATCGCTTTTAAAAGTTTGGGCCATCGGGCAAACACCTCTTTGCCCACAATTACTTCATCAACCAACCCAGCATTCATAGCATCTACCAAACGGCATAAGTACGACTTCCCCTGAATCCACCATGTCCGATACGCATCCACAAAAAGAACGTGATAAATCTTCTTTCCTGTTCTGTTATAGAGTTCTTGAAATTCATATCCATCAAGTTGAGTCTCATACACTCCATCAGCAACCCGACTTCCAAAAGTTGTGGCGTAGTAGTATTCCTTTATTTCCCAAACCATAACAGGAGACAAAATATTGGGGAAAGCTCCGTCGAACCGTCTGGAAGATGAACCAATCAGATTGTTATTATCATCTTTAATGTACAATAATCCTCGCGGATCATCATCGAAACCTTGCTGTTTAATATGTAAACATTCTCGGATTGTCTTTTCAGCTAAAATATTAATTATTGCTGTGTAAAAGGCGATCTTCTTCATATCGCCCTTCTGCTTGTTAAGAGGCAACTTACAAGTATATCCATATTTCTTGTGATATGGGAGCAACTTTTGAAATTCCGCCTCCGCTGTCGCAGCATCCATCAACATATGCTGTGCTATATCATTTAGTAATGAAGCACGTTTTATGGAATACTGTGCAGCAAGATACGCGGTTTGTTCATTTATGGAAATCCCATGAGTTGAACAGAACGACATAATCTCATTTGATGAGAACGATTTAACCATCCCACGGCCTCTGTGGGTGTATCCCATACCTTCTGACACAAACCTGATAAGTGCCCAAAACGAAGCATCCTTATTTCTATATTCTTCAAAGGCCTGCACGTCTATCCACCTCTTGAAACAATTCAGATACAGTCATGCCAAGGGCGCAAGCAATTTTGTCAATATTCTCCAGCGAGATATTCCGTTTCCCGAGTTCAACATCGCTCAGATAGGTACGGTGCAGTTCACACATATCAGCCAGTATCTCCTGCGATATTCCTTTACTTTTTCTAATCCGTCTAACGGTATCACCGAAATTTTGGAGAACTTTTTCCTGCAACCTTGACACCCCCATTCAAATGGATTATAATTCATATGTCGCCTATAAGTCTACAGACTATAAGTTACGGTGGTGAAAAATATGATACCAGCACTACTTAAATGGATCGGCAACAAACAGCGCTTTGCTGATACCATCATCGGCCACATGCCAAATACCTTTCAAAATTATTATGAGCCCTTCCTCGGCAGTGGTGCTGTTATGGCGGCTCTTTTAGACGCAGATGCACATATGCTTATGCCGCATTTTGAACATGCGTATGGAAGTGACATCCTTCCGTTTTTGATCGAGATATTCACAATAGTTAAGGAAACTCCCGATGTCATAACCGAGTATTACAAACAAGAGATTGAATTGTACTATGATAGCCCGGATGAACAATACGAAAAAATCCGCACCCGGTTTAATCAAAATCATACTGCGCTGGACTTCTGCCTCCTGTCCAGGACTTGCTATTCAGGTGTAATTCGCTTTAGAAAAAATGATGGGTATATGAGTACTCCAAGAGGCCCTCATAAGCCCATCAGTCCTGATTCATTTTCTTCAAGAGTAGCACAATGGAATGAACTTTTGCAGAAGGCCTCGTTTGTTTCAGAATGTTTTAGTACTTCTATGGACAGGCCGCAAAAAGGTGATGTTGTATATTGTGATCCGCCCTATACTCACTCGCAAAGTATAATTTATGGGTCGCAAAATTTTGACATTAATTTACTCTGGGAGAAAATCGCAGAGTGTAAGTTAAGGGGTGCCAAGGTTATTTTATCCATCAATGGCACACGCGAATCTCAAAAGAAAGATATTTCTATAGCTCCACCCAGTGGCCTATTTGAACGAAAACTAATGATTGATTGTGGGACCTCAATGATTGACAGGCTTCAAAACTCTGGCAAGAGCATGAATGGAGAGAAAGTGAACGACCAACTCCTTCTAACTTGGTGAAAAATATAGTTACCACTAAAATACTATCACTGTGCCTTTAGGGATATTGTTTTGTCCTGTCTGTTGAATCAATGTGATTATCTGCTTTGCAAACATCTTGCTCACCATCGTATCCCATTCCGCCAACCGGATGATCTCCGCTGTACCTCTCACAAAGTCAAACTGAATCTCACCCCACTCGCCGTCGCAGTCTGCCTGATACTCGTAGACTGCGGCGGCGATTTTCTTTTTTATCCGCTTCACCGACTTTCGCTTGAGCCGAACGGCGTGGAGCGCATCAGCCTCCACCAGCAGGACGGTCAATTTCTCCACTGCCCGCCGATACGCTCTCTCTGCTCCGCTGGCGGTACTGCCCTCAAACATCACCGCCAATTCTTCAAAGGACTTGCGCTCGGATATC
>Ga0224742_10261_pt1 | contig 13596 bp, 11 predicted proteins | sample LIM_E_Water_Neg_FD_161631 | JGI IMG/M metagenome (GOLD analysis project Ga0224742, IMG submission 161631) | Enriched cells from gastrointestinal tract of the lab mouse from Pacific Northwest National Laboratory (PNNL), Richland, Washington... | ecosystem: Host-associated > Mammals > Digestive...
ACGCTCGGTAAGGCCCAAGAGTTCCAAAATTTCTTCTACTGCTGCCGGGTCTGGTTTGCGATAGTCCAAAAGAAGCGGAAACATGATATTCTGCTCCACATTCAGCTCGGAAACCAACTGAAAGGATTGGAAGATAAAGCCGATATTACGACGGCGGAAAATCGTGCGCTGTTCCTCTTTCATGGAAAACAGGTCTTGTTCATCAACCCAAATGTGGCCGGAGGTAGGGGTATCCAAAGCTCCAATACAGTTCAGTAATGTGCTTTTGCCAGAACCGGATTCACCCACAACGGCAGCAAATTCGCCTTTATCCAGAGAGAAGGAAACCTTCTTCAACGCTTCGACTTTCGCCTCACCCTTTCCATAAGTTTTACATAAATCTTGTACTTTCAATATTTCCATAGTCATCAGTACCTCCTTTCTCAAAAGGATAGCAAAAGCAGCTTACAAGCAGATGAATTTGACCTTACAGTTCCGTAAGGAAAGAAAGTGTAAACCGCGTACCTTTTCCAGCTTCGCTTTGTACGGAGATAACACCGCCTTGCCCCTCAATAATGGACTTGGCGAGGGGAAGCCCCAGTCCAATTCCTTGTGTATCAAGAGAATGTTTGCTGCGATAAAAGCGTTTGAAGATATGATGAATATCTTCCGGGGCTATACCGTTACCATTATCAGAAATAAAAATACGAAACACGGCAGGAGTGCGATCCCATGTAATATAGACAATGCCGCCAGCTTGTGTGTGATCCAGCGCATTTTTTACAACGTTTCCAATCGCTTCGCCTGTCCATTCCATGTCACAAATAAGCTGCTGTTCACCATCGCCATCTATCTGAATCTGCTTGCTTTCGCTTTTAGCCCTTGTGGTTAGGTCATTGACTGAATGAGCTATCAGCTCGGACACACGGCAACTTTTTTTCTCAAAAATGATGTTTCCCGTATCCAGTCGGGTTATCTTCAACATGGATAAGATTAACTGCTCCATACGCTTTAGAGAAATACCCATCTTCGCCGCAAACTGTTTGACCGTTTCTGCATTTTCTGGCTCACTTTCAATGATCTCCTGATACATAGCGAGGGCTGCCAGAGGCGTTTTGAGCTGGTGAGATATATCGGATATGGTGTCTTTCAAAAACTCTTTTGCTTTACGCTCTGTTTCGTTTTTGGATTGGAGCATAGTTGCAAGCTGTTCTATCGAAGAAAACACTTGATAGATTGCACCCTCGTAATTCTGTGGCAAATGAGAAGAGTAATCCCCGTTGATGTAATTTGATAATATTTTGTCGGCCTGTTGGTACAATCGCTTCCTTTTCCAGAAAAAAACGAATACTCCTATGGTAAGCACAAAGAGAAAAAATAACACAGTGCATAGCATGATGAAGAAAGCGGAACGCTGAAATTGATTAAAAAAAGGCCGCATACTGCTTTCTGCCTGTTTTCCCAAACCCGCAGCCGTTAATAATGACCTGCCATTTTCACTAATGTTCGTATTAGTAAAGGCAACTGCTATCACTTCTTTAGAAACACCCTGTTCCAAAAGTGAGGACGAAACCGCTTCATCGTGTTTGAGCCATAGGACTTCCACATCGTTCACCTGATAAATAGTCAAAACGGCTCCTGTACCTACAAACAACAGGGAAAACAAAATTAAAAATATCAGGAAGCCTTTAATCTGTCTATCTTGGTACAAGCTCATACAGACACCTCTTTCCATTGGTAGCCAAATCCCCGGATGGTTATAAGGTGTTCTGGATGGGACGGATCGGTTTCCACTTTTTTACGAAGCCGCCGTACATAGACGGACAGGGTGTTATCATCAACAAAATTTCCTGTATCATCCCACAGCTCATTTAGAATGATGTCCCTTGTCACAACGCGATTTGCATTTCTTACCAGCAGGCAAAGCAAACGATATTCAGCGCTTGTCAAATCCAATGCTTTTCCCTTTAAGGTTGCACGGCTACCCAACAGATCAATGGTAATGTCGCCACATTCCATAGAAGTGTTTTTTTCGCTTTTGGAAACTCCGGCCCGACGCAGCAGCGCCCGGATACGGGAACACAATTCCCCCAGCTTGAAAGGCTTGGTGATATAATCGTCCCCGCCGCTATCTAACCCACGGATTATGTTGACTTCTTCATCCGATGCGGTCAGGAATATAATCGGGACTTTCTGATTTTCTTTTCGTACTGTTTCACATACATCAAATCCAGTTCCATCTGGCAGGGTGACATCCAAAATCAACAAATCGTATCTGTCGAGTTTGGATAAGTATTGTTTTGCTTCAGATACAGTACGGGCAACTTCAACATCAAATTCATTCTTTTTCAAAGAGTAGACCAAGCCATCTATCAGACTAACATCATCCTCCAATAGTAATATTCTATTCATTTTTTAATTCCTTTCCTTGTTTTGTCCGGCCATCAAGCGGCTTCTCCGCAGTTTTAGGAATCAGCCAAACACCGGCCATTTTCACAGCGCCGGGGATACGCCCTCCGGCACAATAATAATTTACCCTACGAGGTGTCACGCCCCACTTTTCGGCGGTCTCTTTCAATGTCATATAGTCCATTTCGCACCTCCACAGAATACATTATAGTTCTTTATCTCGAATAGTACAAGTTGGAGGCTGCACATTGATGAAATGAAATACTACTTTATGTAAAATTTCATTACATTCTCATAATCCAACCCGAAATGTACAATGATATAGGGTGATATGAGAATGAACCAAGATGAAAGAAGGTTTGACTTTCACGGCCTCGGGGCGGCTCTCAAAAGAACCAGAGAAGAAAAGGCTGGACGCAAGCCTATGTTGCGGAATTAGTAGACCGTGACTCCCGTACCATTATGAATATTGAGAACAAAGGTCAGTATCCCAGCTTCGACCTTTTTGTTAAACTCATTACCATGTTTGACGTTTCAGTTGACCAGTTTATTCATGCGGACGGAGGGGCAAGGTCAAGCTCTTGCAGAAAGCACATTGATGTACTTCTAAACTCCATGAATGAAAAAGAGCTTGTCGTGATAGAAGCCACAGCCGAAGGCATTAAGAAAGCCAGAGAAACGGAGGTTCCAGAATAAGGGCCTCTGTTTTTTGCGCCATTTTAGGGGCTGCCGCTAAGTGGCAAGCAGGGCAACTGTAGCCACAGTTGCTATTTTTGACGTTCCGGCCTTCCGGCCAGAACGCAAAAATCTGCTTGTTGGGGAGCCTCCCCAAACCCGGCTTCGGGCCAACTTGGCCCGAAATGTCAGCGTCGCTTTGCTCCTTATTTTCACACCCCCTAACGTTCCTGCTCCTTCTTCCTGCCCGGCTCCGCATAGCCCAGCAGATAATCAATGTTTGCCTTCGCCGCCGTGACTTCCCGCATTTCTTCCTTCACTTTTCGGTACTCGGCGTAGAGCTTCTTTTTCTTCTCCACAAGCTCCCGGCTTTCCTCTTTGAGCTCGTCCATTTTAGGGGGCTTTGCCCCGTCCAGTATCCGTTTGAAGTCGGCGCAGGCCGCCCGGTAAAGCTCAATGTCGGCCTCATGCTCCGCAAGGAATCTGCGGCTGTATTTCCGGGCCTTGTATTCCTGGAACACTGGCCGGGTCCTGGCATACTGCACCGTGGCAGCCTTCAATTCCTTGTTGGTCTGGAGTGCGGCCTCGGTACTCTTAATCTGACCGGACAGCGTGTGGAAATGCTCCGTGGTTTCTGCCGCTTTCTTTTCCAGCTGTCCATACTCCATCAAATTATTTTCCTGCAAAAAGGCTAGGGCGGCGGCCATCTGCTTCAGGTTAAAAACTTTGGCCCACCGCTCATACCCCGGCCCCTTCCCTTGGAGCTTAGATTGAATGTCGATAATCAGGTTGACCCTATGGCTGTGATGGCCCGTGCCTGTTCGGGCGCCAGACAGCGCCGCCTCTATATCCTTCTGGCCGTAGCCCTTCCCCAGCGTGGAGGAACGCAGACGGGTAAACCGTTCTTGGCCGGGAGCCCGGAAACTGATTGCGCCCCGCTGCTGTTTCACCTCATAGCCGAACTGCTCCATAAGTGAGAGGAAGGCAGCAAGGCTGGAGGGCTGTTTTTCAAGAGCCGCGTCAATGGCGGCGCACAGCTTCTGCTGGAAGGTAAGCGGTCTTTCCCGGCCCTTGGCCCATTCCCCATAGTTCTTATAATTCCCCTGGCTTTTCATCTTCGGCTGCTTCACGACAGAGAGGCCGTTTTCCAGACATAGGGTGTCGGACAGCCGCCCGAGGGCACGGCCGGAGCCGAGGAAATCCCGGTATTTATGGGTACAGTCAAGGGTAGTGGAATTGTAATAAATGATTTTGTCAAGATTAGTTGACACATTTTCCTCAAGGATTTTGTATCCTATGCTGCTTCTTTCAGGGAATCATAGTATCGCTGCCGTTTTATCATGGGAGGAAGGCCTCCATTAGAGGAACAGATCCTCCGATTATTCCAATAGCTGATGAAATATCTCCAGATCAGGGTTTTCAGTTCATCCGTGCTCATCTTCTCTGTATCGTAACGGTCATAGAGTAGTTCAGATTTCATTCTGGCCCACATGCTCTCGCAGCGGGCGTTATCATGGCATCTGCCGCCTGCACTGTTCATGCTCTGCCGTATGCCATACTTCCGGATTACATCCCGGTAAAGCTGGCTCGTGTACTGGCTTCCCCTGTCACTGTGGATAATTGCCCCATGGATGTCCGGATATGTCTTCGCCGCGTTTTCCAGTGTCCGCGCACATAATGGAGCTTTCATATTTGTATCCATCGCCAATCCAACCACGCTGGAATCGAAGCAGTCAAAAACAGCAGAAACATACAGCTTTCCATCGCTGGCTTTGATCTCTGTTATGTCTGTTACACACTTGACCAGCGGCTTCTCTGACTTAAAATCACGTTTTAACAGATCTTCTGATTTCCGGGCTTGCCGATCCGCTTTCGTGATTCCGTTTGGTTTGCGCCTGGGATGGTGGCTGATGCCGATATCCTCCATGACACGGTAAACAGTACGCTCGCTGGGAATATCCACATTTTCAGGCTGTTTTAACATTAATGCCTGATACATACGGATCCGGCCGTAGGTGTCATTACAATCATCTTCCTCAAGGACTTCCATCATGGCGTCTGCCAGGGGCTGATACTTCCATGGGCGGTCTTTATTTGCAAGGTACTGGTAGAATCCCTGCCTGCTGACATGAAGGGTTCTACAGTAAAAGAAGATATCCCCTTTTAATTTGCCGTCTTTGGTTTTAAGAGCAATGAACTTCATTCTTTCGTTTTTGCTGACCTCAGACGGCTCGCGGCGAAAAAAGCGCTGGCTTCCTCCAGAAAGTCATTTTCCTTCTTCAAACGGCGGATTTCTTTTTCCTGTTCCTTAACCAGCTGGCGGAGCTGAAGAAGTTCCTGGTTAAGGGTCATGGCGCTTTGCGGAGTTTGTGAACCTGCCCCAAGGTCGAGGCTGCCAAGGCGGTTGGCCCGTACCCAGCCATACATGGTATTCTTTGGAACCCCCAGTTCTTTAGCGGCCTTTGCTTGTCCGATTTCCTTTGCCAGTTTCACTGCCTGTACTTTGTATTCATGGTCGTATTGCCTGTTTTCTGCCATTTTTGTTCACTCCTTATTCTCTTGATTATATCTCAAATCCTTGAGAATGGGCTGTCAACTTTTTTTATACCACATCATTCAGTATCAGCTGGTTTATATTTCTTTCTGTAAGCGCATCCAAAGCGCTGGTGGGTTCGTCCAATATTACAACCGAAAACTTATTTGCAGCTACACGCGCCAAAGCCAGTCTCTGGCGTTCTCCACCAGACAGCACCAGCCCCTTATCGTTGATTTCTTTTCCGATTGCAATGTTTATGTCATTAATCCGGTCTGCAAGCCCTACCTTTTGTATGGCATCTATTATATCAGCATCTGCAATCGGACCGTTTATAGATACATTGTCCCGTACGGACACGGGATAGATCTGATAATCCTGACAGACCACTCAAAAAAAAGATTTTAGTTCTCCCCTCTCGTAAGCATTTATATCTATACCATTCAATAAAACCCTGCCGCTGCTGCAGGAAATCAAATTTACCAGCAGCGAAACAAATGTTGTTTTTCCTGCCCCATTTTCACCAACGATAGCAATTTTCTCGCCGTTTCTGATATCTACAGAGACATCAGCAAGCGCCAAAACATCCTCCGGGGCTCCGGGATATCGGTATTGCGCATGCTCAAAGGCAATATGGAATCCCTTCGTTACATCAATTTTTTTCACTTTTTCTGCCTGATGCTCCTCCCGCGCCAGGTAATCCATGTAGTCACTTATATATAACGACGCCGTTTTCAGTTCAAGTGCCGTATCCAACAGCCACTCAACATCCGAGCTGAATATTGTGATTGCCTGTGTGATCCCGATAAAATCCCCCATCAGATATCGCGTGCCGCAGAGCATGCGGATGATGACATACACCAACGGCAGCACCATGGATACCGCATCGCCCAACAGCAGTTCAAAAAACGCGATCAGCGTAATCTTTTTTCCGTCTTTTTTGTATGTATCTACTGTCCGTCTAAAGCCTTCCTGATAAATCTCTCTCATAATACGGTCTATCTTTGTAGTCCTCATTTCCGCCGTATAGTCACGCAGATAGTACACACGCCTGGCATATTCTTTTTTTCTGGTTAAAGAAGAAACCTTTTTGTTCAAATCATATTCCAATTCCGCACTCTTTTCAGCCAAAAAAAACGAATACAGCAGTGGAAAGCCCGAAAGAACTATCGCAAATACATCTACATTAATTATGTAAAATAAAACCATGACAAATGCTTCAATTAACCCACACACCAAACCAAACGACTGATATGCCTGCATTACCATTTTTGACGAATTCTTAATTACTCTATTATACTTATCCAATTCGCTGGAGGAAGTTGCTTCTTCATACGGAATTGAGTTTGCTTTCCGCATGATTTCTTCATTTATGTAACTGTCGACCTTCAACTTAAAAATAGGCAGATAGATATTCTTGTAGTACTGGTCAAATCGACCGAATAAAACGTTAATCACAAACATAAACAAGATTATAACTAAAATATGCACAAAACTTTGCTTTGTCTCTAATCCTGCCAGTATCATTCTGATAAAATACACTCCATAAAAAACATTCATAAGCTGCTTTATCAGGTTATACACAACACATATTATTACACTTTTTTTCTCTATATAAAATGCTATTTTAAGCATAGCTTTAATTGATACAACACTTTTCTTCATTTTAAGCTCCCATAATATAAGTGCCTACATTAAAATATCTACATAAACCACACTGCGGCAACTCCATTACCAAGTATAACATATATCAATACCAACAACATATATTTTGTTGTCCTTCTTCCAATTTTTATTTATGGGCAAGCCAAACAACATTAAAACAAGGACTGGCCAAAAACTGCCTCAAGCAAATCATGACAAAAGTTTAACGCCTGTGTTTCAAGACGAAGTACATTTTCAAATTCCAGACAACAATAACGAAAAAAAGGAGTTTCGTCAACAAACTCAATATCAAATTTTGACTCCAATGCTACCAATATTTCAGTTGTAACTATTGAAAACCGCCGAACAGGCAAAAGGAAATCTGGCTGGAACCCATTTCTCCAGACTCGGATTTACGAAAAGAACTACAGGGATGGTACCGTGTCAAGGATCGGTTTATCGAGAATGAGTATGGGAACCGGTTTTATTTGGATACTTATGACTCCAAATGGCTGGCATTTAGCCCGGAAGCTGAATCTTAATAAAAACTTCCGATAGACTTATGAAAAAGGGACACTGGCCAGTTTATGGCCAATGTCACCTTTTTTTACACTTTCGGCATAATCCAGAACTTCATTGCAGGATAGCTGAGTGCCGCAATTTATCCCCCTGTCCGCAGATCTGTTCCATATGGCCGTCCCGGATGCGGTATGCCTCCCCATACAAAGTCTCCTGTCCGTTTTCCTCCCGCAGAATGTAGCTGCCGTCATTTAAGGCGATAAACTCCCTGCCCGCGCTGTCCGGAAATGCGATATCCTCCATCACCCGCAGCCCGTCCAGCATCTCCGTTCCTGCTTTCTGAAAATGGGGGATTATCTGGTGTTTTGTAACGCCCAGCCCCGGCAGAAAACGCCTGTAGCCCGGATCAACGCCCTCTCCCTCCAGTTCCGGCATTGCATAGACAGTCTCCGCGCAGTTCATGGAACCGGCACTCCAGGAGATCAACAGACCGCCGAAGGTTTCCAGACGGCGCTTTAAATCCAGCTTCTCAAAAAACCGATTTTGGGTGGGAACATGCCCTCCCGCCAGCACCAGCACGTCAAATGCGTCTATCCCCCGAACCAATTCCTCTGTCCGGCTGTCGCACAGGGCAAATTCCTTTACAGCCAGCCCGCTCATGGGAAACGCCTCCCGCTGGCAGCCCAGGATACTGTCGTTTCGCTCATGCTCCTCCGGAGAAGCGCTGATCAGCAGCACCCTGGCATTTTCCCTCCACACCTGCCTGATCTGCTCCGCCAGTCCGTTTTCCTCCATAAGCGGAGCCGGATACCTTCTTCCTTCGATCTTCCGGGAGCCACCCAGCGAACTTGTCATAATTGCAATCATTTTTCTACCTCCCTGTCTGTACCAATCGGCTCTGCACATCCGTCTCTTTTGGTCCCGCACTGCTTCCGGGTTCTGCTGCCCCGCAGCAGCATAATCCCCGCAAACGCCGCAATGCTGACCGCACTCAGCAGGATCCCCTGCTTCAGGCCATAGGGCACATACTCCAGGTCAATCTGATAGCTGCCGGGTTCCAGATCCAGCGCCATCAGGCAGCCTCCCACCAACACAGGCTCCCGCTCTTCCCCGTTGATCTTCACCGTCCAGCCCTTCTCATAGGGGATGGATAGGATCAGCCGCCCGGCCCGGTCCAGCTCCAGCCTTCCGCTCACATGGGTATCATCATGGGACAACTCCTCCAGATGCCGCTCTCCCAGCACTTCCAGAGCCTCCGCCAGCACTTCCTCCTCCATCCGATAGGCTGTCAGATGGAACCCGGGTGTCTCGTCCGTCTCGTCGTCATTGCTGAAAGTCACTGTGCGCCCCTTTTCCAGATAACCCACATACAATACCGAATATATTTTAAGATCGCTGTACTTACGCTCCAGCGCCCCTGTCATGGCAATCTTCCTGGTTCCCGAACCCGTGAGCAGCATATAATAATAGCCGTCCTCCTGGGCCGTCATAGTCACCTTCTCCCCGGTCTCCTTACATTCGCAGCGCCGGAACAGACTTTCCTCCACCCCCAGCAGATGAACCATCTCGTTCTGCAGCTTCAGCGGTTCTCCCTTGTAGCCTTCGGGCAGATCATAGCCCTCCGGAGCCACATATCCAAAGGGCAAGGTAGCCTCACAGGCATATAATGCCACTTCTCCCCTGGTATCCAGCAGAGAGTAAAGGCTGTTTTCCTCATTCTGTGCTTTGTCCTCCGGCTCCCCGGCGGCCTCCCCCAGTTCTCCGGCAGTCTCCTCCATATCTCCGGCAATCAGTTCCCCGGCTATTTCTCTGTCAGCCTCGCCAAAAAAGTAATTCACGTTCAGCAATGCAGAGAGGAATGCGGTGGCCCCGTCAAAGCAATAATACACCTTGCTGTGGCGCATCCCCAGACGCTCATAAAGATCTGCCACGGGGGAATTCATGGTGGAGGAAAACACGGACGCAGTGGGATATCCCGCCAGCGTGCCGTCATTCTTGGTGGTGCGGGCAAATTTCTCCATGCGGAATATGCCGCCGTTCCCTGCCTCCCGCTCCCTTTGCAGAGCCAGATTGTACAAATCCTCATAGCTGCTCAGTTGTCCCAGATACGCGCTGCGGCTGGTGGTGCCCACACTGGTGTTGAAGGTGTTGATGCCCGTTTCCAGCACCACGGCCAGCAACGCCATGGCCGCCAGCCAGATGCGCCAATCTTTCTTTCCCCAGCCATGACGCCGGGGTGCTGCCTGGGACCGGCTCTCCTGCTCCTGCACGTTCTCCGCAGTCTGAGACAAATGCTCCCCGGCGGCCACGGGCGGGCTCTCCTGTTCCCGCACATTCTCCGAAGTCTGCACAATGTCCTCATCGGTCTGCGTTTCCTTCGCATTCCCTGCAGGCAGGAATAACGCCTCTGCCCGCCCCTTCTCACATCGGGTACGGTACAGATGCAGCAGAACGGCATCCACAGTCACAAACAGCATTGTGCCCAGCCACACCTCCCCCGAGAAATCCTCATGGTCTATGAACTGCTGGCAGCCCAGCAGGAACAGCACCGTGCCCAAATAGCTGTACAGGATATATTTCGGCTCCAGATCCCGCAGATGCACAAAACACTCAAAACACATGGTCAGAATCAGAAAAATATAGAGAAAGGTCTGTCGGCCCGGCAGGGAATCCGGGTAATTATATCCATGCCAGAGAAAGTCCAGCACATTGGTGCCGAAACTGACCAGCATAAAACCTGTCAGAGCCAGACGGGCGAACCGTCTCCTCAGAGGAATCCCGGAATTCACCGCGTACAGGGGAATCAGTAAAAACGCCGCCACGCCGCAGTAAATATTGGGCCAGTGGTCCAGCCCCCGCTCCGGCGAAACACTCATACAATGCCTTGCCAGTTCCTCCAATACGGAAAAATAGGTTTTTGCCTCCGCCGGAAAGCTGCTGTGACCAAAATCCGTGGCAAAAAGGGCACAGGCCTCCGGCACCAGCAGCACAGCCGCCATGCCCCCTGGGAGCAGGGAAAACAGAGCAAAGCGCCACAGAATCCGCAGACTGCATTTCTCCGTGGCAATCAGTGTCAGAAAATACAGTACCAGAAAAATACACACCATTATGGACAGATAAAAATTGGTGTAGATGCACAGGGCCAGAGCCACGCAGTACAACCCGCAGCGTCCTTCCTTTACCAGCATTTCCAGCCCCAGCAGAATCAGCGGCAGCAGAATCACCGGATCCAGCCACATAATATTCCAGTTATATGCCGCCATAAATCCGGACAGGGCATAAAAGCAGGAGAATATCACACAGCTGAAAGATCTGGTATGATAATGCCGCTGCAGATACAGGCAGGATGTCAGCCCGCAGAGCCCCACCTTACCCACTACCAGATAGCTCAGAAACTCCAGAATATACGCTTTGGGCACCAGCGCCCCCAGAAAATGCAGGGGGCAGGCCAAATAATACACATAGAGCGCCAGAAAGTTAGAACCGATACCCACATTCCAGGTATAAAACAGGCTTCCCCCCTCCCACAGCTTGTCGTGAAGTTCGCTGAAAAAGGGCATGTACTGATGGTACATATCCATATAGAGGAAGCTCCTGTCTCCGAAAGGGAAGATGGATCTCAGGAAAAAGATGGCCAGCATAATACCGGTGGGAATGGCCCAGGCTGCCGCCAATCCACCGTTGATCCGAATCCTAATATGCCTTTTTCCGCTTATCCCTAATTGTTTCATACTCTCCTCATAACTTCAGGCCCATCCGTGTAGATTCCGCCCTACTCCGTTTTCAATTTTCCTGTTTCCGGCAATTATTTATTCCTGTGCCTAATCTTATTTTGCAAAATCCGCGGCGGTGAGCACCACACTCTCCCCCGCTTCCAGCCGCAGAGGCAGAACGCCCTCCCCATAGCGGATTCGGGTTTCCAGTTTGCTGCCCGCCTGAATCCGGCAGCACTCCAGAATGCCGTTCTTCCAGGACAGGTCTGTCACTGCATTGCCCTGCAGCCTGAGCCCGCTGACTCTGCCGCTCTCCCAGGCATCCGGCAAGGCGGGCAGCAGCACCACTCTCCCTCCGCCGCTCTGAACCAACATCTCTGCCATGGCTGCGGCTCCGCCGAAGTTACCGTCAATCTGGAAAGGCGGATGCCGATCAAACAGATTGGGATAAGTGGAATTGCCCAGCAGCTGCCGAATATGCCGATAGGCAGTATTGCCGTCCCAGAGTTTGGCATAGTGATTGATGATCCAGGCCATGCTCCAGCCCGTATGACCGCCCCCATGGGACAGACGCTGTTCCAGGGTGGCTCTGGCCGCCCTGGCCAGTTCGGGAGTACCGTCCACGGTGATCTGCTCCGAGGGATGCAGGCCGTAGAGATGGGAAATATGCCGGTGCCCCGGCTCCCACTCCTCATAATCCTGCCGCCACTCCAATATGGTTCCTCTCTCGCTGATCTGCGTGGGAATCAGGCGCTCCCGGGCTTCCCCCACCTGCCGGATAAAATCGGGGAGATCATTGATCTCCGCCTCTTCCAGGGCCGCCCTGGCCTTCTCGCCGCAGCCTCCCTGTTCCGTGAGCACCCGGTAAGCCTCCAGGCACTGCCCGAACAGATCCCGCAGAATCTGATTGTCCATGGTCACGCCGATGCCGTTGGCTCCCTTTGCGCCGCCGGGCAGGATGTAGGTATTTTCCTGGGGACACAGAGGGACAAGTCACCAGATAAGGCCCGTCCTCCACCAGGAAATCCAGGAAAAACAGAGCCGCTTCACACATGATGGGGAACTGCTCTCTCAAAAATTCCACATCCTGGGTATACAGATAGTGCGTCCACTGGTGGGTGCACAGCCATGCCGCCCCCATGACCCAGTACGTGCCGGGAATCCACTGATCCTGGGGTGACGTATCCCCATTGATATCCGTATTGTGGTGCGCCACAAAGCCCCTGCAGCCATACATCTCCCTGGCTGTCCTGCGCCCATTGGGAACCATGGTGCGGATCAGATCAAACAGAGGCATATGACAGGAGGACAGGTTACAGCTTTCCGCCAGCCAATAATTCATCTCCGTGTTGATATTGATGGTATATTTGCTGTCCCAGGGAGGCGTCATATCCTTATTCCAAAGCCCCTGCAGGGTTGCGGGCAATCCGCCGGGACGGCTGCAGGAGATCAGCAGATAACGGCCATAATCAAAATACAGCAGCGCCAGTCCCAGATCCTTCCCGCTCTCGTCCTGCGGGACCGCAGCCTCTCCCGGTTCCTGCTCCCCACCCAATTCCGGCATCCCGGAATTCTCCTGCTCCTTCGGGAAAGCCCCAGCCCGACGGGCTGCCAGTTCCACGCGCCTGTCCGTGGGCAGCTGTTCCGCCTTGTGATCCCAGTCCACCTCCAGGCGAACCCTTCCGAACAATTCCTGATAATCCGCCACATGGGCTGCAAACAGATTCCCATAGCCCTGTTCTCCGGCCCGGTCCAGCCTGCGGCGCAGATTTTCCTGCAGCAGTTCCTGCATCCCCTGCTGCACCCGGATTTCCTGCCGCTCCCAGGAACACATGCGCCCTGCGCCCATCCATTCCTCCGGCCTGCCTTCCGTCTCCTGCATCCAGGACGCTGCTGCTGCCTCTTTTTCCTCCGGACCGTAATGCCAGCTGGTGTCGGCACTGAAATACAGTTCCGCCTCATCCGCGCCCTCCACCACAATATGTTCCCCCAGAAGCCGCAGGCTGCCGCCCCTGGTCCTGGCCCGTAACGTCATGGCAAACTCCGTACCGCCCCTGCCCAGATTGCCGTAGAGGCAGATTTCTCCCGGCCCTCCCTGTTTCACGCCGTCAAAGAAATGCCCTC
>Ga0224742_10263_pt1 | contig 13477 bp, 13 predicted proteins | sample LIM_E_Water_Neg_FD_161631 | JGI IMG/M metagenome (GOLD analysis project Ga0224742, IMG submission 161631) | Enriched cells from gastrointestinal tract of the lab mouse from Pacific Northwest National Laboratory (PNNL), Richland, Washington... | ecosystem: Host-associated > Mammals > Digestive...
GGCGTTGACCATGCCTATCCAGTATTTTACATTTGGGAGGTAAAAAGCAAAATAGCAAATATGGTAATGAAGATAGACTTCAAAGTGCTTTATGAGACGTGTTGCATAAGGGTAACACACAATAAAGTATTCAGGCTGTTATAGGGAGGAGATGTAGATGATAATCATTTTAAATGATGGCACTCTGGTTAACTTTACTAATGTTTCCATGATACGTAAAGACGCTATTCTTAAAAATTTTGGCAAGTGCAGCTGTTATATCAATACATTAACTTTATATTCTGTCGGTGGGCCAAAATCCCTTATTGCAGAAGAGGCAGATTGGAACATAACTGATAATGTATTAAGGGGGATTATAGATGCAGCTGCTTTGGGGGAATCCATAGTAGATTTCAGGAAAATGGGGCTGACAGATGGTGATAGGCTTGCAGAGTTAAAGCAGGAACTGGAAAAAGCATATGAAGAATTTGAAGGAATTCCGCTTACTTATAGTGAACAGATAGACTACATTGTCCAAAAGATTCAGGAAAAGAAAGAAGCAATAGTAGATGTGTTCCGTATGCCAAAGGATAAGGCTGAGAAATTCCTGGAAAGTGATTCGCAATATATGCAATGCATGATTGAAAGAAGAAAACGGAGGAAAAGGCAAATGCAGGGCATGCTTGCTGCTGAATGTGAAGATGATGTGCTGGAAAGGGAAATGGGGAGACGTGGCTATAAGGTTAAGAAAGGTGGCAAATAAGGATGGCAAACATAACAGATGCAACTATCAATAATGTATTTTATAAAGCGCGTTTAACGGCTTCGTTGCACAATGAACAGTTAAGCAGCCGAGAAGGTGCAGCGGAAATAATGGCAATCGACAGGGGGCGCTTGTATAGGATTGAAAAGGGTAATACATACCCATATCCAGAGGAAGTGCACTTAATGTCTGACTTATATCGTGCACCGGAACTTCGGAATTACTATTGCCGGGAAATGTGCCCGCTGGGGTGCGATATGCCGGCATTGGAACTGGAGGATTTGGACCGGATAACCGTGAGGGCTATGGCAAGCCTGCGGAATGTCGCAGGGGCAAAGGATATCCTGATTGACATTACGGCGGACGGGATTATCACAGATGCAGAAAAGCCGGCATTGAAGAAAGTACTGGCTACGTTGGACGAGATTTCATCCATTGCCCAGAGCCTAAAAATTTGGGCAGAAAAAAATCTGGAATAGGAAGACGGTTGGTAATAATGAGCCGGAGGAAGCAAAGGAGGGATAGTATGGGAGCATTGGCATCTGCACCAGGGGTGATTTCTTCCGCACCTAATTATTACATAAGTGCAGTTGAGGTCATGGAATACCTTGGATGCAAGGAAAACAAAGCGTACGAAGTCATAAGAGGACTGAGGAAAGAACTTATAGATGCCGGGAGGTTATTCCCGGGTGTTCCGCAAGGGAAAGTGCCCCGGAAGTATTTCCTGGAGCGGTGCATGATTGAAGAATAGGAGGTGTACCATGGCATACTACAATGTTTGCACGGAATGTGGTTGTACGCTGGACCCGGGCGAAAAATGCAGCTGCCGGGAGGAAGAGGAGAGGGAACAGGAGCAGAAGCGGGATTTTTTCAGGGCACATTTGAAAATGGAACCGAAAGGGAGGCAGATGGCTTTTGTGTTGGACGGGGGAGGGCTGGATGTTAAGGAGGATATTTAAGTGCTTGGCTGGGGCAGCATATGCAGGGGGGCTGGCATATGCAGTGGGGAATTGGGCTATATGCGATGCATACATAAGGCGTGGATATGAAGCGGTAGGGGGCGAATACTTCCTGTTCCCGGCGGTCTTCATTGTGGCATATAAGGCAATACAGTTATCTTTTAAAGTGCTGGAGGATTGGCCTGGGTGTATCCCAAAAGGCCTGGGCAGGATGGAAAAGCAACAGTGGCATATATGGACATGGGGGAGGTGGGCATCGGAAAAAGACGTAGAATTAAGGGAACTGATTGAAAAGAAAAGCGAGAAAGGGGTGTGGCAAGAATGAAGATATTGAATGTAAGCAGGTATGAGGAAGTAGAGATTGTCCTTAAATTAAACGAGGACTTTTCCCGGTCAGACTTGCGCAAATTTATGGGGAAGGGAACGAAACACATAAATTATGAAAAACTCACAAAGATTGCCAAAGCAGCAGGGTACGATGGATGGGAATTTGGCGGGCATTTTGACGAGTATACAGGGGAAGTTCTGGCAAGATTCCGCAAAAGGCTTCCTGAAACAACAGATTAAAGGGGGTGGGGAAAATCAAAAAGAGGGGAATGATAAAAAGTAGTCACGAAAATAGGGCTTCGCGCAAGTGCAAGTTACGAACAAAGCCCACTTATCAGAGGGCGGCTATCAACATATTGAAGCAGGCAAGCGAATCCCAAATGTTTACCTTGTAGTTGAAATGGCCAGCACCCTTAAATGCCCATTAGAGGAACTGTTTCCTCTATCGAGTATTTATTAAGTTATACAACTTAATTTTATCAGAAGAGAGGTAAAAAAGCAATGAAAGAATTGAAAATTAAAAAGTACGGATTTTACATAGGGGGATGGGGCTTATGAATGAACTGAGCATTGTAAATCAGTATCCAGCAGAAAAGTATAACCTCTTAGGGAATACAGAAGTGATGGTAGACGTGCCGGACATCAAGTCGCCGGTGGTACAGGCTGTGAAGCTGAACCCGGACCCGAAGAAAGGTGATGTTTATATTCAGAAGAAAGCCAAGGGTGAGTATACGGACAAGAGGGGAGTTTTTCACCCTGCAACACCGAATTTATATGCAATTACAAAGAACGGACTAAAAAAGCTGGCTGACGGTGCAGGAATCAAAATGGTATCCAGCGAGCATGTCATCCCTACAACGTGCCAGAAATGTGTGGCGGTGAACCAGAACTGTGGGAAAGTAGTCCAGTGCGGGAATTGTCAGAACAAGGATGTGGCATACCGTGTCACAATATCGGTGCCCCAGCTGACGGGAGAGGTGCTGACCGTTGAGGATACTCATGAAACCATCGTGGACAATGTAACGCCTGGGATGACCCCGGAGCAGCGGGCAGAATTTATGAAACACATGCCGCAAATCTGCGAAGCAAAAGCGTTAAATGGAGCGATTAGGACAGCGCTGCATATCAAAGGAACATATACGCTTGATGAATTAAAGAAGCCTTTTGTGGTGGCATATCTTGTGCCTAACCTGAACCATGAGGAAGTAAAGCAGGCTGCCATTGACAGCATGTTCCAATCCTCAAAGAACCTATTTGGTGCACCGAGCGTACAGCAGATAGAGACCAGGATACCAGAACATGCGTCCGCCGAAGCAGCGGATGGGGAGGATTATGACAAATATATTGATGGAACCTACAAGGAAGAGGATACGGAAGGGTTGGACAGCCTCCTGGATTCTGACAATGATGTAAGGCCACAGGACTTCTGTTGCGATAAATGCGGGGAAAACATATCGGAAAAGGTATGGGATTATTCCGTTGACAAATTTGGCAGGCCCTTATGCTACAAATGCCAGAGGGCAATGAGGGGCCAGCGGTGACGCAAAAAAACATATACGAGGAGGATGCATATGGAAACTAAAGTAATTCATACAGGGGATTGGCACATTGGGTCATTCCGTAGCCCGGAAGAGGACGGGGTAAACCTCCGCTCCGAAGACACAATCAGATGCCTGGATGAACTGGTCCGGGTGGCAAGGGGAGAACATCCGGAACTGGTGCTCGTGTCAGGGGATATTTTTGACAGGGCGGAAATTTGGCAAGGCAGGAGCCATAAGGAAGTGCTGCAGGCCAGGAGGGCTATCATGGAATTGTCAAAGGCTGCCGGGCATGTAGTAGTGATGCGGGGCACGCCTAACCATGATTCGGCGGAGGCATTTGAAGAATTGAAGGCCCACTTTGAATTAATTAGTAATGTAGATGTTGTGATGGATCCAGAGGTCATCCAGACGGAAAAGTTTGATATTGCTGTCCTGCCAGGGTTTGACAGGGGCGTGTTCCGGGCACAGTACCCAGGCCTCTCGAAGGAAGAGGAAAACAAGGTATTTACGGAGGAACTCGGCAATATTGTCCTTGGGCTTAAAGCACAATGCAGACCAGGGAAGTGCTCCATACTTATGGCGCACTATACGGTTCCCGGATGCAACATGGAAAGCGGGCAGACCATGATGTTGACACAGTTTGAGCCGGTCCTGCCCCTGGAATGTCTGAATGCAGCGGGGTATGACCTAGTTGCGCTGGGGCATATCCATAGGCCGCAGGAAATCACAGGCGTCAAGCACTGCTTCTATTCCGGTGCGATGAACCAAATGAACTTTAATGACGAAGGGCAGGAGCGCGGATTCTTGATACATCGCTTTGAAGAGGTGGGGGCCGGCATGTCCATTGTTGATTCGAAGTTTTTCAAAACGCCATACCGGGAACACCTTACAATACGCCTTGCGGATGAAGAAATAGAAGCCATTAATTGCGGGAGATATGAGGAAGTTGCCCTTAGGAACTGGAGGTTTACGGGCATCCTGATGGGTAAGATAGTGCGCGTACAATATAGCTGTTCCTATGAAAACCATAAAGCATTGAACACGGCGGTACTGGCGAAGGAGCTGCTGGCGGACGGCGCGTTCATGGTCTGGGATATCCTCCCGGAAAAAGTGGACGGGATGGCGGACCGTACAAATATGTCAAGCACAACTGACCCGGAGGAAAACCTGAAGGAATACCTTGCAAGGAAAGAATACCCGGAAGATAAGATAGAGGAACTGATTTTAAAGGCACGCCCTATCATTGCGGCAGCGGAAGCAGGCATTTCCACAACAGCCTCCGCAGGGGCTTTTGAGCCCATAGAAATAGAAGTCAAGAATTACCGCAATTACGAAGAGGAAAAGTTTTCTTTCGAGGATATCAGCTTTTGCACTATTAATGGGCAGAACGGAGCGGGGAAGAGCAGCCTGTTTATGGATGCCATCATTGACTGCCTTTATGAAGAGCCGAGGGAGGGTGACCTTACCGGCTGGATCCGGAATGACGAAAAGGCAAAGTCCGGCTCCATCATTTTCACTTTCCGGATTGGGGATAAGACATTCCGGGTAACGAGGACAAGGACGAAATCCGGCAAGCCTACGCTGAACCTTGCAGAACTGGTGGGCGGGGAATGGTGTAGCCGCTCAAAGGAAAAGCAGAGGGATACACAGGAGGAAATCATCAACATCCTTGGCATGGACAGCCTTACCTTTAAATCCTGTGCCCTGATTATGCAGGACCAATATGGGCTGTTCTTACAAGCGCCCAAAGAAGACAGGATGGTAGTGCTGGGGAATCTGCTTGGCCTTGGCGTATATGATGGGATGTATAAAATTGCAGCCGACAGGGCAGGGGAAGCCGGAACAAAGGTTGGTGCCTTAAAACAGAAAATAGAGGTACATAGCGCTGATATAAAGAACTATGGGAACCCGGCCGGCGAAATCGGGAAAGCGGAAGGGAAACTGCAGATAGTTGAGGAAAAGGCAAAAGGACTGGCAAAAGAAAGGGATGCCAGGAACCTGGAACTCCTTTCCATGGAAGAGGCCCAAATAAGGCGGGATAAGCTGTCAGGGTCAATTGCATTGCTTGAACAAAAAAAAGCTGCTACAGAGTCAAATATGGGTATCCAGGAGGGGATTATCAGCAGCAGCGAGGCAGCCCTTGAAGGGGAACAGGACATTGTGGAAAAAGCCGGCCGGTATCGTGAACTGGAAGCAAGAAAAAATGAATTGGCCGGGGCCGCGGCATTGTTCGGAACGAAGCAGGAGGAAGCTACAAGGGCGCTGGAAAAGTCAGATTCCCTAAAAGAAGGCCTTGCGAAAGCGGAGCAAAAGCTGCTGTCCGAGCAGGAAAGGCTGGCAGCCTATGAGGATACATCCGGCGATGAAGAAATACTGCGGAAAGCGGGGGAATACCAGGAAGCAAGGGAAGCCCTGGACCGTATGATGGAATTGTTCCTTAAACACCGGGATGCGGAGCAGAAAGTGCAGGCGGCGAAGTCCGCACAGAAGGGCACTGAACAGGAAATAGAAGTGCTGGACAAGATGATTGCCTCGACAAGGGAATTCCTTGGGAAGGACATCGCAATCCTTTCGGACAACTGTGGCTGTATCGATATTGATAATGCAGACTGCATGTTCCTGGCGAAGGCAAAGGGTGCAAAGGAAACTTTGCAGGAAGAGGAAAAGAAGTACCGGGAAAAAAGGGGAGATTTGGAACGCATCCTTGTGCAGCGGACTTCCGAGGTGGAGGCGGCAGAAAAGGAGCGTGACAGCCTACAGTATGACGCGGGGGGGAAAAAGGATGCCGAAAGGCGTTGCGAAGAACTGCACCCCTATGTCGAAAAGGCAGAACGTGTAAGGAAAAAGGCAGGGGATGCTGCGCTGGCACGGGCAACGGTAGACAATGCCAAACTGAATGTACTGGACCTTGAAAAAAGGGTGGCGGAGGCAAATGCAGAAGTAGACAGGGTACAAACGGAACTGGAACAATACCAGGGGGAGTTTGAAGAAAGCAGCAAGGTTTCAATGGAAATGGGGATGCTTGCGCAATGGGTCGAGCAGGAGAAGCAGCTGCCGGTAATCAAGGAAAGGATGTCCAATGCCAAGCAGCGGCTTGCGGAACTGAAGCAGCAGGCCAAAGAGCAGGAACTGGAACTGTCGGAGAAAAGGGGTGAGCTTGAAGGGGAATCCCAGAAGTCGGCCGGGCTTGATGAAAAGCAGGAAGAAGTCGGGCGTCTGGATGCAGAACTTGAAACAGCAGACGCGGAAATCAAGTCCATACAGATGAATATCGGGGCATTAAAGGAGAAGCTGGAGCAGATTGGGAAGCTGAAAAAAGAAATCTCGGCTCTGCAGGAGCAGGAACTTGAAGTTTCCAAGGAAGCTGCGGATTATGCCATATTAAAGGCTGCATTCAGCCAAGACGGAATCCCACACCAGATTATCCGGGCAGTAGTTCCGAAACTGGCCGATACGGCGAACACAATCCTTATGCAGATGACCGGCGGGAAAATGGGGGTAGAGTTCAAAACGGAAAAGGTATTGAAAAGCAATTCAAAAAAGGAAGTGGTAGCCCTTGACGTTTTCATTGAGGAAAACGGCCGGCCGGCGCTCCCGTACCTTTCAAAATCAGGCGGGGAAAAAGTGAAGGCATCGCTTTCGGTAATACTGGCATTGGCGGAAATAAAGTCATCATCGGCAGGGATACAGCTGGGTATGCTGTTTATTGATGAAGCGCCGTTCCTGGACGGGGAAGGGGTGCAGGCCTACGTGGATGCGCTGGAAACCATCCAACGGAGATATGCCGGGATTAAGGTCATGGCGATTACCCATGACCCGACATTCAAGGCCCGGTTTCCGCAGAGCATAACGGTGTCCAAGGACGAATACGGGAGTCATGTGAGGTGGGATTAAGTATGGCGGATAATAAAAAATATTACTACCTGAAACTGAAAGAGGGGTTTTTTGATACCGAAGACATGAAGCTCCTGCAGGCTATGAAGGACGGCTATATGTACAGCGACATCCTCCTGAAGCTGTACCTACAGAGCCTACGGCAGGAGGGACGGCTGATGTACAGGGGGATAGTACCCTATACCCCAGACATGATAGCAACGGTAACGCACCATCAAGTTGGAACGGTAGAAAAGGCAATGGACATTTTTGAACAGTTAGGCATCATTGAAATACTTGACAACGGTGCAATCTATATGCTGGACATACAAAATTTTATCGGGCAGAGTTCGGATGAAGCGGATAGGAAACGCAGCTACCGGAGGGAGATAGAGGCCGAAAAAGCAAGGCTTCTGGATGATGGCATGAGAACAAATGTCCAGACAAATGTCCAGACAAATGTCCAGACAAATGTCCGACAAAATTCCGACAAATCTCCACCAGAGATTAGAGATAAGAGTAAAGAGTTTAAAGATAATAATATAAATACTTTTGCCCGGAGCCCTGACATGCAGGCCTCCGGACAGGAGGCAGATGTGGCGGCGCTTGTCCTTAATGACGGGTCAGAGTGGCGGCCGGATGGCGCATTATTCGCAGAATACGTAAGACTTTACCCAAACGTGGATGTAAAGCAACAGTTCAACGTGATGCGCGGCTGGTGCCTTTCGAACCCGGCAAAACGGAAGACCTGCAGGGGCATTAAGCGGTTTGTCAACAGCTGGCTTGCCAGGGAACAGGACAAAGGCGCGAAACCCCTTGACAGCCAAAGGAACGGCAACTGGTTTAACCAATTCCAGAAGCAGGATTATGATTTTGCTGACTTGGAACAAAAACTGGTAGAAAATTTGGGGAAAGGAGGCGTGGATGGTGAAAGCAAGGCGTAGTGAAATCATACAAGGCACCGAAAAGGAATTCATGGATGCATTTGCCCGGCTCTGTTATTCCAGGAGCGCGTGGCAGGTATGGGCTGACTTGATTAGTGCAATAGCGTGTTCCCTAAGCAATGCGACAGACCGGGAATCCAGGCACTTTGAAGCCCGGGAAAAGGAGTATGCCGAATGCATAAAAAGGCTTGGTTCGGTGGAAGCGCCGGCAAAGATACTCCATATCATTATCATGGCCTTAGGGAATGATCCGGAGCAGGATTTCCTTGGGAGAATGTATATGGAGTTGAATCTGGGAAACCACTGGAAAGGCCAGTTTTTTACGCCGTACTCCATATGCAGGATGATGTCGGAGATAGCCGTAGGGGATGTTGACAGGCGGATAGAGGAACGGGGCTATATATCCATTTGCGACCCGGCTTGCGGGGCCGGGGCAACGCTGATAGCGGCTGCAAATACCTTGAAAAGTTCCAGGCATAATTTCCAGAACCATGTGCTTTTTATAGGCCAGGACGTAGACAGGGTAGTGAGCCAAATGTGCTATATACAGCTTTCCCTACTTGGATGTGCCGGTTATATCTGCGTAGGGAATACGCTTACCAACCCTTTATCTGGCCAGGCGCTATTTCCCAGGGAAACAGAGGGGCAGGAGATATGGTATATGCCAATGTTCCAGTCGGATGTGTGGCAGTGGCGGAAGATATTTCATTCGTTGGGAAGTACGGGTGGAACTGTAACCACCAAAAAAACAGTGGAAAAAGAGCACTTTTATATGTTTTTCGATTTTGAGGAAAAGGAGGCGCTATATGGGGATTGAAGGAGGAGTTATGCATTTTACGGATTCTGCCGAGATTCAGCATTTGGCAGAAGCAAAGGTAAGCAAGAATGACAACTCATATGGGGTTGGATGGGCCAACCTGGTCAAGGATTACCTCGGGACTGCATACAGGGGAGGGGCCGCTGACACGGAAATTGTTTCATGGGGGGTTACATATAAGGTCTTGCGGCGGGAAAATGTGACGGTGTTTTACGATGCGGACGGCAATACCCTCTTTGATGTGGAGAATAAGCGGCTTGAAAGGGAATATGAGTGGGTGATGGGCAGCGGTACCAGTGAGGAAACATCGGAAGCTGGCGAGGCTCCGCCGATGCAGCGAACTGAAGAAGGTGAATCGGGCAGTCTGTCTGACATGGCAGGGGATGATGGGGAAAAAGAGCCGGAGCCGGTAGTTCCTGCAACAGTGGAAAGCGGGGCGGCCGATATGCAGGATGGCAGGGCTGTAAAACGGCAGGCCGAAGAAAAGCTGAAAAAAGATATGGAAGCAGCTAAAGACAAATCCTTTGCGGAACCAGTTATCGGTTATCTCAGGGAACGATGCAAGGAGGACAAGGGGCTGGCCGAGGATGTGGTGCAGGGGCATAAGACATGGCAGAGATGTTTTGATTATATCTACGAACAGGCGAAGAAACAGTCAGAAGGGAACTATGCAGCCGTCCGGGATGAAATTGTATATGAATGGGCTGAGGACTATTACCATAAGGACGATAAGGCGGAGGAAGCAGAAAAGGCCAGGAAAGAGGCTGAGAGAAAAGAAAGGCAGAAAAAAGATGCAGCTGAACGGGCGGCCAAGGCAAAAAAGAAACCGTCTAAAACAGTGACAGTGCCGGAAAAGAAAGCTGATGCGCCGAAAGAGCAGCCTAAGCCGAAGAAAAATAATAAGGACATGGATGGGCAGCTTGATATGTTCTCCATGATGGGGATAAAGGAGGGAATGGGATGAATAAAAGGGCGCTTTCAAAAGTGGAGAGGCCAGAGGCGACCGAAGAAATGATAAAGCTGGCTCAAAGGACGCAGGGATGCAGTTACATTGCAATGGCCCAAATTATTGATGTGGATGGGGAAAAAATACTGCTCCTGAATTTCTTCCGGAGGTCAGAACTCGACAAAAAGAAAATAGGGGCAGCATTTAGGACATTTATCTTTAAAAATGATTATATCACACAGGACCTGGCCAGCACAAGGGTGAAATGGAAAACAGGAAGCCTTAAGTATATCCTGGGTTGGGAATATAGGGATACCAAGAAAAATGGATATGACGTTATACTTGCTTCGGATTCCGACTTTATCAGCGCACAACATTACATGGGGGCCTATCTGGAAAATGGGGATTCTGATATATGGGGTGCAATTATGAAATTCCAGGATGAAGTCATGGATAACCGATTGAAATCCAGGCACAAAAAAGAGACAGATAAAATTGACAAGAAAATGGAAATGATACAAGAAAAACCGGAAGGGTTTGAGGAATGGGCGCATGAATCTGCAATGGAAGACAGGAGGTATCTAGTGTATGAAGCAATGGGCAGGAGGCGGAAAACAGCTGGCTACTGCACTTATTGCAAGAAAAATGTCATGATAGATGCCAAGGCTGTCCAGCCAAGAAATAGGAAGAGGGGTAACTGCCCTAATTGTGGAAGCCCTGTTACGTTCATCCCCAAAGGGTATTTCCCGGCCTTCCAGATGGATGACAAATGGGTATGCCTGATACAAAAAATCCCTACTGGGGTTGTGGCAAGGTACTTCCATGTACGTCAGGGAATCTGGAAGTATGAAAATTATAAAGAGAAATTTGCCATGAGGGAGCTCTGCAGGGCATTCCTGGAAAAGGATGAAAAGGGGAAAATTAAAACTGACTCATATGAATGGGGGGTATATAAGCAGCATGGCCTTCCAAGATGGTGCCCTGACCAGAACCGAGTGCACTGTGCATGTGCTGTTGTCTATACGGAAAACCTCCCGGAAGCATTCGAGGGCACTGCTTACCAGTATTGCGCTTTGGATTTATACCAGAGGAAGCTTGGCTGCTCCCAGATACCGGTATGGCATTTTATGAATAAATACCCACGGCATACAAATTTAGAAATGTTCTTAAAAGCCGGGCTCATAAAACTGGTAGGTGAAATCATAAAGGAGCGTGCATATGACATTAACATGGAGGGGAAGACACCGGAGGATATTCTTGATATCCCGAAAAAATATATTTCAATACTAAGGGAGATTGATGGAGGCGTTGATGAATTAAGTCTCCTGAAACAATGTGCATCTGATAATATTCTTCCACGGGCAGATGATATTATAGGGTTCTGTAAACGGTTTGGCAGTGATGACGAACTAATAGGGGTTGTCAATGCCCATATGGGCATAGGGAAATTTATTAGGTATATGGATAAACAGATAAGCATCTTGCCAGTGGGCAAAGAACCCCCTTGCCATGCAGCATGGGCTTCCCCGGGGGCCTATAGCAAAGAGGGGCTGGCAAAGAAAAAGTACAGTAACCTTTCAAGGGACTGGATGGATTATATTGGCTGGTGCTCAACGTTGAAGCATGACATGGATGATAGGTATGTGCTGCTCCCGCCAGACTTTGGCAAGGCCCATGACAGGGTAATGAAGGAGTACCAGGCATTCCAGGACGAAAAGGGGCGGAAGCATCAGCAAAAAATAGAAAAAGCAATAAAAGAGGTACTTGCCGTAACGGCAAACATTCCAGCGATAAGGATGAAGGCCAATGGGCTAATGATTATCCTGCCCAAAAGCGGCGCTGAAATCAAGGAAGAAGGACAGGCATTGCACCACTGCGTAGGAAATTATGTGGAACGTGTGGCAAAAGGGGAAACCATGATACTGTTTGTCAGGAAAGAGAATGAGCCGGATATTCCTTACTTTACTCTGGAATATAAGGACGGCAAAGTTGCCCAGTGCAGGGGGGAACACAACTGCCCCATGACAAAAGATGTAAAGGCGTTTGTGGAAGCGTTTGAGAGGAAAATGCAGGAAGAGGGCGGGGGAAAAACCCCTGTAAAAGAAAGGAAGGCGGGATAGGATGGCGGAAAAGGTAAAACATAAAATCAGGAACCTCCTTATGAAGTTGAATGACGAAGACAGGAATACGCTGTGCTGCCTGCTTATAAAGTCGGGGTACGCGGCCAGGATAGGGAAGGAGCGGCCCGGTGACAAAGGGAAAACAATGTATTATGTGGAATTCTGGGAGGAAAATGATAACAGTTTACAGGATAAAGGGGGTGGTATCAGGTGAACAGAAGCCGTATTGAATGGTGTGACCATACCTGGAATCCAATAAGCGGATGCAGGCACGGATGTACATACTGCTATGCGCGGAGAATGGCAGCCAGATTTTCCGGGGATATAAGGCTGAACCTGATGGCTAAAGGCGATTATTCTATAGTGCCGGCGGCAGATGGTGGGGATGGTTTGTATGTGCTGGATGCCTTGATGATGAATGAGACAGGGAATCCTCTGGCATACCCATTCGGCTTTGCCCCCACGTTACACCGGTACCGGATGGATACCCCTGGCAAGTTGAAAAAGGGGAACAATATTTTTGTAGGTTCAATGTCGGACATATTTGGGGCCTATATACCAGATGAATGGATTAAGGAGGTTTTCGCATCCTGTCGGCAATACCCCATACATAATTACCTTTTCTTGACTAAAAACCCGGGCAGGTACGTGGAACTGTACCTGAAATGCCTTCTTCCGGAATATGAAAATATGTGGTATGGGGTTACTGTGACAAACTACCTACAGGCACATGACGCAGAAGAGACAATACGGGATATGCCCAGTAATGCCCATGTTTTCCTGAGTATCGAACCGCTTTGGGACAACATATATGGAGCATTGGAAACAGTAATCGGGAATTTTACGGACTGGGTAATCATTGGCGCGGAAACAGGGCACAGGAAGGGCAAGGTAACCCCTGAAAAAATATGGGTGGAAAATATCGTGGAGACATGTGATGAGGCTGGGGTGCCGGTATTCATGAAGGACAGCCTAATCCCAGTTGTCGGGGAAGGCGGCATGCGCAGGGATTTCCCGGAACAGCTCAAGAATCAGAAAATAAGCCCGAAAATGAGGAAAAAGATATATGGCATATGTGCGGAATGCAATGCCTACATGAAAAAGAGCGATATGATTACCCTGCTGGCCAGGTCCATGCGTGGGGAGCAGCCGAAACAGTTTGGGTTCATGTGCAAAGACTGCTTCATGGGATTCTGCAAAAAGCTTGG
>Ga0224742_10208_pt1 | contig 13446 bp, 14 predicted proteins | sample LIM_E_Water_Neg_FD_161631 | JGI IMG/M metagenome (GOLD analysis project Ga0224742, IMG submission 161631) | Enriched cells from gastrointestinal tract of the lab mouse from Pacific Northwest National Laboratory (PNNL), Richland, Washington... | ecosystem: Host-associated > Mammals > Digestive...
TGCTGGACTGGAAGATGCCGGATCTGGACGGGCTGGAAACCGCCCGGCGCATCCGGCAGTACAACCCGGAGCAGATTCCGATTTTGCTGTTCACCGCCTACGACTGGCTGGACATCGAGCGGGACGCGCTGGAGGTGGGCATTGAGCATTTCCTCCCAAAGCCATTTTTCCTCAGCAGCTTCAAGGAGACCATCCGGCGTATGAAGGGCACGGTGGGAGAAACCCAGCGCATCGACCAGGGCGGCGAGGCCATTGCGGGCAAGCGGGTGCTGGTGGTGGACGACATCGACGTGAACCGGATGATTCTTGTAAAAATCCTCACATCTCTGGGGGCCGTCTGCGAGGAGGCGGAAAACGGCCACGCGGCGGTGGAGATTTTCCAGGCCTCCCAGGAGGGGGAGTACGACTTGATTTTGATGGACATTCAGATGCCGCTGATGAACGGCTACGAGGCCACCCGTGTGATACGCAGCAGCAGCCACCCCAGCGCGCAGTCTGTGGCGATCATTGCCATGACCGCCAACGCCTTTGTGGACGATATCCGGGACGCGCTGGAGTCCGGCATGGACGGACATATCCCCAAGCCGATTGTGCTGGAGCAGCTCAAGCAGACCATCCAGGAGGTACTGGAGCGCCGGGGATTGGGGAATTAGGATGAAGCCCAAAGGCTTCTTAGCAGACAAAAAAGCACACCCGGAGGGCAGCATCCCTCCGGGTGTCGTTCATTCCTCTGTTCTTTTATTCTCCTCTATCCCGCCTGCAATCAACATCGCGTCCCCAAAGGAGAAAAACCGGTATTGCCGCTCCACCGCCTCCCGGTAGGCCGCCAGCACCGGTTCCCGGCCCGCAAAGGCGGACACCAGCATCAACAGCGTGGACTGCGGCAGATGAAAATTGGTCACTAAGCCGTCCACCGCCTTGAACGGATACCCCGGATAAATAAAAATATCCGTCCAGCCGGACTGCTCCGTCAGGGTCCCGTCCGGTGCGGCAAAGCTCTCCAAGGTCCGGCAGGCGGTAGTGCCCACGCAAATCACGCGCCCCCCGTTTTTCCGGGTCTCGTTGATGGTCCGGGCCGTCGCTTCGGAAATCATGCAGAACTCACTGTGCATCTTGTGGGCCTGAATGTCCTCTTCTTTCACAGGCCGGAAAGTCCCCAGCCCCACGTGCAGGGTGACCCAGCACAGCGTCACCCCCATCTCCTCCAGCCCGTGCAAAAGCTCCGGGGTGAAGTGAAGCCCCGCCGTAGGGGCGGCGGCGGAGCCGCTCACCTTAGAGTACACCGTCTGATACCGCTCCTGGTCCTGAAGCTCCTCCTTGATGTAGGGCGGCAGAGGCATACGGCCCAGCGCCTCCAGCGCCTCCAGAAAAATCCCCTCATAGAAGAAGCGCACCAGCCGCACGCCGTCGCCGGTCCCAGCCTCTCCCTCCACCACGGCGGTGAGACGGCCGTCCCCGAACTGGACCTGCGCACCGGGCCTCAGCTTCCGCCCCGGACGCACCAGGCATTCCCACACGTCGTCTCCCCGGTCCGTCAGAAGCAGTATTTCGCAGCTCCCGCCGGTGGGCCGGCGGCCCAGCAGACGGGCCGGAATCACACGGGAATCGTTCATCACCAGACAGTCTCCCGGTCTTAAAAACCGGGGCAGCTCATAGAAATGGTGGTGGCCGGTGGTTCCGGTCTGCCGGTCCAGGGTGAGCAGACGGGACGCGTCCCGCCGCTGAAGGGGGGTCTGGGCGATCAGCTCCTGGGGGAGCGCAAAATCAAAATCCGATGTTTTCAACGCCGTACTCCTCTCTCAATTCAGCCCCTGGCTACATTGACGCCGGGGAAGTAAAACGTAATAATTTCCTCATAGGTCATGCCCCGCCGGGCCATTGCGTTGGCTCCGTACTGGCTCATGCCAAGCTGGTGGCCCCAGCCGCCGCCGGTAAAGACAAACTTGTCCGAGGTGCCGATGGTCACAGTGGTCGCGGTGGGGGTGGAGACCGTCCCGGCGCGGGAATCTGCCGCCCGGCTGTTCAGGGGGGATACGTCCCCATAGCCTGTGATGATATAGGGATTGCTGTCCTGCTGGGTGACCTGACCGTTCCCGCTGATGACATAATTTCCCGTCGTGCCGCCGGGATTGCCGGGGACATCCGGAGTTTCCGGCACATCAGGGTTCGGGGTCCCGCTGGTGGCCCCGTTCACCACAAAATGAATGGAGTTCAGATTAAAAAGACTGCGTACCTCCTCGCCGCCGGAAATCACATGGCTGCGTCCGTTCTCGTAATAGATCGTGGCGGAAATCACGTTTCCAGTGGGGGAGTAGGTCAGCGCGAAGGACTTGACCGGGCTGCTGCCGCCCAGCTTGCTCTGGATGCGGCTGGTCAGCTGGCTTTTGGTATACGTCTTGGACCAGGACGAATAGCTGTTGGAATCTGCCAGGTCCGCCTCGTAGGGGTCGATCACGCCGCATAAGTAAGGAAAATCCCCCGCCTTGTTGTTGGTCCACACATTGGCGATCTCCTCGCTGGCCCCGCCGTGGCTGGAGGAATAGTACGTCTCCGCCAGCTTGCCCTGATACCAGATGTACATACCCGCCGTCTCGGCGCAGGCCTGATTGCTGACCTCGGTGGGGCCCCAGTCGGACCGGTTGCTGCCCATGCCGTAGTATACCTGGCAGTCGTCGGTGTTGCAGATGTCATAACCCTTGGAGTTATGCTTATGGACCTCCAGCTGAATGCGGGCGTAGGTCCGGGCGCAGGTGGCCTGGGCCTTCAGGGCCTCCAGGGGCCAGGACCGGCCCATCTCGTAGGGGGCCACGCCCCGCGTGTAGTCGTCCAGAGAAATCACGTTGATGACCGTCACGTCACCGCCGCTCATCCGCCGGTACTGAAAGCCGCCCTCGTACTTATACCCGGCGAACCAGGTCCGGGGGGCGGGCGCTCCGGTTACGTCGGGCATCACGCCGAAATGCTGCCCGGCCCCGCCGTCGAACTGGAACAGAATACGGTTTGTGCCGGTAGCCACTACGGTAATGCCGTAAGAGCTGGTGCCTACCACGGCGCCGTTGAAGCTCATACCCGCCAGGGCGCTCTGGGCGCTCTGGGAGGAGGCGTAGGAGCCTACCCGGACCTGATAGGTGCCGTCGATCCAGGCCACGAAGCCGTTAAAAATTTCCGCGTCGTTCCGGGCGTCGGTGTAGTTGTAGTACACGCCGGGTACCTGGATGTGATAGCACCCCACCAGTGGGCCGCCGTTGCTGGTGGTCTCGTAGCCGGAGCCGCCGTACCAGAGGTTTTGGCTTTTCAGCATAGAAATCCGGGTCTGGGAGGAGTCGGTCCGGGCCAGCTCCACAAAGCTCAGGCTGCTGTCAAAGTAGCCGAACCGGTAGCCTGCACCGTACCCGGTGTTGTTCTCCAGATTGGCCGCGGGGAGTGCGCCGGAGGCGTGGGTCAGGCCTACCCGGAGCATATCTGAGCCGTCTCCCGCCGCCTGGGCTGGCAAAATCGGGGGGATCAGGGTGAAGATCAGAAGAAACGCGGCAAGTTGCATGATTTTTCGGTTCATAACTGGCTCCATTTCTGCAAAAAACGTAAAACCTTTGGAATTGACACCCCACAAGGCTCATGTTATCATAATTTAATCAGGGTCATTTTTGTATTATAGCGGGAATTTCCCTGGTTGGCAACCTTTGATTTTTGGAACTTCGATTCGTCCCGTAGCGCGGCCCTTTGGATACGCCCTCATCCGTCCGGCCTGCGGCAGCGAATGAGGAGGAGCATTATGATCGAGGCAGTATTCAGCGACAGTGCAGGCGGCAGCTTAAAGATGGCCCAGGCCATCGGGACCAGCGCGTTACTGGGCGTCACCCATGCCGTCATGATCCACGGCGGCCCCACTCCGGAAGACATCGCGGAGGTGCAAAGGCACGCAGCAGCCCGGCAGCACCGCTGGGCCAGCGCCGTCCCCCTGGGCGGCACACCGGGGGACGTGTTCGCCTTCGGCCTGGGCCTCAGCACCGGGGACCTCTCCCGCATCCCGGACCCCGCCGGCCTGGAGGAGCTGCAAAAGCGGTTCACCGCCGGGGAGCCGCTGCGGATGTGGTACAGCGACCAGCCCGACGAGCGCTGCGGCTTCTACTGGCTGCTGGACCGGCTCTCCGACTGCCACGGCACCATCTCCTGCATCAAGCTTCCGGACTTCACCTGCACCGACCACGTCCTGGTCCACTGGACGGGCTGCGGCGAGGTGGCCCCGGAGGAGTGGTACGGCCTGTTGTCTCTGGAGACCTCCCTCCCCGACGCACAGCGGCGGTACTATGTTGCGGTATGGCAGGCGCTGGTGCAGGAAAATGCCCCCCTCCGGGCGGTGGTCAACGGGGATCTGCGCAGCGTCCCGGAGTCCCTGTATGACAGCTGCATCTTCCGGGAGCTTGCCGCCGCAGAGGTGGAATTTTACGAGGCCGCTGTCATCGGCAACGTGCTGGGCCGGTATCAGCTCCGCATTTCCGACCTGTTTATCCATACGCGAATCGAAAAAATGGTCCGCTCCGGCGCACTGGAGGCGCTCACGCAGCCGGAGGACGGCTGCCCCTATCGCAGGACTTTGCGGAAAACAGAGAAATTCCCTTCCTTATTTCGATCTTTTTAAAGGAGTTGTTTGAAATGGAAAAGTATAAGGTAGGCGTCATCGGCGGCACCGGCATGGTGGGCCAGCGCTTCGTTACCCTGCTGGAGAACCACCCCTGGTTCCAGCTCACCGTCATTGCCGCCAGCCCCCGGTCCGCCGGAAAGACCTATGCGCAGGCGGTCTCTGGCCGCTGGGCCATGCAGACTCCCATCCCCGCCCAGGCCAAGGATATCGTGGTCATGGACGCCCAGGAGGACGTGGAAAAAATCGCCGGACTGGTGGACTTCGTATTCTGCGCCGTGGACATGAAAAAGGACGAGATCCGCGCCCTGGAGGAGCGCTACGCCAAGGCGGAGTGCCCGGTGCTGTCCAACAACTCCGCCCACCGCTGGACCGACGACGTGCCCATGATCGTCCCGGAGCTGAACCCGGACCACGCCCGGATCATTCCCGCCCAGCGGGCCCGCCTGGGCACCAAGCGGGGCTTTATTTCCGTCAAATCCAACTGCTCCATCCAGAGCTACACCCCCATGCTCACCCCTCTGATGAAGGCCGGTTATGAGATCGACAAGGTCCTGGCCTGCACCTACCAGGCCATCTCCGGCGCGGGAAAGACCTTTGAGCGCTGGCCGGAGATGACCGACAATCTGATCCCCTATATCGGCGGCGAGGAGGAGAAGAGCGAGCAGGAGCCGCTGAAGGTCTGGGGCCATATCGAGGACGGCAGGATTGTCAAGGCCAGCTCCCCCGCGGTCACCGCCCAATGCCTGCGGGTGCCTGTCTCCGACGGCCATACCGCCGCGGTGTTCGTCAAGTTCAAGGAGGGCAAAAAGCCCACCGAGGAGCAGATCAAGGAGATTTGGAAGAATTTCAAGGGCCGCGCCCAGGAGCTGGAGCTGCCCTCCGCCCCCAAGCAGTTCATCCACTACTTCGAGGAGCCGGACCGGCCCCAGGCCAAGCTGGACCGGGACCTGGAGGGCGGTATGGCCATCTCCGCCGGCCGCCTGCGCCCGGACAGCCAGTACGACTACAAGTTCGTGGGCCTGAGCCACAACACCCTGCGGGGTGCCGCCGGCGGCAATGTGCTGATGGCGGAGTTACTATGCGCGGAAGGCTATATTGACCGGAAATAATGTCCAGGGACGGCCCCTGTCCGCCCTGACTTGGATTTCGTTTGAAAGGATGTTTTGTCTATGAGAACCCCCGTCTTTACCGGCTCCTGTCCCGCCCTGGTCACCCCCTTCGACCAGAACGGCAACATTGATTACGACGCCTTCGGCCGGCAGATCGACTATCAGCTTGCCGCCGGGGTGGACGCTGTGTGCGTGTGCGGCACCACCGGCGAATCCGCCACCATGTCCATCCGGGAGCATATCGCCGCCGTGGACTACTGCGTCAAGCGGGTGGACCATAAGGTGAAGGTCATCGCCGGCGCGGGCAGCAACGACACCTCCGCCGCCGTGTACCTGTCCCTTCACGCCCAGGACTCCGGCGCGGACGCGCTGCTCCACGTGACCCCCTACTATAATAAGTGCAGCCAGACCGGCCTCATCAAGCACTATGAGTACATCGCAGACCGGGTGGAGCTTCCTGTCATCATGTACAACGTGCCCTCCCGGACGGGGGTGTCCTTCGCGGCCAGCACCTACCAGCAGCTGGCCCAGCATCCCCGCATCAACGGCGTGAAAGAGGCCAGCGGCAACTTCTCCCTCCTGGCCCACACCCGCTTCCTGTGCCCGGAGGACTTTTACGTCTGGTCCGGCAACGACGACCAGGTGGTGCCCATGATGTCCCTGGGGGCCAAGGGCGTGATCTCCGTGGCCTCCAACATCATCCCGGACGTGATGCTCCGCATGAGCCACCTGTGCCTGGACAACGACTTCCAGGCCGCCAGCGAGCTGCAAATCCAGTACATGGACCTGATCGACGCGCTGTTCTGCGAGGTCAACCCAATCCCCGTAAAGGCCGCTATGAACCTGATGGGCATGGAGGCGGGCATTTTACGCCTGCCCCTGTGCGATATGTCCGACGCGAACCGGAACACCCTGAAGGCCTCCATGGAGCGCATGGGCCTGCTGGGCAAGTAAGCCGGACAAGAGGAGTTTTTACCATGCTTAAGATAATTATATCCGGATGCAATGGTCATATGGGCCGGGTGGTGGCCTCCCTGTGCCAGGGGGACCCCCAGGTGGAAATCGCCGCAGGCTTTGACGTGCTGGGCTCCACCGACCGGGATTTTCCCGTTTTTTCCTCCCCCGCCCAGTTCCAGGGGGAGGCGGACGCGGTCATTGATTTCTCCTCCCCCGCCGCCCTGGATGGGCTGCTGGAGTTTTCCATGGCCCGAAAAATACCCCTGGTATTAGCCACCACCGGCTATACCCCGGAGCAGGTGGCCCAGATTGGCGCCGCCGCCCTGCAAACCCCCATTTTCCGCTCCGCCAATATGTCTCTGGGCATCAACGTACTGCTGGAGCTGGTCAAAAAGGCTGCCGCCGTGCTGGGGGACAGCTGCGACATTGAGATCGTGGAGCGGCACCACCGCCGGAAGGTAGACGCGCCCTCCGGGACGGCCCTGATGATCGCCGACGCGGCGGCGGGGAGCTGCGGCCACGAGACGGAGTACGTGTTTGCACGCCACAGCGTCCGCCGCCCCCGGGAGAAAAAGGAGATTGGCATCTCCGCCGTCCGGGGCGGGACCATCGTGGGTGAGCATGAGATCATTTTTGCCGGACACGACGAGCTGATCGAGATCAAGCACACCGCCCTCTCCCGCGAGATCTTCGCCCAGGGGGCGCTGGAGGCCGCCAAGTTTATGGCAAACGTATCCGCGCCGGGACTTTATGACATGGCGCAGCTGGTGACCTGACCCCAAACAAGCACAAAACAGGGACGGACCTTACGGGTCTGTCCCTGTTTTTTCCTTTTCATACAAGCCCAGCCAATAATCCACCATGGCAGAAAACAGAACATCCTCCTCCATACGCGCGCTTTTCCGGGCTTCGTTCTGCAAAAGCCGCATCAGCTCTGTATAGGGAACATTTTCTGTTATTTTTTCACGCACCTTGAGTAAGACTCCCTTATAGAGAGCCACCGAGACCGTTCCTTCGATCTGGATGTCCTCACGGAGAACAAAGCGATAGGGCGGTATGTGATTCATTGGAGGCTCCTTTCCATTTTTCGTATCAGTCGTATTAACTAGCGTACTTATTATAAGCTGAACAATACGTTTAAGTCAAGAAGGCCATTACATAAAATCGTACTAAAAAGGTGATGGTGATGGTGATTTGAAAGAGAAAAAATCAATTAACGTTTTGGTCGGCGCAAATATCAAGCGGGAACGGGAGCGGTACGGCTATACGCAGGAGCAGTTTTCCGAGCTGATCGGCTTTGAAACCAAGAGCCTTTCCGCCATAGAACGGGGCATTGTAGGCGTGTCGCTGCCGGCCCTGAAACGCATCTGTCAGGTCCTCTCGATCTCCAGTGACAGGCTGCTCTTCGGGGAAACCACGCCGCCCAGCTGCACCCTCGATCTGGTCCAGCGCCTGGAGCGGCTCACTCCGGCGCAGTATCGGATTGCCAGCGATATGTTGAACAAAATTCTGGAGGCATTTTATTTGTCTGAGCCGGACAGTGACGAGAATTCGTAAGAAAACTGCGCAAAAAGCCGGGGTGGAAAAGAATCCCACCCCAGTTTCCAGAAAAAATTAGACAGCTTTTTGCAAAATTTTTCTTTACCCCGCCCTGGATTCAGTGTATAATTTTAGCAAACGTTTTTTCACGGAAAAGTAAATGGAAAAGGGGGAACTATTTTGACGCTGCCCGATCTGATTTCCCTGCTGGGCGCTCTGGCTACCTTCCTGTTCGGCATGTCCACCATGACCACCGGACTGGAAAAGCTGACCAGCGGCAAGCTGGCCTCTCTGCTGGAAAAGCTGACGGATAACATTCTGAAGGGCGTGCTTCTGGGCGCGGTGGTCGCCGGCATGGTCCACTCCTCCGCCGCCACCACCGTCATGTGCATTGGCTTCGTCAACGCCGGAATTCTGAAGCTGCGGCAGGCGGTGGGCGTGATCATGGGCGCCAACATCGGCACCACGGTCACCGCGCAGATCCTCCGTCTGGGCGGGCTGTCCGGCGATAATCTGTTCCTCCTGCTCCTCCGCCCGGAGATGCTGGGGCCGATCTTCGCTTTTGTTGGCATCATTTTCTACTCGTTTTTCTCCGGGGGCAACAAGCGGACCTGGGGCCAGATTTTCCTGGGGCTGGGCCTTTTGTTCATGGGCATCAAGTCCATGGAGACCGCCCTCACCCCCCTGACCCAGCTGGAGGCGTTCCAGCAGCTCTTCATTCAGTTCTCCAACCCCATTCTGGGCATTCTGGTGGGCGCGGGCATCACGGCGCTGATTCAAAGCTCCACCGCCTCGGTGGCGATTTTGCAGGCCCTGTCCGCCTCCGGCGTGGTAACGTTCTCAGTGGCCATGCCCATCATCATGGGCCAGAACATCGGCACCTGCGTGACCGCCATCCTCTCCAGCATCGGGGCCAGCCGCAACGCCAAGCGCACCGCGGCGGTCCACCTCTACTTCAACATTATCGGGACCCTGGTCTTTTCCGTGTCCCTCTACGGCCTCAACGCTGCTGTGGGGCTGGTGTTCTGGAACCAGGTGATGGACTACGGCTCCATCGCAAACCTGCACTCCATTTTCAACATTGTGTGTACCCTCATTCTGCTCCCCTTCAACCGGGTGCTGGTGTGGCTGGTGGAAAAAACTATCCCGGAGACCGGCGAGGACCCGGTGGCTACCCTGCTGGACCCCCGCTTTCTGGCTACGCCGCCTGTGGCCCTGGAGCGCTGCCGGGGCGTGGTGATTCAAATGGGGGAGCTGGCTCAAAAGAATTTGGGGCTTGCACAGGGCCTGCTGATTGACTATAATGAAAAACAGCTTGCCAAGATTCACGAGAACGAGGAGCTTTTGGACCACATGGAAAGCTCCCTGGACCGGTACTTGGTCCAGCTGTCCAGCCACTCTTTGCCCGGCCGGGACAGCGACCTGGTGTCCGATCTGCTCCACGCCCTCACGGACTTCGAGCGCATCGGTGACTACGCGGTCAATTTGAGCGAGAGCGCCACGGTGCTGAGTGAACAGAAGTTATCCTTCTCCCCCAGCGCGGCGGAGGAGCTGAAATACGTATGCGAGGCGGTCAACGAGGCCCTGAGCATGACGGTGGAGGCCTACCGGACCAGGAGTGCGGAAAACGCCTTCCGGGTGGAGCCTCTGGAGGAGGTGGTGGACCTGATGACCGCCACCCTGCGGGAGCGCCATGTGGAGCGGCTCAAGCGCGGGGACTGCACCGTAGAGCTGGGGACCCAGTTCCTGGAGCTGTTGACCAATCTGGAGCGTATTTCCGACCACTGCTCCAACGCGGCTGTCCGGGTCATCCAGCAGGCCAGCCCTCACGGGGCCTTGATTCGTCAGGATATCCACAACTATTTGCAGCAGCTCCATCAGGGCGGCTCTGCGGAATTTGCCAGCCAGTTTGAGCAGGCCAAGGAGCGGTATTTCCAGCCCATCGCCCAGGAAAAGCTGGCTAAGGAGGCTGTTACATGAAGGTTTTGATTGCCGGAGGCCAGGAACGTTACCGGCGGCTTTTGCCGGAGTTTGTCAAGGCGCTGCCGGTGGAGCTGGTGTTCTGCTCCCGCGACGCGTCCCCGGAGGAGATGGCCGCTGTCTGCCCCCAGGCGGAGGTCCTTTTGGTGGACGCCATCACCCCCGTATCCGCCCAGGCGATGGACAAGCTGTCCGGACTGAAGCTCATTCACTCCGAGGGGGTGGCCTACAGTGCCATCGACGGCACGGCGGCACGGGCGCGGGGCATCGACGTGTGCAACAACGCCGGCTGCAACGCCGCACCGGTGGCGGAGCTGGCCGTGATGCTGATGCTGATGCTCACCCGTCTGGCGCTGCCCGCCCAGCGGGCGGTCCGGGAGGGGCGGCAGATCCAGTTCAAGGAGAGCATCATGCAGAACGGCGGCCTGGAGCTTGGAGAGCTTTCGGTGGGCCTTGTGGGCTTTGGAGACATCGCCCAGGCTACGGCGCGGCGGCTGCATTCTTTTGGGTGCCCGCTGTACTACTTCGCGCCCCACCGCCGCCCGGAGGAGCTGGAACGGGAGTTATCCGTCACCTATCTGCCCCTGGAGGAGCTGACGGCCCGGTGCGATATCGTTATGCTGGCCTGTTCTGTCAATGACAGTACCCGCGGCATGGTTGACCGGGAATTTCTGGCCCGGATGAAGCCCACGGCGTTTCTGGTCAACACCAGCCGGGGAGAGCTGGTGGACAATATGGCTGTGCGGGAGGCACTTCTGGAGGGCCGCCTTGCCGGGGCGGGACTGGACACCATTGCGCCGGAGCCAACCCCTGCGGACCATCCTCTGGTGGATTTGCCGGAGCCGGTACGGGACCGGGTGATCTGTACTGCTCATTTGGGCGGAATTACGGAGGGGTCGTTCCGGCGGGCGCATCACAGCATGTGGAACAATGTGCGGCTGGTCCTGGAGGGCGAAACGCCCAAGCATATTGTGAATTGATGGAAAGCAGAGCGATACCTGGGGGTGACTCCCCCAAAAACAAGCCGCAAAACAGAAAGGAATGGTGTATATGAAAAATCGTTTTGAGAAAATCTATAAGCAGGGAACCTTGAGCATCGTGGAACTCTGGGTGGACACCGAAACTGGCGTCAATTACATGTTCGTCAAGGACGGCTACGGCGGAGGCCTCTCTCCCCTGCTGGACGAGAACGGAAAGCCTGTTATCACGAAATAAGAAAAAAGCCGGGTCAACCCGGCTTTTTTTTGCGTTTTTTATACCGCTCTTCTTCGCTGAAAATGCACCCGCAGTATTTCTGCATATAGAAGCCCAGCGCCCGGGCCCGCTCCTGGCCCGCCTGAAACAGGGGCCGGAAATCCCGCGGCAGAAATTCCACCCCGTATTTCTCCCCCAGCTCCCGGCCCGCGGCGCAGATGCCCTCGTGGTTCTGGTACGGGCTGATGAGCAGGGAGGTGGTGAAGCTGTCAAAGCCGTGCTCCGCGGCATATCTGGCGCTCTCCTCCATCCGCACCCGGTAGCAGTAGCTGCACCGGCCGTCAATATCCCCCGCCACGGCCGTAATAAACGGCCGCAGGTCATAGGTCCCGCCTATAATCAGCTTCAGGCCGATGGTTTTCGCGTAGTCCTCCAGGGTGTGCTTCCGGGCCTGGTACTCGGTATAGGGGTGGATGTTGGGGTTGAACCAGAAGCCAGTGACCGCAATCCCCTCCTCCCGCAGCTGGTCGATGGGCAGATTGGCGCAGGGGGCGCAGCAAATGTGCATCAGAGTATTCATGGCGAAACCTCCAGAATGTCGATCTTTAACCCCTGCCGCATGGCGTAGGCCAGGGTATTGAACGTGCCGCCCTTCGGCGCGCCGTCGTAGACGGCGATCAGCCGGACAGACCGGTCCACCATGTACCGGTTCCGGCGCATCATGCACCCCCGGTCGTACCGGTGCTGTACCACCGTCTCAAAATTGCACTGCTCCAGAATAGCCCGGTAGCGCTTCTGCTCCTGGGGGAGCCAGCCGTCCGCCTGCCCCTCGTAGGGCCGCGCGGCCTCCAGGATGGCTTCCGGGCGGCGCTGGCGCAGGGCCAGGACCGATTCCGCAAAATAGAGGTCGCACCCGCGGGCCATCCCGCAGATAAAATGGCGGCACCCAGCCCCCCAGGCCCGCTCCAAGGCCCGGCTGATCTGGAGCTTCATGGCCAGACAGCGGGGGTCGTTCTCCTGCTCCCCCCAGGGCAGGCGGGCGGGGCGGTGTCCAGTAAAGCAGCAGGCCAGTGTTTCCTCCATGGCGTTTCCCTCCCATACAGGCAACAGACCGGCCATCCCGCCCATGCGGTACGGCCGGTTCTGTCATTCGTTCTCGAAATCAGCAGTATTTGGCGATAGCCGCGTCGATCATGCCGACGCACTTCTCCACCAGGGGCTGGTCCTCGGCGGTCAGGCCGGGCATGGGCTTACGGGTGTTGCCCACTTCCACGCCCCGGACCTTCAGCACGCCCTTGATGATGGCGTACAGGTTGCCGTGCTCGCACAGCGCGTAAATGATCCGGCAGCACTCGTTCTGGATCTCGCGGGCGGCCTCCAGCTCACCGGCGTTGAGCTTCTCCCACAGCTTAAGGAACAGCTCCGGCATTGCGCCGTAGGTGCCGCCGATGCCGCCGCAGGCGCCCATGACCAGACCGGAGATCAACTGCTCGTCGGGTCCGTTGAACACGAACACGCCCTCGTCCCGCCACAGCTGGATGTCCTGGGTGGGCATGGAGGAGTTCTTGACGCCTACCATTTTGGGGTTTTTCTTCATCTCCCGCAGCAGGGGCAGGGTGAGGGCCACGCCGGCCAGCTGGGGGATGTTGTAAATGATAAAGTCCGTATTGGGGGCGGCGGAGGAGATGTCGTTCCAATAGGCGGCGATGGCCTTTTCCGGCAGGTGGAAATAGATGGGGGGGATGGAGGCGATGGCGTCCACACCCAGGCTCTCCGCGTGGGCGGCCAGGGCCTTACTGTCCTCGGTGTTGTTGCAGGCCACGTGGGCAATGATGGTCACGCGGCCCTTGTTGGCCTCCATCACGTTCTCCAGCACCAGCTTGCGCTCTTCCACGCTCTGGTAGATGCACTCACCGGAGGAGCCGCCCACATAGAGGCCCTTGACGCCCTTCTGGATAAAGTACTCCGTAAGGGCCCGTACACGTTCGGGGGAGATAGCGCCTGCCTCGTCGTAGCAGGCATAGA
>Ga0224742_10266_pt1 | contig 13394 bp, 14 predicted proteins | sample LIM_E_Water_Neg_FD_161631 | JGI IMG/M metagenome (GOLD analysis project Ga0224742, IMG submission 161631) | Enriched cells from gastrointestinal tract of the lab mouse from Pacific Northwest National Laboratory (PNNL), Richland, Washington... | ecosystem: Host-associated > Mammals > Digestive...
TGGATTTACCGGGCGCTGACCTTCCTGGTGATTTCCTGCCCCTGTGTGCTGGTGATCTCCATTCCGCTCAGTTTCTTCGGTGGCATCGGCGGCGCGTCCAAAATCGGCGTACTCGTCAAGGGCAGCAATTATCTGGAGGGTTAAAATGCCGGTCTGATTGATGCACCCGCTGATAACCTCCATGCCTGCCTCCACCTCACGGGGCATGGATTCTCCCGTCAGAGCAGAAGTGTCCAGCGTGGAACTGCCCTTAATGATCTTGCCGTCTTTCTCAATGTTGGCGTAGTCCGGGCGAATATCCATCAGGCTGGTGATGGAGCGGCGGGACTTGGAAACAGCATAGGACTGGAACCACTCGCCTACCTGATAGAACAGCATAACGGCCACGCCCTCGGAGTGTTCGCCTAAAATCAGCGCCCCAACGGTGGCAATCGTCATGAGGAAATTCTCGTCAAACACTTGACCATGCAGGATGTTGGTGATGGCTTTCCAGACAATATCCCAGCCGATCACCGCATAGCAGATAAGATAGACCCCCAACTCCGCCCAGCCCTCCAGATGGAGCAGGCCACCGGCGGCGAACAACACCGCCGCCACGATGATGCGGGCCAGCAAATGCTTTTGTTTTTTTGTCATGTTGATACTCTCCTTCCTGCAAAAGCACCGGCTACCAAACGGCAGCCGGTGCTTTTGCATAGTTACGCCTTGACTGTCACATCCGGCTCGATCTTCTTGATGAGCGCCGTGGCCTCGGCCAGCACAGTGTCAAACTTCTCGTCCGGGGCCTCCAGCACCATCTTCTGGCCCAGGAAGTTGATGGTTACACTGGTAACGCCGTCGATCTTCTGGACGGCGTTCTGGATTTTGTCGGCACAGTGGCCGCAGTCCAGGTCAATGAGCTTAATAGTCTTTTTCATAGCGTTGAGTTCCTTTCTTTGTTAAAATATGTGGTTTGTGGTTGGTTAGACATGGCTGAACGATTAAAAATCTGTTTAATCGTTCAGCTTTGCAGTATAGCCATCAGCCCCCATAAAGTCAATGCTTTTGGACCCGATATTCCTCTTTGGAGCGCAAAACCTCCTGATTGGATTTCTCCCGAAAAACAAAAACCATTTGGATAAAAAATGCTCCACAATGGAGCGGACAGCGGAGGTGAAAACCGTTTATAATAGCCCTCGGTCAATGCCATTCCCCTACCGGGGATGCCGCTGTCCCCGGTTGAGGACTTCCAGCAGATTCCCGGTCAAGGCATCGTAGGCCGGGTAGACGGTGAAATGTGTCTGGCAGGCAACCGCCGCATGATGGACGCCCACAATATCACGGGCGGGGAACTGCTGCGTTCCGGGGAAACACTGGCGGCAGAGGGCAAAACGCCCCTGTTCTTTGCCCGCGCCGGGAAGCTCATGGGCGTGATCGCTGTGGCCGATGTAGTCAAGCCTACCAGCGCCCAGGCTATCCAGGAATTGTCCGGCCTCGGTATTGAGGTGGTCATGTTCACCGGGGACAATGCAAAGACCGCCCAGGCCATCCAGCGGCAGGTCGGCGTAGATCGGGTAGTGGCCGAAGTGTTCCCCCAGGACAAGGAAAAGGAAATACGCCGCTTGCAGGACAGCGGCAAAAAGGTGGCGATGGTTGGGGACGGCATCAACGATGCTCCCGCGCTGGCCAGGGCCGATGTGGGTATCGCCATCGGAGCGGGAACAGATGTAGCGATAGAATCCGCCGACATTGTGCTGATGAAAAGTGATCTGCTGGATGTGTCCACGGCCATTCAGTTGAGCAACATTGAACGGTTCATCAGCAAGGTGCATGAGTATCTCGACATGGACGAACTGACACCCGCCGTACTGAATGACATGGTGAAAGCAGTTTACGTCCATATGCCAGACACTTCAAACGGACATAGGGAACAGCAGATTGACATATCCTATGACCTTGTGGGAATACTCCCTGCGTCCCTGTTGAACGACTTACAAAACGGGGAAACGGCATAGCCAACGCTACGCCGTTTCCAAAAAACAAATCTAATACTGTCTTACGAGTATCTACCTTATAGCAGAGGTATTTTCACACGCCTATTCATACACGGCGGCTTTTGAGAGATCAAAGCCGCCGTTTCTTTTTTATCTTCTAAAGGAATGACGCGGTTTCACTGTTAAAAGCGGCGGCTAAAGGAGGTAGCCGCCATGAAGCACATACCGTATCGACAAAATCCGACGGTCATTGACATATCAAAAAAGCCCGTCCACCGCCAGGGGAAATTCTACCCATGAATATGAACTGTCTAATTAACTGAATACTGCTTACAATTCCTCTGCGCCCGTCTGCATTTTTCAGACGGGTGCATTTTGTATTTTCTCAAAACTTTTTTTGAGAAATTTCCCGAAACCAACGTCCAATTTTAATTTTTATGGTTTGAGGGTTTACGAAAGGGGACATCAGAAAAAATCACCCGCTTTCGCGGCTGCGAAAGGAGGTGAGAACATGAACGAATCTAATCGTACCCAATGGCAAATCCGTTGTGCTTTTAATGGCTTTTGCAAGCGGGCATTGAAGAATGAAGCTAGAGCAGATCGGATACGTCCCTTTTGCGCCGAGCCATACAGCGGGTGCGCCATGACGCTATCCCGGCAGGGGTTTCTTTTCCCCGCTGGGACAGCCGAGCGACCAACACCGCGCCGGGGAGCAAGTAAAACACATATATGTGTTTGCGGCTCTGCGGGCGACGACAGCGCAGAATTACAGGTTACTTACCGCCACAGTCCGATGCGTTTATACGAAACTGCGTTTCGTTTAGCGTCGCAGGCAATGGGTAGGGCTGCATGAGAACCATGCAGGGGTGAAACTCCCGTGAGGTTATGCTGCTAACCGTCCGATTTAAGCCTTTTTCACTATTAACCATTTACCCATTTTTTGAAAGGGGGATTTATAGAATGAACAATGCTGATGTGCCTATTTGGGAAAAGTACACACTTACCATTGAGGAAGCGTCAAAATATTTTCGCATTGGGGAAAACAAGCTGCGGAAACTTGCAGAGGAAAATCCCACGGCGGGCTGGGTGATCTTGAACGGGAACCGTATTCAGATCAAGAGGAAACAGTTTGAAAAAGTCATTGATACACTGGACGCAATTTAGCGAAAAAGATAGTGAAAAGGAGCCTTGAATATGCTATAATAGATATAGGCATATCAAGGCTCTTTCCGACACGGAAAGGAGCAAAAACAATGTGGTCGAAAAGACGTGATAATAGAAACCGCATTTTGCGTTCGGGAGAGAGCCAGAGAAAAGACGGGAGATATGCTTACAAATATACCGATACTTTTGGTAAAGTGTAATTTGTCTATGCGTGGAAGTTAGTACCTACGGACAAGACCCCAGCCGGGAAGCGTTACAGTATATCATGGGACATTCCAACATTACCATGACGCTGAATTATTACGCACACGCAACATTCGCTTCCGCAAGGGCTGAAATGGAAAGGCTGATTGCAGCATAGCCGCAGACGGATTTACTACTTCTTTTACTACCACCCAGAGGGAAAACCTAAAAGGTTTTGAGGGTATATAAGAACTTCTCCCCATATCTAAAATGCCGGGAAAGCCCGAAAATACGGGCTATACCGACATATAAGAACTTCTAAAGAGATAATCTAAATTCACCATAAATTTTTTAGGGCAAATTTTTATTAGTTGCGCTATAGGTATCCACGTTTCATCTTCTTTTGGTGCCTTGCAGCGTAGCGGAAAGGAATGGTCATAACAATGGAAAAAGCGGTTCGCGAAAACAGCATCACCGAAGGGGTCATCTGGAAACAGCTTCTCATCTTCTTTTTCCCCATCCTCATCGGCACCTTTTTCCAGCAGCTCTATAACACGGTGGACACCATCATCGTGGGCCAGTATGTGGGCACACAGGCCCTGGCGGCAGTGGGCACCACCGGCACCCTCATAAACCTGCTGGTAGGCTTCTTTGTGGGGCTTTCCTCCGGCGCCACCGTAATCATTTCCCAGTTTTTTGGCGGGGGCGACTGGAAGAACCTCTCCAAGGCCGTCCACACCTCTGTGGCCCTGGCCCTGGGAGGCGGGGCGGTCATCATGGTGCTGGGCCTGCTCACCGCAAGGCCCTCCCTGGGGCTTTTAGGCGTGCCGGAGGAAATCCTGGACGACGCCCTGCTGTACCTGAACATCTACTATGGAGGCATTGTTTTCTGCATGATCTATAACGTGGGCACCGGCGTGCTGCGGGCCATCGGGGACAGCCGCATGCCCCTGTATGTGCTCATTGCCTGCTGCCTTGTAAACATTGTGCTGGACTTGCTCTTTGTGGTGGTGTTCCACTGGGGGGTGCTGGGCGTGGCCCTGGCCACCGTCCTTTCCCAGGTGGTCAGCGCTGTCCTGATCATGCTGCGGCTCATGTGTACAAGGGAGGGCTACCGGGTGGAGCTTCGGCACATCCGGTTTGACAGGGGCATTTTAAAGAACGTCATCCGCATCGGCCTGCCCGCCGGCCTGCAGTCTGTCATGTATTCCTTCTCCAACCTGGTTATCCAAGCCAGCATCAACTCCTTTGGCACAGACGCCATCGCCTCCTGGGCAGCCATCGGCAAGATAGACGGCTTTATCTGGATGGTGATGGGCGCTTTCGGCATCTCCATCACCACCTTTGTGGGGCAGAATTTCGGGGCCAGGAAGTACAGCCGGGTAAAGCGCAGCGTAAAGGTGTGCCTGGGGCTGACCTTAGGCACCACCCTGGCCCTCAGCGCCCTGATGCTGGCGTTTATGGAGCCGCTGCTGCGGTTTTTCACCGGGGACGAAACGGTTATCGCCATCGGGCAGCGCTTTTTGTGGATATTAGGCCCCTCCTATTTCCTGTTCGTGTTCATCGAAATCTTCTCCGGCGCCATCCGGGGGGCCGGGGAGGCCCTGCAGCCCATGCTCATCACCACCTTCGGAGTGTGCGGCCTGCGGGTTTTATGGATTTTTGCGGCGGTGCCCTTCCTGCCCACCATGGAGATGGTGGCTATGAACTATCCCGTCACCTGGGCGGTGACAGCCCTGGTGTTCACTGTCTATTATCTGCGGATGAACTGGCTCAAGCGCTGTATCAAGTCCAGCGGGGCACAGCCGGAAGAAACGCCGGAGCCTGCCTGAGCCTTCCCTCTCCCTTTCCCAAACCATCCCCCTGCCCTCCTGCCTGCCGGCAGGAAGGCAGGGCTTTTTGCTTTCCGCCCCAGTCATGCACAGCCTGTCAGGGGAACGCATAGCATATACAGGGCGCAAGTGGAAAGGAGGACTTTTTTTGGCAGAGTATGTAGCGACAGGCGTAGACATCTCCCAGTTTAACGGAGATGTGGATATAGGGGCGCTAAAGGGCAAAGTGGATTTCGTCATAATCCGCTGCGGCTATGGCAGCGACTACGCTTCCCAGGACGACGTACAATATCAGGCAAATGTAAGGAAATGCGAAGCGGCAGCCATGCCCTACGGGGTGTACCTGTACTCCTATGCCCGCAACACGGACATGGCCCGCAGCGAAGCCCGCCACACCCTGCGGCTGCTCCAGGGGCGCAGGCCCCTGTACGGGGTGTGGTATGACGTGGAGGACGTGGCCCTGCCCGCAGGGGAAACCCTGATTGACAACTGCGTAACCTACTGCCGGGAGATGGAAAAGGCCGGGCTGTACTGCGGCATCTACTCCTCTTTAAACTGGTGGCGCACCCGGCTGAACAGCCCCCGGTTAAACCCCTTTGACAAATGGGTGGCCCAGTGGAACGACACCCTGGACTACCAGGGGGCAGGGCTGTGGCAGTATACAGACAGGGGCGTGATAAACGGCAGGCGTTTCGACATGAACAGGGCCTTCCGGGACTATCCCGCCATCATAAAGGGAATGGAGGGTACGGATATGACCCGAGACGAGGTGGCAAAGCTTGCCCGGGAGGAAGCCCAGGCAGTGTATGACAAAAACGAAGCCCGGTATCCCCGCATTTCCTCCCTGCCAGATTGGGCCAGAGGCCCGGTGGAGGAGGTCTACCGGCGGCTGGATCTGCTGGGCACAGAGGACAGCGGGAAAGACACCCGGATAGACGCCAGCGAAACCTATGCCCGGGCGCTGGTTGTCATCGAGAAGGTGCTGCGCCTGCTGGATGAGCTGGAGGAAAAAGAGCCATAAGCAGCAAAAGGCCCCCAATCCCTGCGGATTGGGGGCCAAAGCTTTACTCATGCCCTGTTTTTATTCAAACTGGGCGGCAGCCTTCTTCAAAGTCTCGATAATCTCAATGTGCTGGGGGCAGTGGGACTCGCAGTTCCCGCACTGGATGCAGTCGGAGGCCTTGCCGCCGTCCTTTGTCACCCTGCCGTATTCGCCCTTGGAGCTTTCCGGGTTATTATACAGGGTAAGCTTGTTCATGGCTGTGAACACAGAGGGGATGTTAATCTTCTGGGGGCAGCCGTCCACACAGTATTTGCAGCCGGTGCAGGGGATGGTGGGGATGCTGTTCAGGATCTCCACCGCCTTGCCCACAACCTCCCGTTCGCTGTCGGAAAGGGGCTTAAAGTCTGCCATGTAGGAAACATTGTCGTTTAACTGGGCCTCGTCAGACATGCCGGAAAGCACCGTCACAATCCCGTCCAGAGAGGCGCAGTACCGCACAGCCCAGGAGGGGATGGACATCTCCGGATTAGCGTCCTTAAAGAGTTTCTGCACCTCCGGGGTCATGGCGGCAAGGGAGCCGCCCTTTACAGGCTCCATGATGATAACAGGCACATTGTGCCTGCGGGCCGCTTCATAGCACAGCCTGGACTGGACGCTGTCGCTTTCCCAGTCGGCATAGTTAATCTGAAGCTGCACAAACTCCGCCTCCGGGTGCTTTGTAAGGATATCCTCCAGCACGTCCGCGGTGTCGTGGAAAGAGAAGCCGATGTGCTTTATCTTTCCCTCCTCCTTCATCTTCTGGACAAAGCCCCAGGCGTCCAGCTCCTCAGACTTTTTGGCGGTGTCCCGGTTCAATGCGTGGAGCAGATAAAAATCATAGTAGGAAAGGCCCGCCCTGTCCAAGGACTCCTGGAAAATGGGAGCCATGTCCTCGGGCTTCTTGATGTCGAACATAGGCAGCTTGCTGGCGCACTGGAAGCTTTCCCGGGGATAGCGATCCACCACAGCTTCCTTTAAAGCCACTTCCGATTTGCCGCCGATATACACATAAGCCGTGTCAAAATAGGTAAAGCCCTTTTCCATAAAGGCGTCCACCATTTTTTTCGTCTGCTCCATGTCAATTTCCTGATCCTTCATGGGCAGGCGCATCAGGCCAAAGCCCAGCTTTTTAATGCTTTCTCCTAAGTACTTGTCAGCCATTGCCAGCACTCCTTCTCGTTTTCTTCCTGAAAAACTGTTTTTTACGGGCCGCGTTGGAATGCCCCATCCGCGCACATTTTCAAAACAGGCATTCCCTTTCTTTATTATAAAGCTTAAAGCACACTTAAAGTCAAGACAGTTTTTTGTAAAAATCAAAATATAGTTTTTGACTATCTCCTTATAAGTTCTCATAAGCCGGTATAGCCTGTATTTACAGGCTTTCCGGCATTTTTCAAATCGGAAGAAGCTCGTATATATTCTCATTTCCCCTCATGTTTTCGCGTCCAAAAGTAGTAAATCAAGTAGTAAAACCTCTATCTACTACTAAGCAATCAGCCGTTCCATTTCTGCCATTGCGCTATCAGAGGTAGCATGGGCGTAATAGTTCAGCGTCATGTTGATGTTGGAATGTCCCATGATATACTGCAATGCTTTCGGGTTCATTCCTGCGTTTGCTAAATTGGTGCAGAACGTATGCCCTTACGGTATAATAAGGACAAATCGGAAAACCCATTATTACCAAGGTTGCTCAGGTGTTGTAAAGCGCGTATATGACACTAAATACAGAAACAAATAATGTATACAATACTATATGTTGTTGTTTTCTGAAAGCAAAGAAATCCATGAGCAATCTTAATCAGAGAGGATTTTCGGATTTGCCACCATTCTTTTTCCATTACAATACGCCCTTTGGTGGGGGCAGACTGGGAGGTGATAAGGAACCATTTCACATAAAGGACAAACGGGCAGCAACCCGGTAATACCGATTTTAATTCATATCAGCCGCACAGTAACTGACGGATGTTCAGCTACTGTGCGGCTTTTTTGTTTATAGATAACTCTGCCCTGGTGATGTAGGACGGATTTTGCGGACATTCAAAATAAAAATGAATGTGGAGGTAACAAGCAATGGCAAAATCATTATTTGAGGAACTGGGCGGCAGATACAAAAGGCAAGGAGATTATCTAATACCGTGCATAGCTTTACCTGCCGAAGAAGAACAGTCAATAGGCATATGGGGACAGCGGCACTTAGACTATCTGAAGCAATACCGCAGGGTTACATACACCAATCTTCTCACAAGCGGCAGGCTCAATGCCTATCTTGTCGATGTAGACAGGCAGGCACAGGAACGCTTTGAAAGGCTCATAGAGGGCATGAAACAGGCACAGGGCATAACAGAACAGCTAAAGGAAGAAAATGCCTTAGAATGGACAGGACGGCACAATGATGTGAGGGCTTGTGCAAGGGAAGTTGTGGAAAGGGAAATCATATATTCATAGATTTATATATTGCAAATAATAATCAGGGGGCGAGGATATTTCCTTGCTCCCTTTGTATGTAAAATGTTGAATAAAATGGTATATCTTTATGAAATCTTCAAAACTGTACAGTACCCTTTTCCTATCAAAATCAAGAAAGGAAATGAACACTATGGATTTCATATTGAAAACAACAAATCTTAGTAGGAATTTTGGGAAACATTCTGCTGTAACGGATGTATCAATCCATGTACGGGAAAAAAGCGTTTACGGACTATTAGGTCCGAACGGGGCAGGAAAATCTACAATCCTAAAGATGGTAACAGGTATGCTCCGTCCAACATCTGGCACGATTGAATTTGCCAGCCATGCATGGAACAGACAGGACTTAAAGCATATTGGGGCTTTGATAGAAAATCCCCCGTTATATGAAAATCTGACGGCATTTGAAAATTTAAAAGTAAGGACTATTTTGTTAGGCTTACCAGAGCAGCGAATAAATGATGTATTAAAAATTGTGGATTTGCAAAATACAGGAAAGAAAAAAGCAGGACAATTCTCAATGGGGATGAAACAGCGGTTGGGGATTGCAATAGCATTGCTGAATCATCCGTCTTTGTTAATTCTGGATGAGCCGACAAACGGATTAGACCCGATTGGTATCGGAGAATTGCGAAACTTAATCCGCTCATTTCCACAGCAAGGGATAACAGTTATATTGTCAAGTCATATTCTTTCAGAGGTACAGCTTATTGCAGATGACATAGGCATTATTGCAAACGGTACGCTTGGATATGAGGGCGAAATGCAGCATAGTGGAAATCTTGAGGAACTGTTTCTCAAAGTCGTTGAAGAAAGCAGGAGGTAACAGGATGAAAAAATATATACGCTCAGAATGGATGAAACACAGACGGACTTTTGTAATGAAAATTCTTATCCTTGCCCCTGTTATTACGCTGCTTATGAATGTGTTTGCACCAATGTGGTATCAGCAAAATTCATTTAACTGGTGGTATATTTTGCTTTTCCCAGGCTGCCTTACTTTGCTTTGTACAATATGCGAGCAGCGGGACGGGGGAAAGATGAAATACAGAAGCCTTATTCCTCTTTCCATAAAGCTTGAAAATGTCTGGATTGCAAAAGCGACTGTTATATTGCTTTTTGACATTGCAGCAAACTTAGTATTCTTAAGTTTGAATATGCTTGGCGGCGTGGCAGTTTTCCTTATTTACGAAATTCCAATCAGTATATCGCTGATTCAGGCTACAGCGGGCATCTTTTGTATTATTGTGGCATCTATGTGGGAAATACCAGTCTGCTTGTGGCTGTCGAAAAAGGTTGGTGCATTTGCAACAGTTGTGATAAATGCAGGAATAGGCTCATTCTTAGGGGTAGCACTGGCGAATACTAAGTTTTGGATTTTTTGCCCGTATAGTTGGATATCCCGTTTAATGGTTCCTGCAATTGGGATATTGCCAAACGGTGTACCTGTTTCTGAAGAAGCAGGTAATTTACCAGTGCCAGTTGCGATGATTGTTTTAGCATTACTGTTTTCCGTGATACTAAGTTTCACTTTGCTAAGGCTCAGTGCTAAAAGTTTTTCACAGCAGGAGGTAAAATAGTGAGAACAATATTAAGGTGTATAAGAGCGAATTGTCTTAAAACGAAGCGTTCTATACTGAGTGTTATTTATGTACTTGTCCCTTTTGTATTGGCTTTGGCATTTGCAGGCTATTTTCATATTTCAAATTGGGACAGGACACTTAAGATAAGTGCTTTTCTTGAAATGATGGGTATCATATATCCGTTTTTGATTGGAATCACCGTGGGAATCATTGCACAGCAGGAAAGTCGGGCAGGACAGTATCAATTTATATTGAGTGCTGTCCCGTCAAGGGTAAGCGTTTATATCGGGGAAATATGTTTCTTACTGATAAATTCCTTATTATTTTGTGTAGTTGCTGTTGCCTGTTTTTCACTCCTTTTTCCGTTTGCTTCCATAAATGGCTGCATTCAGATTATAGGGCTTCTGCTTTTAGGTACTGCCCCTATATATCTGATACATTTCCTGTGTGCTTTCATGTTTGGTAAAAGTGCTTCTATGGGGCTTGGAATAGCAGGAAGTTTATTGGCGGCAATTATGCTCACGGGTTTAGGGGATATATGTTGGCAATATATTCCGTGGGCGTGGAGCGTCCGCTTTATGGATTTCTGGTGTCTTTCTGTCACGGACAGGAATGCTTATTTGCAGAGTTGCAATTCATTTTACGGTGGGATTATAATAAATGTAATGGTGGTGCTTGTGTTGTTTGCTATCGGCATTATTTGGATTAAGTTATGGGACGGAGGAAAAGAAAATGATTAAGAAAATGCTGTTGGTATGTGTATGTCTGATAGCTTTAAGTGTCTGTTTCACGGGCTGCAATAACAATCAAATATTGGATACGGCTGATAAGAATAATACGCTGAATGACACTCTTCCAAAATATGAGCTGAATACTGCTGATTATACGGAGATAAGCTTTGACGGAAAGACATACGCCATTACAGAAAGAACAACAAAAGCCTCTGATTTAGGTGAAGAAATTGGGCAGGTTTCTCAAAACATCACAACGGTTGAAGGAGATAAATTGCGGTATGGATATGTTTATATGCTTGAGGGAACAACGGATATTGCAGTAAATATCAATGAAAAATATTTTATTGCAGAATTGACAGATAAATAAAGGAGGATTTAAATTGGCACGGTTGTTGGTAATTGACGATGAAAAAGCCATTCTTGACTTAGTTAAGAATGGCTTGGAAAAAGATGGTCATATTGTTGCTATATGTGGAAGTGCAACGGATGTTGCGGTAGACCGCTTGAAAGATTACGATTTGATTTTGTTAGATATTATGATGCCAGATGTTGATGGATTCATGTTTTGCAAAAAAATCCGAGGGCTTGTGGATTGTCCGATTCTGTTTCTTACTGCAAAGGTTTTGGAAACAGACATCATCTACGGGTTAGGATTAGGGGCTGATGATTATATTACAAAACCTTTCCGAATAGGAGAACTGAGAGCCCGTGTTTCTGCCCATCTGCGGCGGGAAAGGCGGGAGCATCATAACACTTTAGGATTTGAGCAGGAAATCAAGTTTGATTTGTCCTCAAAGGAACTATCTGTAAAAGGGGAAAAAATCAGCTTAACCAAAAGTGAATATGAGATTTGCGAGTATTTAGCCAGAAACAGCGGACAGGTATTCACAAGGGAACAGATTTATGAAGCGGTCTTTGGGTTTGACGGTGACAGTGATGATTTGACAATCGCAACACATATAAGAAATATCCGCAGTAAACTGGCGGGATACGGCATTGCTCCGATTAATACAGTCTGGGGGGTTGGATACAGATGGGAAAGGCAAAATTGATTTCATTGCAAAAAGTTTTCTGGAGATTTTTAATCATTTTGATATCAGGTCTGTTCCTGTCAGTGGCAATTCCCTTCCTGCTTCTTGCACTGGCTTCAAGTGCAGGGTATGTGACCTATGCCAATAATGCGGAACATTCCGTGCAAAAAATATCTCCAATCATTGCTGCAGCTCCAGATATTACAAAAGTTGCCATCCCATCCTATTGTGAATATTTAATACTTGATACAGATTACAACATCCTTTATACAAATATGGATGTAACAGAACAGAGCAATGCATTAAAATTTGCAAAAACTGGAGAAAACAGTGACCTCACAAGTAGGACGCAATATCAATTCATACCGAGGGAAGAAGAATATTGTGTATTAAAATATTATGTAGGCTCACAGTATAAAAGTGACTGGATGCAGAAATATTTACCCGCCCCCGAAACCCTGTTGTTGATGCTCATAGGAATCAACTGCATTGCCGTTTGCGTTTTTTTGACGCTGCGATATTCCAAAAAGCTGAAAGTACAGTTAGCACCGTTGACTATGGCTACAGAACAAATTCAGTATCAGAATCTTGACTTTGAAGTGGGAAGTTCCGAAATAAGCGAGTATAACGCAGTACTGTACTCCATTTCAAAAATGAAAGACAGTTTAAAATCATCTTTAGAGCAGCAATGGAAAATAGAACAATTACAAAGAGAACAGATTGCAGCACTTTCCCATGATTTGAAAACACCTTTGACAGTAATTCAAGGCAATATAGATTTAATAAGCGAAACAAAGCTTGATGATGAACAACAGTTGTATGCGAAGTATATTACAGAAAGTTCGGAACAGATGCAGTTGTATATTAGAACCTTAATTGATATATCCCAGACGGTTACGGGGTATCAGCTCCATTTAGAAGATATTGACCTAATTGAATATATGAAGCGGATTGAATCGCAGGCAAATTCATTGTGTATTACAAATGGGATATGTCTGCACATGGAAATAGAAACAAGTGAAAGATATTTCAAAGCAGATAAATTGTTGTTGGAACGGGCAATTATGAACGTCATTCACAATGCGTTAGACTATTCGCCACAAGGAGGAAACCTTTATGTAACGGCACAGAAAGCTGACGGATTTCTGAAAATATCTGTAACCGATGAGGGAGATGGCTTTACTCCCGAAACATTGTATCATGCAAAGGAACAGTTTTTTATGGGGAACAGAAGTCGAAATTCAAATCTGCATTTTGGTATGGGGCTTTATATTACAAGCACTATTGTCACTCAGCATAATGGACAGCTCATATTAGAAAATTCTTCTGAAACAAAAGGCGGACAAGTCACAATTAAAATTCCATATTAGAATTTCATGGGCGATG
>Ga0224742_10270_pt1 | contig 13318 bp, 11 predicted proteins | sample LIM_E_Water_Neg_FD_161631 | JGI IMG/M metagenome (GOLD analysis project Ga0224742, IMG submission 161631) | Enriched cells from gastrointestinal tract of the lab mouse from Pacific Northwest National Laboratory (PNNL), Richland, Washington... | ecosystem: Host-associated > Mammals > Digestive...
TCTTATTTATTAGGGGGGGGGGTAAACGTGCTGAATATGCGCGGAAGAATAATATTTATGCCGGAATGGGAGAAAATGTTTCAATCCAGGACAGGATTCTGATGTAATTATAGCATCTGGTTCGGTGGTAGTAAAAGACTGTGAGCCAAACTCAATTTTTGCAGAGGTTCCGGCACGAAAAATCGGCAGCTTCAATCATTATCTGAAAAAAAGAAAGGCTGGAGAAATAAGCAGCCGGATAAGTACAACAACACATAATCAGACTTTGACAGAGGAAGAAATCAAAAATGCGTGGAAGATTTTTAGAGAGAGGCATGAAGATAAAAGCATATGAGGGAGATGGTCGGTTATGTCCATTTTAGTTACAAGATCTTCGATGCCGGATATTGAAGAGTATATGGATGAGATTAAACCTATATTTGAAAGCCGCTGGATGACAAATATGGGGCCGGTGTATAAGAAGTTTCAGAGACAGTTGATCGATTACTTGCAGGTACCGGAAATGTCTTTATTTGTAAATGGGCACATGGCGTTAGAAATGGCAATTGACGCCTTTGGGCTGAGGGAAAAAGGCGGTGAAGTCATTACGACTCCATATACTTTTGTTTCGACTGCACATGCGATAATCAGGAACAACCTAAAACCTGTATTCTGTGATATAAAGCCGGATGATTTTACAATAGATCCGGAGAAGATAGAGGCGCTTATCACTGACAAAACTGTGGCGATCATTCCGGTTCATGTTTATGGGAATGTCTGTGATGTTGAGAAAATCCAGGAGATTGCAGACCGGCATGGCCTTAAGGTTATTTATGATGCTGCACACGCCTTTGGAGTAAAGTATAAAGGGATTGGAATAGGAAACTTTGGCGATGCTTCCATGTTCAGTTTTCATGCAACAAAGGTGTTTAATACAATCGAGGGCGGAAGCATTGCGTTTCAGGATAAATCATACCGAACGAAACTCCATGAGCTGAAAAACTTTGGTATTCATGGACCAGAAGATGTGAGCGGAATTGGCGGAAACGCCAAATTAGATGAATTTCGTGCTGCTATGGGGATATGCAATTTAAGACATATTGACGGATATATCAACGCCCGTAAGAAAATTGCACAGTGCTATGATAAACATCTGGGAGGTATTCCGGGGATTCGGGGCGGTAAACGACAGAAGGGTGTGACCGCCAATTACGCATATTATCCTGTTTATTTTGATGAAAAGCTCTTTGGCAAGACAAGGGATCAGGTCTTTGATGAACTTGCAGAAAGAGAGATTTATGCCCGTAAGTATTTTTACCCTGCGGTAAATGAAATGACCTGTTACAAAAATGGGTATCTGCAAAATACACCGATTGCACATGATGTATCTACCCATATTCTGACACTGCCGCTTTATGAAGAATTAGCCATAGAGGACGTGGAGCGGATTTGCGGCATTATTTTGGGCTAAGAAAAAGACTGCATAATAGAAACGAGGAAAAAATGAGGAAGATTCTTCTGTTAGGCGGTTCTGCACAGCAAATTATAGCGATAGAAACCGCAAAAAGATTAGGATATTATACTGTGCTTTGCGACTATTTGACAGATAATCCGGGGCAATATCATGCAGATAAATTCTATCTTATCTCCACCACAGATAAGGAAGCGGTGCTTGAGACTGCCCAGGAGGAAAAGATAGACGGTGTGATTGCTTATGCATCAGATCCGGCTGCTCTTACGGCGGCTTATGTTGCCGAACAGATGGAACTTCCAGGTAATTCGTATAAGACGGTAGAGATTCTCAGTAATAAAGATCAATTCCGCAGATTCCTTTCCGCAAATGGTTTCTGCACCCCAAAAGCAAATGGGTATGACAATACGGAGGAAGCAATAAAGGACTTAGAGTCAGGAAAGTTCAGATTTCCGGTTATGGTAAAACCTGTTGATTCATCCGGAAGTAAGGGAGTGAGCCGGATCAATGAGATTGAAAGTGCAAAAAACAAAACTGCCTATGCCATGTTGTTTTCCAGAAGTCACCGTATTATTGTAGAGGAATTTGTCGAAAAATATGGTTACCAGATAGCTGGTGATGGGTTATCAGTGGACGGCAAGCTGGTGTTCCGCTGTTTTGCCAACGACCATTTTAATCCCAAGTGTATGAATCCATTTGTGCCAATATCTGCAAGTTTTCCCAGTATTATGCCTTATTGGGTGCAGGAGAAAGTGCATAGAGAAATTCAAAAACTGATTGCATTATTAGGGATAAAAACCAGTACATATAATTTCGACATACGTATAGATAAAGATTATAACGTGTATTTGATGGAAGTTGCTCCCCGTGACGGAGGGAATTATATTCCGCAGGTTATAAAGTATTTGACAGGAGTGGATTTGGTGGAATGCTCGCTTAAAGCGGCCATGGGGGAAAAAATCGAGAATATTGATCTGATAAAACCAGAAGGATTTCTCTCCTACTATGCTGTTCATAGCTTACAGGAGGGGATATTGGATAAGATAATTATTCAGGCAGATAAGAAAAAACATATTTTGGAGAACCATATCATCAAAAAGCCGGGCGATATTATTAATACATTTACAGGTGCCAATACCGCGCTTGGATGTCTGCTTATGAAATTTGAGAGTATGGAGCAGATGCTTTGGATGATGGATCATTCAGAAGAGTGGATTACAGTAAAAATGAGATAATTTTGAGGATATAGCATGGAAAAAACAGAATTGACAAAAGCCATGCGCTGGAAAATTGCAGAATATCTGGCAGAGGACAGGCTGAATGAAATCAATTGTAGAGTGGAAACTGTATATGTAAGAGATTCGCTGTATACCAAATATATAAAAAGATTAATCGATATTACAGTATCTCTTGGCGTCTGTATAATAACATTGCCGCTCAATATTATAATAGGAATTATTACTTATTTTGATGTCGGAAGACCTCTTTTCTTCATACAGGAGAGGATCGGAAAAAACGGGAAAATATTTCATATTATTAAGTTTCGAAATATGCGTGATACAAGAGATGAGAAAGGAGAACTTCTCCCGGCGGCTCAAAGAGTGACAAGATTTGGAAAGATAGTCAGAAAAACTTCTTTGGATGAACTGCTGAACTTTTGGAGTATTTTGAAAGGAGATATGAGCCTGATAGGACCAAGGCCATTGGTGCCGGAATATTATTACAGATATAATAAGCGCCATATAAACAGGCTTGCATTTCGCCCGGGTTTGGAGTGTCCGCCCAGGAGACACCTGGATCATATATGGACATGGCAGGAGCAGTTTGAAAATGATGTGTGGTATGTAGAAAATGTGAGTTTTTTTACGGACTGCAAAATGATGATTAATCTTGTCAGATTTGCATTGGAGCATGAAAGTTCTAATGCCCGTGCGGTTTCTTCCAGAGGGACATTTATGGGATATAGCTTAGACGGCAAGGCCATCAATATGGATGAAGTCCCACAGGAATATATTGAAAGAGTTATTTCTGAAAAAAATAGAACTGAGGAGGCAGTTTTAAGTTGGGAGAAGAATGTAAAAGAGGATGCAGGCACACAAAAAAAGGCAGTGTGATTCAAAAAAAGTTTTTCGGAAAAACGTTGCTTGTTCTGGGAAGTAATGTAGGGGCAGCAGATATTGCTGCATATGCAAAGGAAAATGGAGCCAGGGTTATTGTTGCAGATTATTATCCGCCGGAAAAGTCATCTGCAAAAAGAATGGCGGACGAACATTTTTTGATCAGCACGGCTGACTTAGAACACTTAAGTAAATTGGCGGAGGAGCATCATGTGGATGGTGTTCTTTCCGGAATTAGCGAATTTAATCTCCTTCAGGCAATGACCCTTGCCGAAAAACATCGCTTACCATTTTATTGCAACCGAAAACAGTGGGACAGTATTGAGAAGAAGGATGAATTTCGCAGATTGTGTGAGGAATATCATGTACCTTGTCCTAAATTATATTACACGGGCGGAGAACCGGCAGAACATGATTGGGACAAGATAAAATTTCCCGCAGTGTTAAAACCGGTGGATGCCAGTGCATCCTCGGGGGTGCATATTTGTTCAAATGCGGATGAAATGAAGAGTCTGGTGGGCGATGCCCTGAATAAATCGGACAGCAGGCATATTATTGTGGAGGAATTTGTTGGGGGAGAAGAATTTACAGCCCATTATACGATAGTGCATGGCAAGGCGGCGCTGTCCTGCATGGATAACCGTTATCCGGTGGCGGTTCATGAAGGGAAGGTGACAACTATACCGGCAGCAAGGATTTATCCATGTGTTTATTTGGAAGAGTATATTAGACAGGTAAACCCGGCTATGATCCGACTTTGTGAGGGGTTGGGAATGGAGACGGGGATTTTGTTTATACAGGGATTATATAATGAAAAGAAGAATCAATTTCATATTTTTGAAGCGGGACTGCGGAGCGCCGGCGAGGCTCCATATCGGTTTATAGATAAAATTAACGGACAAAATGCCATGAGGCTCTTGGTTGATAATGCATTGTCTGATGAGCAGGGGTATGCTCTGGAAGCAGAGGATCCATATTTAAAAGGAAAGTGTTGCGGGGTAGTTTCCTTTGTGGCGCGGGGAGGGAAAGTTGGAGGGATTACAGGATTGGAGGAAGCGGTTGCCGCCACACCAAGCGTGATTGAATATGAAAGCCGGTATCCTGTTGGGAGTATTGTTCCGGATGGCGATACCCTCCGGCAGCTAATGATCCGTTTTGTCATGATATGTGACAGTCGTGAGCAGATGGCCAAAAACGTGAAGTACTTAAATGAAAACATAACTGTAGTGGATGACAAAGGCGAGAATATGGTAATAAAGATAGATCCTGAGCGGATTTGCCCCGGCCAATCCGGGGGGGGTATTACAAATGCCTGATTCTGCATCATCCCCGGGTATTTGATTTCCATGTATGCGGGAGAACCTGTACAGCAGTCTCTGCCGGTGAAAGACTGGCGGCAGCATGAAGGAGATAGGAGGATATATTGAGTTTGAAAGATACCGGGGCAGGATGCTTCATGAGGACGGCATCCTTCTCAACTGTGGACGGAGTTGTCTGGCGTACCTGATCATAGCCAGGAAAATAAAGAAAATAGCTATGCCGTACTTCATGTGTGGCTCTGTATTTGAAGTCTGCCAAAAGCATGGAGTGCAGATTCGGTTCTATCATGTTGATATAGATTTGCGTCCCGAGGATATTAACCTGGATGAGAATGAATGGTTTTATCTGATGAACTTCTATGGACAGATGACTGTGGAAGAAATTGAAAAGATTGGCGCAAAGTATAGAAGGGTCATTGTAGATTTTACGCACGATTATTTCCATAAACCGATAAAGGGACTGGACACTTTATATACCTGCCGGAAATTCTTTGGCGTTTCTGACGGGGCTGTTCTGTATACTGACGCGGGGAGACTTGAGAATCTGGAGACAGATGAATCCTACGGCAGAATCCGCTATCTTTGCGGGCGTTTTGAGCGCACGGCATTGGAATTTTATACAGAGTCATCGCAAAACAATGAGCATTTTGGAGAAGAACCGGTAAAAAAGATGTCAAAGCTGACGTATAACCTGCTCCATGGCATCGACTATGAGAGGATATGTGAAAGAAGGACACAAAATTTTGTTTACTTACACAGGCGGCTTGAAGGTATGAATGGCTTGAAACTAAGAATTGTGGAAGGAGCTTATGCATACCCGCTTCTGGTAAAAGAAGGCCCCCGGATCCGAAAATCGTTGGCAAAGGAACATATTTATGTTGCAACCCTGTGGCCGAATGTAGTGAAAGAAACGCCGAAGGACAGTATGGAACATTATCTGGCAGAGAATATCCTTCCGTTGCCGTGCGACCATCGATATAACTTTACGGATATGGAGTATGTGGCCGGGATGACGGAGAGGCTGGCAGCAAGTGTTTTGTGAGAAAATGTTGTGGAGAAGAACATGGGACGAATAGATAATAAGTTAAAAAATAAAAAGTTGCTTGTTTTGGGCGGAACACAGATTTCCTGCCAAATTGTCCGCATAGCCAGAGCCATGGGCTGCTTTGTCGGGGTGGCTGATTATAACAGAATTGAGGACTCCCCGGGCAAGCAGATCGCTGATGCCGCCTATGACGTCAGTGTCACGGATATTGATGCTGTTGTGGATTTGATCCAAAGGGAGCATATTGATGGGGTCATTACCGGGTTTGCCGACGCGATTCTGCCGGCATATGCAGAAATCTGTGAAAAAGCAGGACTACCGGCGTACGCGACAAAAGAACAGCTCGAAACCTTTACAAGGAAGGATCGTTATAAAAAGATTCTGAGGGAATATGGCATACCGACAGTGGAAGAGTATGCCGTCAGGCCGGATGATTTTGAAGAGACTGTAAAAGACATAACATATCCTGTTCTTGTAAAGCCGGCTGACAGTGCAGGAGCCAGGGGGATCACGATCTGCAATTCTAAGGATGAGTTGAGGAAGGCGATAGAAAAGGCGCTTGTTTTTTCAAAATCCGGGACGGTTCTGGTGGAACGCTATATCGAAGGCAGGGAAGTGACGGTCAACTGGTTGTTTAAGGATGGTGAATATTACCTCACAGGCATAGCCAACCGCCACGTGAAGCATAATCAGGAAAGGGTCATTCCACTTCCGGTTGGTTATACCTATCCGGCGTCTATCCTACCCCAATACAGAGCTGAGACGGAAGATAAATGCAGAAGGATGTTCCGTGGCCAGGGGATCCGGAACGGCATGATGTTTATGCAGTGTAAGGTAAAAAATGGAATGTGTATAGTCTATGATATTGGCTACCGTCTGACAGGGACTCAGGAATATGTAAACCTGAGAGCTGCCTGTGGCTATGACCCCATGGAGATGATGATCCGGTTTGCACTTACCGGGAGTATGGGGGAAGAGAGGCTGGCAGAGAAGGCAGATCCGACATTTGGAGGTAAATATGGATTTAATGTATCTTGTCTCGCGGCTCCCGGAACGATTAAGAAAATTATCGGCAGGGATGAAGTGCTGAAGATGGATCAAGTGTCGGATGCTGTGATAGCCCACTGCCCTGGCGAGACAATTACGGAAAATATGAAGGGGCTTCTGGCGCAGATTGTAATACGGATATTAGGGACAGTGGACAGATATGACGACCTTTATGGAACAATGAAGAAAATTGAGGACAAGATACATATTATTTCTACAGAGGGGAAGGAATTGAAACTGGCCGGTATAGAGCCCGAGGATGTGGAAGGATATGTATTGGTAAAGGAATAGCATAAATTATGAAAGTATTGATAACCGGCGGGAGCGGATATTTTGCATGGGAGCTGGTAAGACAGATGAAGCAAAAGGATGGATTAGAGATAATCGCAGTTTCCGGTGATCCCATAAAAATAATGACTGACAGTAATTATAAAGGTATTTGGATCGTCAGCAATGATGAAATGTGGAGCAATGACAATTTGATGAGGTCTGTAGATGTGATTATCCATACTGCGTTTTGCCGTAGATCCAACGGTGAACAGCTTATGAAAAGCTTACAATTTACCCGAAAGCTGTTTGAGAAGGCCGTTTGTTGTGGAGTAAGCGCGATTATCAATTCTTCCTCTCAGAGCGTATTCGGAGCCGAGAAAAAAAGCCTTCCGGCGGAAGAGGAATTGTTTGCACCGGGTTATCTGTATGCGCTTGCAAAAGCTTCTTCCGAATTGCTGCTTGAAACCATTGCAGGCAAGAGCACAACAGCATATACCAATATCCGTTTAGCATCGCTGATAGGGCCAAGTAAAAATGTACCGGTGAATGTGCTGTATAAATTTGTTGAAAATGCATTAGACGAAAAAGAAATAATTGTCCAGGGAGGGAAGCAGAACTTTTCATTTCTGGACGTCAGGGATGCAGCAGACGCAGTTATAAGACTGCTGGCACTCCCGTTTATGGAATGGAAAACGGCTTATAACTTAGGCCCTCAGAGGCAGACCAATATCAGCGAACTCGCAAAGATTGCGGGCAGCTATGCCGTACAATGTGGGAGGGCGGCTGGGAAAGTCCGCCTGAGAGAAGACGATACCGAACTTAATGCGGGGATGGATTCAAGACGATTGTATAAAACGCTTAATTGGAAACCTCAGTTTAGCATTGAAGATACGGTTGCGGCAACGGGAGAATACATTATCGCTAAAAAAGAAATGGGGGGGGGTAACAAGCTTTGATTTTTGTGTTACGCACGCCGGAAAGAGGCGGGCGGCATGAGAATTGCGATTACTGGATCCGGTGGTTTTCTGGGTACAACGCTTGCAGAATATCTTCTGGACAATACAGAACATGAGTTGTTGCTGTTAACTTCTCAAGTAGAAAAAACAGGAAAGAAGCATTCTGGCAAAAGAATTACTGTATTTTCAAATGAAAATCTGGAAATATTCAGAGCAATAAAAATAGATATTTTAATTAACTGCGCTTTCCCAAGAAATGCGGATGGAGTACAGATGGCATCAGGGCTGAAATACATTTCTGATGTACTTTCTGCAGCAGTTGAAGGAAATGTCAGCGCTGTTATTAATATTTCTTCGCAAAGCGTATACAGCCTGCAGAGAATTGAGCCCGCCTCTGAACAGACTATGCTTGTTTTAGAAAACGGATATGCTGTTGGGAAATATGCGGCAGAGCTTATGACAAACACCATTTGTAATGGTATACCGCATACCAATATCCGTATGGCCAGTTTGGTTGGGGCTGGGTTTGAACAGCGGATTACGAATAAGTTCATTTCGCTTGCTTTGGAGGGAAAGAAACTACATATTGTAGGAGGAAAACAGAGATTCGGTTTTCTGGACGTGAGGGATGCTGTAAAAGCGCTGTCGTTGCTATTAGATAGCAATTACCGGAAATGGGAAGAAAAATATAATCTCGGAGGAGAGGAATGCTACACATTGGAATATATTGCAAGAACTGTTTGTGAGCTCAGCAATGAATATTGTCAAAAACCGGTAAACTACGAAGTTGAAGAAGCTGATGTATGGCAGAACTCAGCATTAAATGCTGCAAAATTTAGGGAGACTTTTCGATGGGAACCCATTTATGCCTTGAGAGATACGTTAAAAAGTATATATGACTATAAGATAGAAAGGCGATTGAGCGAGAGGTGATGTTACGGAGAGAGGACACAATATTTTGGGGAGGGGACTATGGACAAGTTTATCAGTTATATTTCGCGAGGTTTCGGCTTTGTATATGCTTTTATAAAACGCATGACCAAAAAGAAGGGGCTTATAAAGAACAATCAAATTTTGATTGTTGCCACAGGGCATATCGGAAACGCGATTATTGACGCACCTGCTATTGAAGATTTGAGCAAATTTTATAAAAGTATAGGGAAAAAAGTTTGTTTATTATGTTCCGATGCTATGAACTCAGCCTTTGATTTAGTAATTGATCTTTCAGAAGTGACATTTCTCGGAAATAATTATCATTACGGAGATCGAGGGACATATTTCAGTGTAGTCAGGCAGACCTTAAATAATCTTAAAGGTCATGAGTTTGAAAAAATCATTGTTACATTAACAAATTGTGATCCATTGGCGCATTATATCGTGGCGTGTGTTCCGACAAATGAAAGCTGGGGGATTTTTGATGATGTGAAACAGGAATATGGCTATATTCGGCATTATTTCGAAAGGTACTATACGAACAAAGTAATGGTTCCGGTTGATTTGCATGAAACCCAACGGTTAAAACTGATGCTGGAGCAATTAGGATGCCATGGTCACCGGACGAGGATTTCGTATATACCGAAACAAATGGAGTCGTTGATATGTGCTCCTTATATAACGGTTGCAGTTGATTCCATGTCTACGAGCCGCCGATGGGTTAGCGAAAAGTTTGTCGCGCTGATCCATAAGTTGCTTGAATCATATTCATACGATGTATATCTGACAGGAAACCATGTGACGGAGCACGAAACGCAAGTATATGAGGCAGCGTTTGACAAACAGCTGCGTGTGAAGAATTATATCGGGAAAACCAGCTTCAAGGAGTGGATTGAGCTGTTGCGCCATAGCCGGTTTCATATCGGAGTCGATAGCGGCTCTATTCATGTGGCGGCATCCGTTGGTACACAATCGTTTTGCCTGACAGGAGTATGGGATGCGAAACGAGTGATGCCATATCAGATTGATGAGAAAGACGACATCACCATGGAACCAATTTGCATTTATCGTAGCGATGTAGATATAAATGAAATGGATTGTTACGCTTGTAAAGTCTATCGGACTCGAATCGGGAGAGGCAACAAGGAATGTTATAGTCTATGTATGAATGGCCGTCCGTGTCTTTGTTTAGGAAAAATAGAAGTGGAGGATGTAGAGAGGTCGATTGCCAGTATAGATGCCGTGTTATGGAAACAAAAAGAGGAGGATATGTATGCTTAGTAAGCTGCTTGTCAAATTATATAGCTATGTGGTTATTTACAGGCATATATTTAGGTGCAAAATTAAAAACAAGGTACATAAACGGAAAGCGGAAAAGGATAGGGTAATTATATTGACTGCCGGAGGGATTGGTGACGCAATTGTTTCCTTACAGGCATATAAAGCTCTTTGTGACTATTTTATGTCACTGAACAAGGAACTTTATTTGATTACTGATGCTGCATTGCATACCGGATTGAAGATGGTGCTTAGTGAGAAATACGAAGAAATCCAGTGGCGAATATGTGATTTCCTTAATGGAAAAATGGACAGGGATAAATTATATTCATTTCAAACACTCACGAAGGAACTACGAGAGTTCAAAATCGAGCGCATTATCATTATGAGTAATATTATGGTTCAATATAGGCGGGCCTGTTATGTTGCGGCATGTTTGGATCCCGGGGTAGTAAATGCGGGACTATACGATTCATACCCGCAAGGAATCCGGAGAAGGTTCCGGCTATATGCCATAGAGAACATTTTTTATAGAATCAATAGACTGCCAGACGGGTTACATGAATCAATATTTTGGAAACGATTCATTAACAAGATTGGTGAATTTGATTACAAAGTTTCCATTCCTTATATAGAAAGACAATGCGCATATAACCCGGGGGGGGGGGAGAAGGGTTATCTTGTAATTGCTGTCGATTCAAGTAATGTAAAAAGAAGATGGCCTTCGGAGAATTTTATTGAATTGATAAATAAGCTATTGAAAATGGTGAGATATGACATTGTATTGACTGCCAGTAATGTGACGGAAGCGACAAGAGAGCAGTATGAAACAGCCTTTCATGGCTGTAGCCGAGTCATAGTTTTGATAGGGATGCTAACCACAGGCGAATGGGTTGAGTTAGTCAGGGGAGCGCAGTTTGTTGTTGGTGTGGATAGTGGAATTATTCATGTGGCGGCGGCTGTCAGTACCCAGGCTTTTTGTATAACAGGGGCGTGGAATGGCCATAGATTTTATCCCTATATACAGGAGAAAAGAAATGAAATGACAATAGAGCCCAAATGTATCTATCGAGGTGATATAGACGTGGGGCAGTTATCATGCGCAAATTGTATCTCGAAAGCTTACTACGGATATGGGAATCATAGTTGTAAGAATCAGATCAAAGCGGGTAAACCAGTGTTATGTCTGTTAAATGTTTCGCCGGATGATGTACTGAGGACGATTGGTGAAGCTTTTATTTTAACAGCTAACAGGGAGGATTATTAAGTGAAAAGAGGAATTGCATACAAGAATGAACGCGAGCAGTGGATTGAGCTGCTGAGAATAATCAGTATGTTTTGGATCATTGCTTTTCATTTTTCTGATCATGGGACAATCGATATGGTAACGACACCGTTATGTTTAAATTGGGTAATTTTGGCTTTTTTTAGATGGGGGGATAGGGAATTGCCTATTTGTTTTAATTTCGGGGTATCTTCTCTATAATAAGAAATTCAGAATTTCCCACGTTATAACTTTATGGGCAGAAGTCGAGTTTTACAGCTTAATTTCTTATATACTATCTACTGCATTAGGTATTGTATCCTGGCAGGGATTGACAGATTTGGCAAAGAATATTTTTCCGATAATCGGTAAAAACTACTGGTTTATTTCGTCATATTTAGTGATGTATTTTTTAAGCCCTTTTCTAAATGGTGATGCTATTTGTATTAGTCATTTCTGAAATTGTGATTAAAATTTTTTCACCAAAGCATTTCACTTATTTTGTATGGCCGATGAGCAAAATAACAATTTTTGTAATTGCTGTATTAATATTCGGAGTGTTAAAAGGAGTGAAAGTGAAAATGACGCCTTGGCTCCTGTGCTGTTCGCAATCGGTTTTTGGTGTTTATCTTTACCTTCATATTAATCTGCTGTTTATTTGCTGTTTTTGCTTTATGCGTAATTATAGATCAACTGAGGTTATTTTGTGTAGAACGCCCTCTAAAGCCAATATTATACAGGCTGTCAAATTGGTGTGAAAAAAGATATGAAAGTCTGCAGTCTATAATTATGGAGCAATCCCTTTAGGATAAAGCGATTGCCGGATTTTAATAATGATGGAGGAGTTTGTATGAAAAGCATGATATACAGGACGAAAGGCGCATTAGGTATGCCTGCTGCTGCCGTTGATTTCATACTTTTTATACTGGTTTCGCAGCTAATGAAACCGCAAGGAATATCTGTGATTTCGCCTTCATTACAAAAAATCCTATGGCCACAATTTGGAAATGAAATTGCGTATATTTTTATTGTTGCCGCAGGGTTTTTAGCGCTTTTAATGAGAAGGAAATGCGATCAGGCATTTTTGGTGGCTTTGTGTTTTCCCCTTGTGTCAGGTCTTTTGACTGTGATCCGGGGGTTAAGTGTATTTGGATGGCTGAGAAATTATAGTAGTGCAATAATTGCATTATTGATTCTTCAAATATGTAAGTATGATTTAATACGACTGATACGGGTGTTGAGGGTTTATCTGGAAATCCTTATTATAATCAATTTAATATATATAATTTTGTACCCGACCGGAGCATATGAGGGGAATGTTTATAGCTATTATAATTGGTTTCTAGGATATAAGTCATCCTTGCAGTGTTATATGGTGCCATGCATATGTCTGGAATGGTTAGATTCGCGCTATAGTAAGAAAAGTATAAGATTTATTACAATGCTTTTTATTGGTGTCACGGAAACAATTCTTTCACACAATGCAATGCTGAGTGTGGGAATGATCATTCTAACACTATTCATAGTTTTTCGCTTGTATGAATTAAAGCCGCTTCGAAGTGGCTATTTGTACATAGTTATAGTCATATTAGTTAACGTAATATTTGTGTTCTTTATTGCACTATTGGGTAAATTGCCT